>OGOH01002112.1_pt1 | contig 12895 bp, 17 predicted proteins | sample 1552571 | NCBI WGS metagenome assembly OGOH01 (sample SAMEA2580170, study PRJEB22360) | human gut metagenome | biome: human gut; feature: human-associated habitat; material: faeces | place: Denmark | collected 2008/2010
GTTTAGAATACATATCTCTCCTAAACATATTCAAAGGATAAAAACACGAGAAAAAACCTTTGAATATTGCGTTTTTTTATATGCAATATCCAAAGTTTCTTATTTTATGTAAGTGCATTATACCCCTCCAATATAGTGATTTATTAGTGCATTTTCTTTTTAAATGGTGAACTATACACTATATGTGGAGGTGCATTATATGGCTAAATCTAAGAAAATTGATAAAGACATGGGTTTTCGTCTGAAAAAGGCCAGATTAGACCAAAAGCTGACTTATGATGAGTTATCTGAAAAATCCGGTGTCTCATCAAGATATATCAAAGAGATTGAAAATCATGGTAATGTTCCAAGCCTTGAAAAACTTGGACAGCTTATTCGTGCTTTGCACATCTCTGCTGATCCGTTTTTTTATCCAGCAGCTCCAACAGATAATCTGGATTATCAAAGACTATTGATTTATCTTTCAGAATGTACGGATGATCAGATAACCACTATCCTAGCTCTTGTAGAAGCTTATCTTCGTACATATAAAACCCATGAAATAGAATAGCAGAAAAATTTCGATTTTTTCTTGATTATTTCTGAATTATTCTTGAGAAAAACAAGGTGGTCAGCTCTAGTTGCTGAGCTTTCCACCCTGTCATTTTATTTTTTCATTTTATAAAGTAGTTCTGTTATTTTATTACTTTTTTTGATTATTCCAAGTCCATCAAATATCTGTATTACATCTAACATTCCCTGATAGTAGGCTCTTTGCTCCTCTTGAAAATGAGCATGATCCACGATATCCATATAGCTCTCCAGAAACTCCCTGTGTTCCACTGAAATCTCAGCCAACAATTTCCCATATTCCTGATTTGCTTTTTTCAGTCTTATATTCGCATTTTCTGCCTCTTTCGTCTGAACATAATACTCACGACCTTCTGCTTCACTGCGAAGTTCCTCAAATACCTCTGCCACTGTTTCAAATACATCATTCATTGTTGTATCCACCTTTCCATATAAGTATTGCATTTTGCAGGCAGTATTATCAATCCCAATATCACATTAAACAACTTTATTTTCTTATACTTCATCTTTAGAAGTATATTATCAGCAATATTCCGTAAAATCAATCATATAACACTTCATCTTTAGAAAGTTGGTATTTGAATGAAGATTTACTGGAATAAAGAAAATAATTCCAAAAACCTGATTGGTCAACGTGTAAAAGAATTGCGAACCGAAAAACAACTATCGCAAAAAGCTCTTGCCGAACAGCTTCAGCTTGCCGGATATGAATTTAGTGATCTTACAGTACTCCGCATCGAACAGGGTACTCGTTTCGTTCCAGATTATGAAGTCGTAGCCTTGGCAGAATTTTTTCATGTATCATGTGAATATCTTTTAGGCGTAAAAGACGAAAAATAAGCAGTGATCTGTTATCTCACAGACCGCTGCTTAAATTTTTGTTAAAACGATATCCAACTCCCCATACTGTCTGTATGAAGATTGGCTTGCTGGGATTATCTTCTATTTTCTCCCGCAGATTACGAATATGGCTCATGACAATATTGTGTCCACCAAAATAAGGTTCTTTCCAAACTCGATTATATATCTGCTCTTTGCTGAATACTCTGCCAATATTTTGTGCCAGCAAAAGCAATATTTCAAATTCAGTGTATGTCAACTCTATCTCATTATCTTCACGTACCACAGTTCGCTTATGTTTATCTATATGGAGTCCATCGAAACTAAGTTTCTTATTATGTACACTACCATATTGTATAATTTTTGCTTCATCATCTAAATATGATAAAATACGGTTCATAATTTGCTCTTCAGTGTCTTCAAATGTCAAAATTATAATTTTCCCAAAGGTTCCACCTCCATTATGTCATTCCCGCATAAGCTGTAACTGTACACTTTAGATTGCCTCCTACTCTCTTTAGTATTGGTTTGGGATACCTTTACTATCGTATCATAGGAGACTTTACTTTTCACCATACAACGTCACTACTATACGATTCTCTCCAGCATAGCTGGGGGATTAGCATTTTCATTTATTCCAATCATAAAAATCCTTTCGATTTTACAAATGTCGCAAATTCACACGATATTCTCTTAAAGATGCTTCATCGGCATTGGAAATCTGGTATTCTAAATGCTTAATCAATTTTTTCTTGTCGGCTGGCAGATTGCCCCGAACCTGTATTAGATTGGACGCACCATCAGTCACAATTCTTGTGTTTATTGTAAGATTTTCAACAAGTGTCTTTAATTCAATAAGTTTTTCTATTTCACTTTCTTCTTTCCAGTTTCCCTTTTGAATCTCTTGATACAATTCAGATGTCTTATAAATCGTCAACATAGAAGATTCAATGATTTTAGGATTTAACTGATTAAAAAGCATTGCTGTCTTTTTCGCACCGAACTCTCCACGACCAGCTCCATAAATTCCAGTTAAATAAAAGAAATTATAACTGATTCCGGCTTCGTCCAGTTTTCTACATTGTTCTAATACATCTTTCGACTGGAAGCCTTTATTCATAAAGGTAAGAGATTCATCATCACCTGTTTCCACACCAATCGTAATACCATCATACCCTAAGGCTCTTAATTCTTTTAATTCTTCAAGACTTTTTGGCATTATATCGGTAATTCTTGCAAAACACCCGATTGTTTTATAAAAGGGGTAATATTCCTTGACCATTTTTGCTAAAGTTTTTAACTTTTCTGTACTTAATACAAATGGATTCGCACCAGTAAAAAATATACGAGGTATTTTTCTATAATATTTACTTGCCTCTGCCAAGTCAGCTTTAATTTCTGAAAATGGAGATAATTTAAACTTAAACGGCAAATCCTCATAAAGTGTACAAAATTTACATGAATGGTGTGTGCAACCTGCTGTTACTTGAACTAACAATGAGTATGCTTCGTATGGTGGACGCCATATTGTTCCTGTGTAATGCATAATAATTTCCTCCTGGTTTTTAACCAACAATACCTCTGATTTCATCTAAGGTTTCAATGTTGTTTTCTTCCATATATTTACTTAATTCTGATATGATTTCTGGCATAACAAAAGGATTGTTAAAATTTGCTGTTCCTATTGCGATACCAGTAGCTCCAGCCATGATAAATTCCAAAACATCATTTATTGTAGCAATTCCACCCATACCGATTACTGGAATCTTAACTGCATGACAGACTTGATAAACCATTCTTAGTGCAATCGGTTTTATTGCCGAACCGGATAAACCACCTGTTTTATTTGCAACACAGAATTTCCTTTTCTGTACATCTATTCTCATACCTGTAATTGTGTTGATTAGAGAAATAGAATCTGCTCCACCCGCTTCAACCGCTTTTGCTATTTCTGTTATATCAGTTACATTAGGTGTTAATTTCATGGATATAGGCTTTTGGGTTATCTTTTTTATTTCACTGGTAATGTATTCCACTATCTTTGGCTCTTGCCCAAATGCAATGCCACCATGTTCAACATTCGGGCATGAAATATTGATTTCCAGCATATCAACAACAGTTTCAGATAGTCTTTCTACAACTTGTAAGTAATCAGACACTGAATTGCCACACACATTAACAATTATTTTAGTATCAAATTTTTGAAGAAAGGGAATATCACGCTCTATGAATACGTCAATTCCAGGATTTTGTAACCCAACAGCATTTATCATTCCACTGCTTGTTTCCATGATTCTGGGGGCCGGATTTCCTTCCCATGGAGTTAATGAAACACCTTTAGTTACTACTGCACCTAGTTGGTTCAAATCTACAAATTCACTATATTCTTGTCCAGAGCCAAATGTTCCAGACGCAGGCATTATCGGATTTTTAAATGTAATTCCTGCAATATTGATTGATGTGTTAATTGTTATCACCGCCTTTCTTGTTTTAAATTATAGCAAGTGTATAAAAATTGAAAAGTACTGTCTTTTTTCGTTTATAGTGCTAAAAATAATACTAAGTACAAAAAATAATAGTACCTTGCAATAATGATTTTAAAAAGATATAATGCCATTAAAGGGAGGAATTTTATGAGTAATATGAAATCGCCACTTCCTCAATGTGCATCCATGGTTCGTATTCAAAATATTTTAAGTGGAAAGTGGAAAATAACTATTTTATGGTATATTTCAGAATATGAAATACAAAGATTTGGAGAACTCCGCCGAAGATTAGGCGACATTACACAATCTACTCTGACAAAGCAGCTTCGAGAATTGGAACAAGATGGCTTTATTTCACGATATATATACCAAGAAGTTCCACCGAAAGTAGAATATTCTTTAACTGATTTAGGAAAAAGTTTTGTACCGATTCTTCAAGATATGAAAAAATGGAGTGACTTGCATTTAATGTAATAAAAGGCTTGCTATGCATAATTTATACGAAAGCAAGCCTTTTGTCCCAACCTATAATCTTTGTCCAAATTTATAAATAATCATAAGGAACTAATTCTTCCATAGAAATACGTATTTCTAAATGACGTTCTGAATCTTCTGCAATACCTTTTCCATAACCGATAGCCAAAATATTGATAGGTTCTAAATTATCTGGTAACTGAAATACTTTCTTGATTACATCTTTTAGGAGTAAAAAACGAAAAATAAGCAACAATCTGTATTTTATCTTTTTACAGACTGTTGCTTAAATTTTTGTTGAAACGATAACCCACACCCCAGACTGTTTGAATGTAGATTGGCTTGCTTGGGTTATCTTCTATCTTTTCCCGTAAATTACGGATATGGCTCATCACGATATTATAATCACCGGAATAGGGTTCTTTCCATACAATATTGTATATTTGTTCCTTACTAAATACTTTTCCCGGGTTTCTTGCCAATAAATGCAGGATTTCAAACTCAACAAACGTAGTTTTAATTTCACTCTTTCCTCTATATATCAATCGTCTAGAAATATCTATTTCTATTCCTTCAAAAACTAATTTTGCACATAATTTTTCTTCCACTACCCGCTTAGTGTTTTCAAAACCATCCAAAACTGACATGACAGCATTTAACAATTCATCCTCACTTTCCTCAAGGGAAAGTAATAATAGCTTAGCTATAATCCTACCTCCTCAATTATTTACTTAAAATATTCTTCTAAACATATTTCACGTTCATAAATTTCCCTAGCAACCTCTTTTCCCACATAACGATAATGCCATGGTTCGTAGCTTGTCCCGGTAATTTTCTGTTTTCCTAGTGGATATCTCAAAACAAAACCATACTTATAAGCATTCTCTGCAAGCCACCCATAAACATCTTCATTACTACACTTTGATTTGTCTGCATTGATGTCTACTGCGATCCCAAGTTGATGTTCACTGGTTCCCGGCAGTGCTACCCACTCTTTCGCCGTTCTTTCCGCTTTGACCTGTGAATATCCCTGATTTATGTAGTTTTGTATCTTATCATCCAGTATCTCTTGTTGCTCTTCCGCTGTCCTGTAACCTTCACGAACAACAGGATATACTCCTTCTGTTCTTGCTGCATCAAACATTTCCTGTAAGTAAGGATAGATTCTACTATCTACCATCTGACCATTTGATAATTCTGTTAATTCCACGTCGTAATCTTCCGGCAATTCATTCCACCTATTCACAACAATTAAATTCCACTCCTTAGGAACCTGAATCTCATGTGTATTACTCAATTTGGAATAAACATTACCGATTAACTGGTATAAGATTAACAGCAAATATACTGCAACTATTACTTTCAATAACTTTACAAGCCATTTTGCTTTTTTCTTCCTTAAAGCCATAATTTTTCTACGCCTTCATTCTTCTTGACCAATTCCTTACAGCAAAAGGCATACAAAAAATACCTATCAAAACAGGAACTGTAACTAACAAATACGGCGACCATACATATTTTCCGAAGATACAAAATGTATTTGTTCTGAAAATGTCGGCACCACTGCCAACTAAAGGTAATAAATCCAATACCTTTTGCAATTCATACGGAAGATATTCTGCTATCATCATTGGGCCATACACACAAGCCAGACTAAACAAGAATACGAGTACATTATTTTTTACGGTAGCAGATATAAACATTACAATGCCTGCAAATCCAAGTGTTCCAAGTAATACAAACATATACTCATAAATTTCAGCCTGTAGCATATTCATCGGTGCTATTGCAAGCAGTTTAATGTTCTGAATTGGCATATTCCATCCGGATGTACCCATAAATAGTAACTGCGATAAAATGCTAGGAATTACAAGTATTACAAAAAATTCTACTGTAAATACTAATCCTGTTAATATTTTTGCCGATGCAACTTTTCCCCAGCCATTCTTCGTTGTTAATACCAAAGGGCTTGTATTATCATACCACTCGCCTGCAAATAAAGATGACAAGATAATTGCCAAAAATAAAGCCATCACACTGCCTAAATCTGCCACCATACTTGCAAGAAGCTCTGACCATCCATCCACCCATCCATATCGAAACGGACTTTCTACTTCTTTCTCCATCCTAAGCAGATATTCTTTTTCAGCTCCTGTCTGACCATTGTTTTCTAAGAAGTCACTAATCGCCTGCTCTCTTCTCTCATAAAAACCTGTCAGCTTGTCTGGATTGACATAACTTATCATTGTCTGATAAGTCTCTGTGTCCTGAAGTTCCGGATATAATGTTGCAAGCCAGCTATTGATAATTTTCCAGTCGGTTTTTTCTAATTCCTTTTCCATACCAGCAGCTTCCATTCGTTGATAATCTCTCACTAACTGCTGTAATGTTTCATCTGTTAATTCTTTCCCAAAGTTGAGTGCATATTCCTGACTTTCCCTTATTACTCCATAACCGTCAAAATTGTTTCCAAAAGCACTTGTATAATCACCAGAGCTTCCAAAACTGAACCATTGAAAAGATAATATATTCCCAAAAATCACGATATAAATAAAACATAACAGTACACTAATCTTAACTATGCGCTTTCTCCATAATTTCGTATGTTCTAATAAAAATAATTCCATCCTACTGTCCCCCTTCTTCTGTTGGGAAATAATATAAATAAAGGTCTTCCAAAGTTGCTCCACACGGAACTGCCTGTTTACTAGGCATATTGTCCGAAACAATACGCAGCACCATATCCTTTCCTTCATGCCTTAAATTTGCAACTGTCGTTCTTTCCTGCCATTTTCTTGCTTCTGACGGGGAAACGGTAAGTTCCCAAACTTTACCATTTGCTTTTTCTGTTAATTCCTGAACCGTTCCCTGCAACACAAATTTGCCTTTCTTCATCAATAACACTTCATCTGCTATTGCTTCTACATCCGATACAATATGCGTTGAAAGAATCACAATTTTATCTCCGGCATATTCCGAAAGTAAATTACGAAACCGCACTCGCTCCTTCGGATCAAGTCCTGCTGTAGGTTCATCCAAAATCAAAATACCCGGATTATTCAATAATGCTTGTGCAATTCCAACTCTCTGTTTCATACCGCCGGAAAATGTTTTTACTTTCTTATTTGCCACATTACTTAACCCTACTACCTCTAACAGTTCATTTGTTCTTTTCTTTGCCATGTCCTTTGGTATCCCTTTAAGAGCTGCAACATACATCAAAAATTCCATTGCTGTATAATTGGGATAATATCCAAAATCCTGTGGCAAATATCCCAATACATTTCTATAATCAGCCCCCAGTGAGGTTATCTCTTTTCCATTCAGCAACACTTCACCAGAAGTTGATTCTAAAATAGCACACAGCATACGCATCAAAGTTGTTTTTCCAGCACCATTTGCTCCCAAAAGACCATATACCCCTGGCTTTAAAGTTGCACTCACACAGTCTACTGCTATTTTGCTCCCATAATGTTTCGTTAATCGATCAAGCAATAATTCCATACATTTTTCCTTCCTTTCTCATCTCTACAATAAATAGAACTTCTTTCATAAAAAATATCCCGAATACTACAAATGCAATCAACCAAAATCCAATTGCAGATGTTGCGTATAACCACGGTATTACCCTTGAGATAAAAGCCCAACAAACACAGGAAACAAGCATTACAACCGCACATGTCCATATGCTCTTTCTTCTCTGTAGCCGCACCATCCTAAGCATTCCTGTCATACAAACCAGATAAGGAACCAGACAATACAACACCATTTGTCCTAACTTGCTGCAATCATTCTGTAACGACACTTCCAGACATAATACAATAGTGATACAGACCAGATTAGCAGAACCTGCCAAGACTAATTTCGCCAACATAATCTGGGCGCCGGATGCTCTCGTTACCGCCTCAATTTCACTCATTCCATATAACTGGCTTTTGAAAAGAACAGGCATAGTAGCCACCACAAAAAGTGGCATAAAGATTGGAATATTCTGTGGAATATCCGCCACGCTGGCAATCATCAGACAAACAAAAAATAAGGTTACCGCCTGCAAAATAAATATCGGTATCCCTTCAAACCGAAAAACATCTGACAAATACTGAAAGAAACTTGTTCGTGGTTCTTCTTTATAAAACATTTGCTCTTTCATAATTTCAGTACAGTAGTTTATGGTTTCTCCCAGTCTCTTCGGTTGTACTTCCTGTCCTAACGAATGATACAAGTTGCTTTTCAATGTTCTATCTTTCATTTTTCTGCTCCTTCCTCATAATTTTTAATCCGTTCCGAACTCTGCTTTGTGCAGTTCTCATGTTACATCCCATCACTTTTGCTATTTCATGAAACTCAAGCTGCTCTCCAAATCGTAATATAATTGCATCCCTTTGTTCGGGGGATAAAGTACTTAAAAGATAATTCACCTCTGACTTATCCTCCAGCCTGAGTATTTCATTACATTCATCAACTATACTTTCTTCATCCTCTAACGGATAAAAAGGCGCCTTTCTACTTTCATCAATACACAGTCTGTTTGCAATGGTATATAAATAGGCTTTAAATTTTCTTTTTCCTTTATAGCCGGATATATTTTTAAACAGCTTATAAAATGTTTCCTGCGTCAAATCCTCAGCTTTTTCCACGCTGGAGCAATGCCACCTACAATAGCGCAGTATAGATGCATAATACCGAGTAATCAACTCTTCTGCCGCACGTTCATTTCCATATTTAATTTGATCTATCAATTTGTCATCACTTAACACGCTCCAGCCTCCTCCCTTGTGATTCTCTATATATAATAACGCTTGACATTTTCCAAATGATTAAAGGCTTCATTAATTTTTGCAAAAAATTTTGAAAACTGTAAATTTATTACCATTTTTATACCGACACACCCTCCAGGAGTGCCCAAAACAACCTTAGCAAGCACTGCCTGTGTCATGACACAGGCGAAATTCCCCACACTCTCCTATCGTCTGTTCGGATCAATTTCCATAGGGAAGTATCCCTAACCCTCTTTTATTTTTCTTCGGTTTTCCCGTGGAATACCTTGACCTTTCCTGCCGCTTTTGCTACATTTGCTGTGGATAGTTATACCCAAAGCTGAATAAAACCTGAAACGAACTGTTGTAAAAATCGAACATTTTACAGCAGTTTTTTTGTACCCTAAATCAAAAAGGAAGTGGCAGAAATGGCAAAGCGAAACCACACCAATCCAGTGCAATTTTATCTCAGCGATGATGAGCAGTACATCCTCAATACCAAATTCAAAGCATCCGGCATGAAGAGTATGTCTGCGTTCCTGCGCAAGCTGATCTTATATGGATATGTGTATGATGTTGATTACAGTTACCTGCGAAATTATAATACGGAGTTGGGACGTATCAGATCCAATTTAAACCAGATCGCAAAGAGGGTAAACAGCACCGGAAACATTTATCATGAGGACATAGATGAAGTAAAGGAGTTGATGAATGAGGTATTTGTCCCATATTACTTCTGGCACTGTCAATCAATTTTTTTGATTTATCAAATAAATTTTGAAACTCGTTACTTTCTATTATTTCTAATTTCTCTCACTAGGGATATCAAAAATCGGTCGCCTTTTTTGTTTAATGTTTAATGTTCTTTCCTAGTTACTATTCTAAATCGGCTATATATTAAGAGGTTTTCTCTTTCAGAGCAAGTTTCGCAATGTCAGACAAAAACCCCTTCGGGATTTTTTCTGCCTTGCAACTTGATGGGGATTTCGTTTCCCCATACCCTCGACCGCAATCAAAGATATGCGTATTGGTTCCCATTGCCATGGTCACAGCGTGATGATTCTTCATCACTTGCTTTCACAGCAAGCTGTGAAATTTTCTCTCTCCTATGCGGAACCAATGTACAGAAAGGAGTATCCAATGACAAGACCACAAAAAGAATCTGATATGAAACGGGAACATCGGGTAACTATCCGCTTGACTGACACTGAATTTTCTATTATAGAAAATACGGCAGAGCAGGCAGACATGAATATTTCCGAGTACATGCGAAAACAAATTATGGAAGGACATGTCAATACTAAATTTGAGATTGTTGCAGATGTCAAAGAAATAAAAAAGCTGATTGGTGAATTGGGTAAGATAGGAAGCAACCTCAATCAGATTGCCCGATATTTTAATCAAGGTGGAATTATCTCCTCAGAAATGAGAACAGAGATAAAAAAATCTCTCCGGGATATTTATGAAATGAAATATGAAGTGATGAGAATGGCAGGTGATTTCCGTGGCAGTGATTAAACATATCGCAAGCAAAAATGCTGACTATGGAGAATCTGAACGGTATCTCATCTTTCAGCATAATGAATACACCCAAAAGCCAATCCTCGATGATGAGGGGCATATGATATTACGAAATGAATATTACCTGGATGGTCTGAACTGTGATCCGTTTACTTTTGCATCTGAATGTCAGGAACTAAACAGCTACTACCATAAAAATAAAAATTTCAATGAGATCAAGTCTCATCATTACATTATCAGCTTTGACCCAAAAGACAGAGAGGAATGTGGACTGACTGGTGAACGGGCACAACAGCTTGGACTAACTTTTGCAAAGAAGAACTTTCCCGGCCATCAGGCTTTAGTCTGTACTCATACAGACGGTCATAATGAAAGCGGCAATATCCATGTGCATATTGTAATCAACAGCCTTCGGAAATATGACGTACCCCAAGAACTCTATATGGAATTTGACTGTGAATCAAAAGCCGGATATAAACACCACCTAAGCACAGCCTACCTTGCTCACTTAAAACAAGATGTTATGGACATGTGTCAGAAAGAGGGCCTGCATCAAGTTGACTTGCTCTCTCCTGCTGAAAGAAAAATCACGGAAAAAGAATACTGGGCACAGCGTCGTGGACAGGAAACACTTGATAAGCTCAACCAGAAAATGCTTGAAGATGGTATCACACCAAAAGAGACTCGCTATCAAACAGAGAAACAGTTTCTCCGGGATGCTATTGATGATGCTGCAAGCACCGCCCGATCACCAGGAGAATTTTCAAAAATCCTTGATGAAAAATATCACATTATCTTCAAGATCAGTCGAAACCGGTACAGCTATCTTCACCCTGGCAGAAAAAAATATATCACTGGAAGGAATCTTGGAACCAGATACACAGAAGATTTTCTCTTGAAAGCATTTGAGGAAAACACGAAATCCCATAGAGAACAGAAAGAAGAAATTCTGGAACAGCAGTCTCCGAATACTTCCACAGATTTACCAACTGTTCCTTTCTCTGATACTTCTGCTATCTCTACACCATTCATTTTCATAAAATCAGATCTCCGGCTTGTCATAGATCTGCAAACCTGTATTAAAGCACAGCAGAGTGAAGCCTATGCTCAAAAAGTAAAGCTCACCAATTTGAAGCAGATGGCTCAGACTGTTGCCTACATACAGGAACATGGCTATGATTCTCTTGATGATTTCCATGCAGCACTCGATCAGGCATCAGACCAGACCAGTGCTTCCAGAAAATCTTTAAAAGATACTGAACAGCAACTTAAAGATGTGAATGAGCAGATTCATTTTACCGGACAATATCTGACATATAAAAATGTGTACGCCGATTATCGTAAGAGCCGCAATAAGGATAAATTTTATGAAGAACATCGTGCAGAGCTTTCCTTGTATGATACAGCCCTCCGAACACTCAAAGAAAAATCTTGCGGGAATAAATTGCCTTCCATGAAAGCTCTCTATGCTGAAAAGAACCGGCTTGTTGAATTGAGAAATAGACAGCGTGAAGATTTTTCTAATCACCGGGATTATGAACGGAAGCTTCGCACTGTGTCTGCAAATATTGATATGATTCTTGGGAAGAGTCACCAACAAGAACAGCAAATCATAAAAAATCAAGATTTGTAAAATCTTTATATTCACTAGAAGGGTATTGTTTCCTTATCACTCGGAAATTTTGCAGAACTTGACAGCCGGATTCGATTCCTTCAGGAACAGACCAAGAACTCCAACTGCACGATTGTTTCTCTGGAGCATCAAATGCAGGAACTGGCGGAAATGATCAAATATGCAGAAAAATATCAGGAAAATAAACCTTATAATGACCGTTATGAAACAGTTAAAGACAAGGACAGATTTTTGCGGAAATATGAATCCCAGCTTATCCTTTTTTCCGGTGCAGAACGTATGCTACAGCGAGATGGCATTGCCCCAGCCCGCATGAATGTCGGAAAATTAAAACAGACTTATAACGACCTTCTTTCCCGGAAAAATGAGCTTTTCAAGCAGCACAAAACAGAAAAAGCTGAAATTGCAGAGCTGGAACTTATCCGGCAGAACATGGAAAAATATCTGAATATCGCATCACCGGAAGTTCCAAAAGAACTCCCTCTCACAACACCGGAAATTTAAAAAACGGCAGCGAAATCACTCGCTGCCTGCCCTTCCATTAAACTTATACCCCACACCCCATACCGTCTGAATATAAACCGGGTGAGCCGGATCATCCTCTATCTTTTCCC
>OGOH01002118.1_pt1 | contig 12864 bp, 9 predicted proteins | sample 1552571 | NCBI WGS metagenome assembly OGOH01 (sample SAMEA2580170, study PRJEB22360) | human gut metagenome | biome: human gut; feature: human-associated habitat; material: faeces | place: Denmark | collected 2008/2010
CATTTTTATTATCGGCATTGCCGCTTTTGTTTTTAAACAAATCGGTGAGAACGCCGTTTGGGTCTTTTATCAAAAGTGCCGCAAGCCAAATAACAAGCGCCAAAATCACAACCGCCGCGCCGAGAAATGCATCATTAAGCATATCCGAAGCCGCCGGGGTAAATATTGCAGCGCCATCGCTCACATATTCAAAAACCGCATCCACAAGCCACATTATCGAAGCGCTCCAAAACATGAAACAAAGAAGCGAAAGCTTAAATTCGGATCGCCTTTTGCAAAAATACCACACAAGGGTTGCCGCAATTGCTGCCGCGGTTGATATAAGCAAAGTCATTATTCCTTAATCCTTTCGGCTTTTTCGATTTTTGATTCCTTGATTTTTGCCGTCAAAAGCATTACGCCCCAAATTGCGGTTACTGCCACCGTCATTGAAACGCCGACTGTTGCCAATTCATGCAGCATCACGGCCGTATCCTGCGGATTTGACGCCGCCGTTAAAAATGGGAAAAACGGCGAAATTTCACCGTGCCACAAATGCTCGAACGCAAGCAAAATCGTGCCGCCCCAAAGCAAATTTCTGAGCCAAGAAAGCTTTTTGGAAAAAGGAAGCTTATGAGAATCCTCTTCAATTTCTGTGTGCTTAACAGCACCTTTCGGCAAGCTGTATTTGGCTTTTTCATTTTTTTCTGATATTTTCACAGCTGCGGAAACTATAATCGCCTCTGCTGCGGGAACAAGAAAACATGCCATAAAAAAATCCTCCTTAAAATAATGCCGGGCAATCAAACTGCGTGGCTCAAGCAATGTATATTCGTTTATATATTAACTGAATGACAAATGATTGTCAATGTTAAAAATGATAAAAAAACTGAATATCGTAACAAAAAATTCATACAATTATTTACAAATCTAACAAAATTGTAAAATCCGTTAACATCATATTGACAATTTATTCACACACATTGTAGAATGGAAGACGATAAAACAATTATGGAGAAGTGCGAAATGGATGAAGTAAAAATTCTTGAAATTAAACAAAGCGTATTTAAAAACAACGATGACGAGGCCACTGCGCTTCGCAAAAGCTTAAAGGAAAGAGGGGTGTTTTTGCTGAATTTGATGTCCTCCCCCGGATCAGGCAAAACCACCACCTTAAAAGCCACAATAGGCGCGCTTAAAGATAAGGTTAAAATCGGCGTTATGGAGGCTGATATAGACAGTGATGTTGACGCAAAGAAAATTGCCGAAACGGGAGTTAAATCAATTCAGCTTCACACTGGCGGAATGTGCCACCTTGATGCGGAAATGACAAGGCAGGGCCTTGAAGGGCTTAACACAGACGATGTTGAGCTTGCAATTCTTGAAAATGTGGGCAATCTTGTGTGCCCGGCGGAATTTGACACGGGAGCAGTTAAAAACGCAATGATTCTTTCAGTGCCCGAGGGCGACGACAAGCCGCTTAAATACCCGCTTATGTTTTCAATTTGCGATGTTGTGCTTATAAATAAAATCGATGTGCTGCCGTATTTTGATTTTGATGTTGAAAAATGCAAAGAATATGTTAAGAAAAGAAACCCCAATGCAAAGGTTTTTCTTATCTGCGCAAAAACGGGCGAGGGCATAGACGAATGGGCAAACTGGCTGCTTAACGAAGTTCACGAGTGGCAAAAATAAGGCATAAAGCGAGGGAGAGTGTGTTTTATGTATGAATATAAATTTGACAAAATGAAGCCCGAGGGCAAATCGTATCCGAGCGCGGAGCGCGTTATGCATTATTATGAAAATCACAGCAACGAGCCGCCGAGGGAGCTTATCATAAAGCTGGGCACAAAGATTACGGACCGCGTGCTTTATAAAATGCCGTGGATGCCCAAGGTGGGCGAAAAGATGACGGTTAATGACCCCGAATATTGGGGACTTGCCGCCATGGTAACGGATGAAATGGCAGAGGTTGCGCTTAAAATGAAAGTGCACAAGGGCATGACTATGCCCCAAATGATTAAAGCCACGGGCAAGGACGAAGCTTACCTTGCAAAAATTCTTGACGATATGGCGCAAATCGGCCTGATTGAATACAATTGGGAAAATCCCCGGCACGAAAAGCAATATGTGCTGCCTATGTTTGTGCCCGGCAGTGCCGAATTCTTTAATATGAAATGGGAAAACATCTGCGAGCACCCCGAAGTGGCAAGCTTTTTTGAAAGAATGACTCAGCTTCCGCTTGAAAAAATAACGCCGATGGTGCCTCCCGGAGGCGCGGGAATAGGAATGCATGTTATTCCCGTTGAAAAAGCCATAGATATGGAAAACAAATCCGTGCCTATTGAGCACATTTCCCACTGGCTTGATAAATATGACGGCAAATATGCCGCAGGTCCGTGCTCGTGCCGCTATTCACGCTCTGTTTTGGGCGAGGGCTGTGCCGATGATCCCGAGGATTGGTGCATCGGCGTTGGCGATATGGCAGATTACCTTGTCGAAACAAACAAGGGGCACTACATCACCCGCGAGCAGGTTATGGAAATCCTGCAAAGAGCGGAGGACAACGGCTTTGTGCACCAAATAACCAACATAGACGGCGAAAACAAAATTTTTGCGATTTGCAACTGCCAAGTAAAGGTTTGCAATGCGCTGCGCACATCGCAGCTTTTCAACACACCGAATATGAGCCGCTCCGCTTATGTGGCAAGAGTTGAGGCAAAGGATTGCGTTGCCTGCGGCAGATGCGTTGAATATTGCCCGGCAGGCGCCGTTAAGCTTGGCCAAAAGCTTTGTAAAAAAGACGGCTCAGAGGTAATTTATCCCAAGCAAGAGCTTCCGGATGCCGTTAAATGGGGCAAAGAAAAATGGAGCCCGGATTACAGAGATAAAAACAGAATCAATTGCTACGACACAGGAACAGCGCCGTGCAAAACAGCTTGCCCGGCGCACATAGCCGTTCAGGGCTATCTTAAAATGGCGGCACAGGGCAGATACACAGATGCGCTTGCCCTTATAAAAAAGGAAAATCCCTTCCCTGCCGTTTGCGGCCGAGTTTGCAACAGGCGCTGTGAGGATGCATGCACAAGAGGCACTATTGACGAGGCCGTTGCAATTGACGAGGTTAAGCGCTTTATAGCACAGCAGGATCTTGATTCTGCAACAAGATATATTCCTAAAAAAGTCATCCCATCAAACAGAGGAGAATTCAACAACAAAATCGCAATAATAGGCGGCGGCCCCGCAGGGCTTTCATGCGCATATTATCTTGCGGTAACCGGTTACAGACCCACCGTTTTTGAAAAGAACGAAAAACCCGGCGGTATGCTTACATACGGAATTCCGTCTTACAAGCTTGAGAAAGATGTTGTTGAAGCGGAAATCGATGTTATCCGCGAGCTCGGTGTTGAAATCAAATGCGGAGTTGAAATCGGCAAGGATATAACACTTGATGAGCTTCGAGCTCAAGGCTATGAAGCATTTTACATTGCAATAGGTTGCCAAGGAAGCCGCAAAGCAGGCGTTTCGGGCGAGGATGCCGAGGGCGTTATGAGCGCTGTTGATATTCTGCACAAGATAGCCGAAAACCACGAGCTTGACCTTTCAGGCAGAAAGACCGTTGTTATCGGCGGCGGCAATGTTGCTGTTGATGTTGCGCGCTCATCAAAGCGCTGCGGTGCCGATATTATCGGCATGTATTGCCTTGAAAGCAGAGAAGAAATGCCCGCTTCCGATGAAGAAGTGTTTGAAACGGAGGACGAGGGCATAACAATAAACAACGGATGGGGATTAAAAGAAATTCTCACCGATTCCGGCAAAGTTTGCGGCGTTATTCTTAAAAAATGCACCTCCGTCAAGGATGAAAACGGCAGATTCAACCCGCAGTATGACGATAATGACACAATGCAGCTTGAATGCGACGATGTTTACCTTTCAATAGGTCAAAGCATTCTTTGGGGCGATATGCTCAAAAATGAAAAGGTTGAGCTGGGAAGAGGAAACGGCCCCGTTGCCGATAAGCTCACTTATCAAACCGCTCAGGAAGATATCTTCGTCGGCGGCGATGTTTACACAGGCCCCAAATTTGCCATTGACGCGATTGCCGCAGGCAAGGAGGGAGCAGAATCAATTCACCGCTTTGTTCATTACAATGCAAGCCTTACCATCGGCAGAAACAGGCGTGATTTTATTGAGCTTGATAAAAGCGATATTAAAATCGAAAGCTACGATAATTCATCCCGCCAAATCCCGGGAACGGACGGCAGCATAGACCGCAAAAAGTCTTTCCGCGACGCACATAAACCGCTCACGGAGGCTCAGGTTAAAATCGAAACCGCGCGCTGCCTCGGCTGCGGTGCTTCGGTTGTTGATGAAAACAAATGCATCGGCTGCGGAATATGCACCACGAAGTGCGAATTTGATGCCATTAAGCTTCACCGCGATCACCCCGAATGCAGCAACATGGTTAATTCGGATGATAAGATGAAAGCAATTTTGCCGTATATGATTAAGCGAAACATCAAAATCAAGCGTGCAAACAAAGGAAAATAATAATGCACGAATTGGGAATAGTTTTTCACATTATAAAAAGCATTGAAGGCGTGGACGCAGAAAATCAATTAAAAAAGGTGAATGCAGTCACAATAGAGCTCGGCGAGGTTTCGGGCGTGCTGCACAATTATCTTGATGATTGCTGGAATTGGGCGTGCGCAAAAAATGAATTGATGAGCGGCGCAAGGCTGCAAATCGAGGTTATTCCCGCCATAACCTTTTGCGAGGATTGCAAAGGCACCTATGAAACGGTGAAGCACGGCAAAATTTGCCCGCTGTGCGGCTCGGAAAACACCTACCTCATTTCCGGAAATGAAATAAACATTAAGGAAATAGAGGCTCTTTAGCAAGCTAAGGCTCACTTTTTGAACCTAAAAATATATTTTACAGGGAGAGGAAACTATGTTGTTCCAAATTTACGGCGAACATTCATTTTATCAGCTTCTGGGCTGGGTGCTTGTTTTCGTCGGCCTCATTGTTCTCAATGAAATCGCACGCCGCTCCAAGGCGGGCGGAATAGCTCTGTTCCTTGCGGTTCCCGCGGCTCTTTCGGTTTATTTCATCGTTGTTGCCGTGGCAGCCAAAAACGGCGCGGAATGGGCTGTAAACAACCAATCATATCTTTATATGAACGGCTGGTTCCACTATGCAAAGCTTTATGCCGCAACGGCGGGCTGCATAGGCTTTATGATGCTTAAATACAAATGGAGCATCGGCAAAAAAGAATGGTTTAAGGTTTTCCCGTTTGTTATCGTTGCAATCAACATTCTTATTGCGGTTGCATCAGATTTTGAATCTGCCATAAAAGGCGGCTTCACAGGCGGCTGGTGGCTTTCTTCGGAGGGCGTTTACATCTACGGCGGCTGGTGGAACTGGCTCAACGGTATCGCCGGCTTAATCAACATCCTTTGCATGACCGGATGGTGGGGAATTTATTCATCTAAAAATCAGCAAGATATGCTTTGGCCGGATATGACCTGGTGCTATATCCTTGCTTATGATGTGTGGAACTTTGAATATACATATCTTAATCTGCCCTCACATTCCTGGTATTGCGGTCTTGCTCTTCTGCTTGCTCCCACATTCGCAAATGCGTTTTGGAACAAGGGCGGCTGGATTCAGAATCGCGCAAACACGCTTGCAATTTGGTGCATGTTTGCGCAGGTATTCCCGCTGTTTCAGGATACGGAGCCGTTCGGCGTGCTCACCACCGTTTATCCGGAGGGCTACACTCCCTCAATGATGATGGACGGCATTGCCCCCACCTCCGCAAATCCGAAGGCACAGGCTGTTATCTCCATCCTTGCAATTGCAATCAATGTTTGCGTATTTGCCGCAATCATTAAGCGCTCCAAGGCTCAGCACAAGAATCCTTATAAGAATGAAATCTTCACGGATCAAAAGGATTACAAAGCAGCTCTTGAAAGAGCAGCAGAAGCTCATAAGGTTGCTTAATCCGGCTGTGATTAGAACATTATAAATAGCAAAAACGCCCCGTCTTGAAAACCAAGACGGGGTTTCTTTTTGCCTTGCGGCGTTATTTAAATGTATATCTTTGCAGTGTAAATTTTAATGCATTGTAAAATTTATTGCCTGCGCACCGCAAGCTCGCGGCCGTCGCCCGGCGTCAGCCTAAGCTCAGGCTCAAACGGCGTGTTGCCGAGATTTTTGTAAGTAACGATAACCTGCGATTCGTTACATTCAACGGTAAATTTAAGCAGCACGCAATCACCGCGCAGATAATCAAAGCTTTTGCCGTCATCCGTAAAGAAACTGCTTTTAAAGCTGCCGCTTTCAATCGGATAAACAGTGAACACAAGCTTTTCTTCCTTTTTAAAGCCGTATTCGCCGATGTTTTCGGCAACGACACTGCCGCCCCTTACAAAATAAGGCACGGCTCCCCTTGCGGGAATATCGATTTCAACGGTTTGCCCGCCCATATATGCACGGTCGTTAAGATACCAAATTTCGCCCTTCGGCAAATATGCTTTGGCTATCCGCTCGCCCTCATCCAAAATAAAGGTTGCCAAAATATTCCTGCCCACCATCATGGAATGGCTGTTTTCATCAATTTCCTCATCATTGTAGTAAAGGAAAAGCGGCGCGTTCATCGGAATTTCGTTTTGCACGCAATCATAGGCGCAGTTATAAAAATACGGCACAAGGCGGTGGCGCTCGGCAAGAATTTCCTTAGCTGCGCCGATTGCCTCGGGATAGCTCCACGGCATTGTGGCAGAGCCGTCCCCATTCCAGGAATGAATGGTAAATCTCGGCTCGAAAACGCCGTGTTGCATCCAGCGCAAAAGCAGCTCTTCGCTCGGCATATTGCCCGAAAATCCGCCCAAATCGTGGCCGTAAATTAAAAAGCCGGAAAGGCTCATCGTAAGCCCAACATAATGGCAATATTTTAAATCGTTAAACGATGTGAAATTATCCCCGCTCCAGGTTTGGGCAAGGCGCCTTAATGCACTGCTGCCGCTTCGGGTTGAAAGAAACGGGCGCTCATTAGGGCGCTTTTTGATTTGCGCCGTGTATGATGACGCCGCCATCAGATAAGTGAGTATCGGCCTGATTCGGCTTGCCGAAACCTCTCCGCCGCCGAAGCCTGCCGCCAAGGCATCCTTATCCTTAATATCAAATTCGTTATTATCGTTCCATGTGGCGTCCATTCCGAAATCAAGCAGCTTTTCCGTTACCTGCCTGCTCCAAAAATCAAATCCCGCCGGATTTGTGAAATCTATATAGCTTCCGAGCCCGTCCCAAAACTGGGTAATAAACGGCTTGCCGCTTTTATCCTTAACAAAAAGCCCCTTCTCGGCTATTTCGGAATACATTGGGTGATCCGTTAAAAACGCCGGCTTGATATTCGGAATCAAATGAATTCCGTTTTGCGCAAAGCGCTCAATAAACGCCTGCGGATTCGGAAACTTATCATGATTCCAATTAAAAACACAGCGCTGATTTCCGATTGAGGTGTAGCCCGAGGAAAGATAAAAGCCCTCACATGCAAGCCCAAGCTTGCCGAGCTTTTCAAGAAATGCGTTCATTTGATTTTCCGCATCAGGTGCATCGGTGTATGCCATCGTGCTGGCGCAGTAATCAAAGCTCCATTTCGGCGGAAACGCCTGCCTGCCGCAAAGCCTTGCATATTGCTGCAAAACCGAAAGCTTCGTGCCGAAAAAGATGTAATAAACAAGGCAATCATCGTTTGTTTTAAAGAATTTAAACGGCTCATAATAATTATTTATTTCGCGCCCGAGATCAACAAAAGAGGCGTCGCTCGTGTCATAGTAAATTCCGTAGCACCCTGCGGAATTTTCGCAGATGTAAAACGGCACATGTTTGTAAAGCGGGTCTGAGGTTTCGGCGTTGTAGCCCATACTGTCCGAAGTTTCTATGCGATAGGCATTGCCCGCCTTATTGAGCCTGCCGCTTTTATCGCCGAGTCCGTAGATGTGCTCGCCCTTTTCGCGGGAAATGTAATGATATGTTTCCTCGCCGAACTCGCCCTCAAAATTATATGCCAGGGGCGCGCGGTCCTCAAATATAACCCTGCCGTCGGGAGCAGAATATTTAAGCAAAAAATTGTGCAAATCAAGCTCTGCCGTTACTCCGCAGTCGAGCGTGAAGGAGTCAACATCATCTGTCTCCAGCACTTTCGGGCTGCCCGGTGCAAAATCGGCGGGTGAAAGCTTATCCCTGCCGCCGAGCATAAATTCGTTGCCGGGATTAACGGTGAAAGTGGGCAGCATTTCACAACCGTCTTTATAAATTGCCACGCGCATTGCGCTTTCGCCGATAAAATCAACGGCGGCATTTATATTGCCGCATTTGTATTCGCGGTGTGATTCGCCGAATTCACCGCGCTTAAAATCATGGTTGAATTTCATTCTTTAGGTCCTCTGTTAAACAATGTGTTTTTCCACAGCAATTTGCCGGGAAGCTTTGTGAATTGCGTATTTTCGCAGAATATCATCGCCTTTTTATATCCCGGTTCCCATTTCGGCAGCTCGGCGCAATTCGGATTTCCGCTTTTGGCAAATTCGCAAATCGCGTTTATCATTTCATCCGATATTTTGTAATCGGTTTTATCAAACGGCCGCCAGCTGTTTTTCAGCATGCCGAAAACATAAAGCAAATCGCTTGCATGCCATGCGCCGTTTTCATCGCCGGGCAGTCGGCGTGCAAAGCAATAAAGATAGCAATTGCTTTTATCGTTTTTCATCCACTTTTTCGCAAGAATTTGCAAAACCGCGGGCACCATATCCTCTGTTGTGATTCCGATCATTTTGGGCATCTGCGGAATCGTGTGCATATTAAAGGTTTCTTTTGTGAGCAATTTGCCGTCATAAACGGGCAAGGTGTAAAGCATGCTGAGTTTATCCTCTTTGCAGCCCTTTTTCCATGCAAAATAAAGTTTTTCGGCATCGATCTCTTTAAGCTGCGCCATCGTTTGCACGCCTGCATTTTTCATTATTTTTTCCCAAAAGCCTTTTACGGAGCTTGGCTTAACAGGGCGTGCTATTTTGCGCTGAAGCCCTGCGGCGCTCAGCAAAATCGCCTTTTGGGCAAGGCCTTTGCACAGCGGGCTTGATATAAATATATCCACGCTCATTGCACCCGCGCTTTGGCCCGAAAGAGTTATATTTTCATCGTCACCGCCGAAATATGATATGTATTTTTTTACCCATTTAATTGCCGCCAGCTGATCGTAAAGCCCGAAGTTGCCGCAGGCACCGTTTCTTGCAACATCGGGATGCGCGCAAAAGCCGAAAGCGCCGAGCCTGTAATTGATGCTCACGAAAACAATGCCCTTTTCGGCATATTTTTCGCCGCTGATATGCCCTTCGTTTGCACTGCCTCCCGTGAAGCTGCCGCCGTGAATATAAATCAGCACGGGGGCTTTTTTTGCCTCTTTGGGCGCATAAATATTAAGGAAAAGGCAGTCCTCGCCGTAAGTGAAGGTGCCTCCCCTGCGAAATTCCTTGTGGTAAAAGGAATTTACGGTGGCATCATCCTCAAATGCCCTGTGCTGAGGTGAGCAATTTCCGAAATTGCGGGCATCATAAGCGCCGCCGGTGTATTCGCACATTTCGGGATATTCCCAGCGCTTTGCATTTGCGTATCTTATGCCGCGAAATTCCGTGCGTTTTTCAAATTCAAGCCCGTGAAAAATGCAGCCGTTTGCATTTAATTCAATCGTGTTCATAAAATTCACCCTCTTGATTTAATTATAGTAAACATATGCGTTAAAATCAATAAAATAATTGCTTTGTGCCGCCACAAATTCCATCTGTTTTATCGAAAAGTTTATTTGCTTTCAAGCTATTGATTTTCGGCTTTTTTACAAAAAATCGGCATAAAAAAGCGCCGCAAATTCATTGCGGCGCACTTTTAAAATATATCGTGCTCGGCTTAAAATTCCTCGGCAGCTCATACAGCACCGACCGTCTATATAAAATTCACATTGCAATCTTTTATCCAATAATAAATTTGCACAATATATGCCAGCACCTGCGGTCCGCGCATCAATTGCCCGTACCAAGGCTCAGGCAAGGCATCCGGATCGCGCATAAGTTCGCGGATTTTCGCCTCGTTAAGCATTTCGTGCAAGGGCGTGGTTTTATCGGCAAGCACGGCTTCCGCCATTTTGCAAACCTCTTTAAAATATATGGGATTGTGTGTTTTGGGATAAGGACTTTTTTTGCGCCACGCAATTTCATAGGGAAGTTCGTTTTCAAAAGCCCGGCGAAGCACACCCTTTTCCCTGCCGCCCGGCGATTTAAACTTCCACGGCATATTGTAGGCGTATTCAACTATGCGATAATCGCAAAACGGCACCCTAACCTCAAGCGAGCAATGCATGCTCATCATATCCTTGCGCATAAGCAGCGTTTGCATAAACCAATCCATGTTCAGCATAAACATCTCGCGCATTCTGCGCTCCGTTTTTGAATCGCTTTCAAGGTATGATGCGGATTTCACCGTTTCAAGGTATTTTTCATGCACAAATTCACCGCCGTTTTTCAAAAGCCCCGGCTTCAATATGCTTTGGCGCACATCGATTGAACGACTCCACGGAAAAGTTTCTTCAAAGAGAATATCTTTGTTGTGGTACCACGGGTAGCCGCCGAATATTTCATCCGCACATTCGCCGGACAGAGCCACGGTTTGCTCCCTTTGCACCTCGCGGCAAAACAGAAGCAGCGATGAATCAACATCCGTAAATCCGGGCAAGCTGCGCGCCTCGGTGCTTTCCTCCAGCGCGTGCGCCACCGCTTTGTTATCAAGCACAATGTTTTTGTGCTTACTGCCGATATAATTTGAAATCAGCGAAATATAATCACTGTCCTTATTCGGCTGAAAAAGGCTTTCTTTAAAGAATTTGTCGTTATCCGTATAATCAACGGAATACGTGCAAAGCCGCCTGCCGTGCGATTTTGCACCGTCCGAAGCTATGCGGCTGATTATTGAAGAATCAAGCCCGCCGCTCAAAAAAGTGCAAAGCGGCACATCGGAAACAAGCTGCCTTCTGATTGCGTCCGAAACAAGATAATGCGTGTGCTCAATCGTTTCGGCTTCGCTTTCCGTGTGCTTCGCCGCCGTAATTTGCCAATATTTATGAATTTCGGTTTTTTCGCCGCTAACGGTCATAAAGCATGCTGGCGGAAGCTCTTTTATGTCTTTAAAAACGGCTGAGCCTATCGGCTTGGCGGGGCCGAGCATAAAAATTTCGTTTAGCCCGTTTTCATCCACATCCGCCGAAATTTCAGGAATTAAGAGCAGGCTTTTTATGCGGCTGGCAAAGGCAAATATGCCTTGCTTTTGAGCATAGAAAAGCGGCTTAACGCCGATTCTGTCGCGGCAAAGAAAAAGCTTTCGCGCTTCATCGTCCCACACCGCAAATGCAAAAATTCCGTTCAGCTTTTTGCAGCTTTTCTCTTTCCAGCAATCGTATGCCTTTAAAATCACTTCCGTGTCGCAATTTGTGGAAAAAGTGTAGCCGATACTTTTAAGCTCGTTTCGGATTTCATCCGTATTATAAATTTCGCCGTTGTATGTTATTGTGTATTTACCGAAGTTCATCGGCTGTGCGCCGTTTTCGGGATCAATCACGGCAAGCCGCCTGTGGATGAGCGAAATATAAGGCTTTGTGAAATAGCCGGCTCCGTCAGGGCCGCGAAGCCTTAAAATGCTGCCGATTTTTACGGCAAGCTCCCTGCGCTGCCTCAAATCAATATCTTCAGATAACATTCCTGCAATTCCGCACATGGTATCACCTCATATATAACTTCACCGTTATATTATGCCCGCATAAATTTTTCGCCACTAAATTTGAAAAAAGGCTTGACTATCGGGTTTCCATATGCTATATTATTAAGGCGTTAAGAAACGCTGGTGTAGCTCAGTTGGTAGAGCAGCTGATTTGTAATCAGCAGGTCAGGGGTTCAAGTCCGTTCACCAGCTCCAAAATTTGGTATGCCGCATTTCTTAATACGGGATACCAATAAATATGGGAGAGTTCCCGAGCGGCCAAAGGGAACAGACTGTAAATCTGTCGTCACTGACTTCAGTGGTTCGAATCCACTCTCTCCCACCAAGCAAACTCCCAATCATATGATTGGGAGTTTTCATTTACAAGGATTAGTGCAAAATCAAATACAACATATAAAAAAGAATTTGATCCTCAGATTATATTCAGTTATGAATAAAAAAGCCAAGCCGAATATGCTACGATAAAATAACATATGGCTTGACAATTGAACGCATTTAATCCATAATCATAATACAGAAAAAACGGCAACTGAAAACCGAGTATGTTAGTTTCGATAACATATTCCGGGATATATCCGACCGCGCCAACGGTTGAATATATATGAAGTTGTCTTTTTTTATTGCTAAGACTAATCTTGATAGTTAATTTGCAAGTTGTCAATAATTTTTTCAAAAAAAGGCGGAATTTTTCCGTCTTTTTCCTTTTTTCGGTACTGTTTTCGTGATATATACATTTCGTATGTTTCACAACTTGCACAAAAAAGCAATGTTGAAATTGTGCACTTTGTGAAAAGTACGTTTTGTGATTATCACATTTTGTGATTGTAACAAAACGTATATGCATAATTAGAATGATATATAATTAGAATGATATATAGTTATATTTATATATCTATCATATCTATCTTACAGAGTATAAAATTTCCAAAGATGTTAAAAATTGCGTTAAAATCAAGAGATTGATGTGATGATGATTGAAATTGAATATATGCGTAATATGATAGTGTTATCAAATTAAACGGAGGTTTAAATTATGAAATTACTGTCAGAAATACCCGA
>OGOH01002127.1_pt1 | contig 12810 bp, 10 predicted proteins | sample 1552571 | NCBI WGS metagenome assembly OGOH01 (sample SAMEA2580170, study PRJEB22360) | human gut metagenome | biome: human gut; feature: human-associated habitat; material: faeces | place: Denmark | collected 2008/2010
TGAAAATAACTTTATTTTCCTCAAACATGTTATTTCCCTTTGTGTCGATTGATACGATAAGAGGACCGAACTCCTTAACGCGGCAGTTCCAAAGTGTCTCAGGCATCCCCAAATCTCTCCACTCGGCTCTTACAATTTCCTCAACCTCTGTTGCTGCAACTACAGCATTTCCGGCAGGAAATACACAGTGAATGGCACCGAATTCTTTACATGCACGCTCTGTATTTTCTTTCATTCCGCCTTTTCCGATGATAACGCGTACACCTGTGAGCTTTACGAATTCATACTCAAATTTTTCCATACGCATGCTTGTTGTCGGACCAACCGATACCATTTGGAATTTATCATTTTCAAGAGGTCTGATAATAGGACCCGCATGGAAAATCGCATTATTTCTTACATCTACCGGAAGTTCTCTTCCCTCTTCAACAAGTCTTCTGTGGGCAACGTCACGGCATGTTGTCATGCTTCCGTCAAGATAAATAATATCTCCGACTTTAATATCTTCCAAATCCTGTGCCGTAACAGGTGTTATAAGTACCTTTTTTCCGTCTCTGATTTCTACCATTATAAAGTCACCTCCGAATGTGTTGTAATTGTATAATTAAGATCTTTATCAAAAATAATGTGTCCTCTTCTGTGGCTCCAGCATCCGACATTGACTGCGACACCAATTGTGGATGGATGACGGGCTGTGTTCTCGATATTAACGCCCATAACAGAATATTTTCCGCCCATTCCCTGAGGTCCAAGGCCGATCTTGTTGATTCCATCCTCAAGCAATGTCTCCATCTTGGCTGCACGCTCGTTCTCATTGTGGGAACCGATCGGACGCATTAATGCTTTCTTGGAAAGTAATGCTGCTGTCTCAACAGAAGTTGCAACACCGACACCCACTAACAATGGAGGACATGCGTTCAAACCATAAGTTGTCATAACATCCATAACGAATTTGGTAACACCCTCGTAACCTTCACCTGGCATTAATACCATTGCTTTTCCTGGAAGGGTACATCCGCCGCCTGCCATGTATGTATAGATTTCACATTTGTCACTGTTTGGTACAATATCCCAGAATACAGTAGGCGTTCCTTTACCAACATTCTTGCCTGTGTTGTACTCATCGAAAGTCTCTACACTGTTGTGACGTAATGGCGCTTTAAATGTTGCTTTTACAACAGCTTCTTTCAATAATCCCTCTAACTCATCGATAAGTGGGAACTTTGTTCCGCATTTTACCCAGAACTGTAAAACACCAGTATCCTGGCAGCTTGGACGGTTTAATTCAACCGCAAGACGCTGGTTCTCGAACATGGTATCATAAATTGTTTTGGATAATGGACTGTCCTCTTTGTCTCTTAACTCTGTGAGCTTTGCAATGACATCATCTGGTAATTTTTTTGCTATATGAGCGATGAAATTTGCCATATAGTTGGTAAGCTGTTCTACCTGTTTTTCGTTTGACATAATTCGTTCCTCCTGAAAAATATTATGGATTCTTTTTATAAGTTTTCGGGTGCACTGTGTCATTCACACAATACAGCCATTTTTTATCATCAATATCCGCTTATGGAAAAAACGGATATAAGATTGGCAGTAAGATCATGCTGACGACAGTTGCCACAAGGATCAGCGGCACACCTGCTTTTGCGTAATCTTTGAAAGTATATCCTCCGGCTGTCACAACCATCGTGTTTGCCGGCATACCGATTGGTGTTGCATATGCACAGGAACCTCCGATGACACATGCCATAAGCACTGCTCTTGGATCTGCTCCCATCCCCTGTGCAATGGAAACACAGATTGGAGCCATCAGTGCGGTGGTAGCGGTGTTTGACATAAAGTTTGTCAGTACACAGCAGAGCATAAACACTACAAACGTAAGTATATATGGGGATGGGTTCTCACCGAGAACTCCGATCACTGCTTTTGCGATATCCTCTCCTGCTCCAGTTGTCTGCAATGCAGATGCAAGAGAAAGCGTTCCTCCGAAAAGGAAAATTGTTTTCAGATCAATGGATTTCAGTGCGTTTTTCTCACTGATAACTCCGGTTAAGATCAATGCCAATGCCCCGATACATCCTGTAATACAAAGCTTGATACCAATCTGATCTTCAAAGATCATTCCGAGTAATGTCAGGATCAGAATGATGAGTGACAATGCCTGTTTCCACTTTGGAACATTGGAAAAATCTTTCTGTTCATCATAGCTGCTGTCTGTTCCGCCTGTTTTGTTCGGAAGCAATTTGTATCCGAAAAATGCAAAGTAAATAATTCCACAAACTAAAATTGGAAGTCCGACCTTCGCATATTCAAAAAAGCTAAAACTCATGTTCATTTCTTCCATCACGGACTGTACAATCAGGTTTCCCGGCGCTCCGATCAAAGAAAGGTTGCCTCCCATCGCTGCTGCAAATACAAGCGGCATCAAAAGCCTTGATCTTGAATATCCTGACTTTGCTGCAATTCCGATAACTACCGGAATTAAAACTGCTGCTGTTCCTGTGTTGGAAAGCACACCGCTCATCAATCCTACAATAATCATGATCGCAATGATAAGCTGTCTCTCTGTCTTGGCAAAATGTGTAACCACTCCGCCAATCTTATTTGCCATACCTGTTTCAAACAATGCTCCCCCGACAATAAACATTGCCACGAACAAAATGACATTGCTGTCGATAAACCCTGCAAATGCTGTTTTCCAGTCTAACACCCCTGTTACGACAAGACCGACACAGATGATCATGGATGTTACCCCAAGTGGAATCTTTTCCCACACAAACATTACAATGGCAAACAATAAAAATAATAACGTTATTGTTGCTGGACTCATATCATTCCTTCTCCCTTCGTCTTTTTGATATTTGATATGTGATAATGTATCCATTTGTTGATTACACAATATAACAAAAAACCGAAGTCGTCAACTGTTTTTGACAACTTCGGCATTTTCTATAATTTTATATTTTCTTTTTTGTGCATTATTTATCAATAACCTCGATTCCGGTTTTGCACGAAAAATATTTTTTTCACATCACTGATAGTAAGTCAGCATATCGTCCCGGCTTCGCATAATATGTGCGTACATTTCTTTTTTGGCGCGCTCACCATCTCCTGCTGCAATTGCGTCCATGATCCTGCCATGTTCCTCGATGGAAATCTTTGCATACTCTTGTTCCGTCACCATATTTCCCATGGACAATCCATTCCATAGTTCTGCGATCATATTTTCCATCTTTTTATTTCCGGCTGCTGCCCAGATTTCACTGTGAAAATCCCGGTTCTGGCTCGCATACTGACTGTAATCGCCTTTTCCCAAAGCAGCTTTGGATTCCTCATAAGAATCCCTGATACCGCTGATATCCACACCTTCTTCTGCTGCAAGCCAGGCACATGCACTCTCCAAAATCGCCCGCAGCTGATAATGTTCCCTGATATAAGTGTCTGTAATCCCTAAAACAATTGCGCCCTTGTTCTGCCGCAGCTTAATCAGTCCATCTCTCGCAAGAATCTGAAATGCTTCTCTTACAGGTGTAATCGAGACATTCAGCTGAGTTGCCACACTGTCTAAAGAAAGGATTTCTCCCTCTTTCATCTTTCTTGACAAAATTGCTTTCCGCAGCTCCGATGCTACCTTTTCCTTAGCAGATGGTATTTTTATCGGTTTCAAACCATTCATTTCTCAAAACCTCTTTCTTTTTTCACATTTTCTGTCAGTAATCTATAATATTCCTCCAGTGCGACTTCCATCACGACGGTATCTTTTCTGCAATATGCACTATGAACAGTTTCAAGTTTATTCCGTCTGAGCTGTTTCTGCTCCGGATCTTTTCCCATTTCTGTCTCTTCCGATGCAAAACGGATATAACAGTCTGCCGATGTCTCTAAAAGCCTGCGGAAAAGTCCGTTTGTGATCGTTCCATAGACAAATTCATGGAACTTCTCTTCTGCATCTTCGCCCTCTGCTGAGTACACCCATTCAAAGGACATCTCTGCAAGGTCTTTTAATGCTTTCTTTTCCACATTTCCGACCATATCAAATATTTCTTCAATATTTCTTCTCGAGAAATCTGCCACCACAACATGGCGGGTGGCAAGTCGCCTTACAAGCCCCTGCTCCTCTAAAATCTGTAATGCCTCACGGACCGGCATTCTCGAATAGCCAAGTTTCTCTGACAATTCCTCCTGACGAAGCGGCTGTCCTGCCTCCATTCTTCCTGATAAAATCTCATTTTGTATTGCTTCTGCGATATAATCGCAGGTACGTTTGTTTTTCATTTCTTTCTCCTTTTAGTACGTTTCATTTGTACACTGCTCATAGCTTTATATATAATGTATCCAATTTCCCCTTATTTGTAAATAAAAACCTTTTGAAACACAAAAAGGAAGCTGATTTTTCTATAAAAATCAACTTCCCTGCTTTTCTTTTATTTTTCTATCCCTTAATAAAACGGAAACATCAACGGCATTAAAAAAATCGTCATAATCGCAAGAATCACTGCCAGAGGTGTACCACATTTCAAATAGTCTTTCAATGTATATCCGCCCGGTTCAATAATCATGATCTGGCACGGTGCTGCCATCGGCGTCATGATAGAAATGCAGCTTGCGGTGAGTACACCCACAACGGCTGCTCTCGGATCAATCCCAATTTTCATACAGGCCGATACAACAAGTGGAATGAAAATCGTAAGTGTTGCCAGATTCGACATGATCTGGGTAAGTAAAAATGGAATCAGGAAAAATACCGCCATGATCAGATACGGATTCGTTGTATTTCCAATCAGACTGATCATCCAGTCCGCCACGACATCCCCTGCACCTGTAATTTTGATCGCCTCTGATAAGGTCAACACCCCTGCAAATAAAAAGATTGTCGGCTGATGAATGGAATCCAATGCCTCTTTTTCGTTTAAAATTCCACTTAATACAAGCAAAACAGCGCCAATGCATGCAACAATATACATCGGGATTCCGATTACACTTTCAAAAAGCATTGCGAGAATTGTAACCACAATGATGATAATTGCAATCTTTTCCTTTATCGGACTTAATTTTGCAGACTTTCTTCCTGTATGCCCGCCATCTACAAATGTGTTGTTATCAATATCTGGCATTAACTTATATCCAACAAACGTCATATATAAAATTGACACCACAAGCAATGGGATTCTTGCAATTGTAAAATCCCAGATATAAAGCTCATTTGGTGCTCCTGCCTTTGCCATAATATCAATCCATGTGATATTGCTCGCCCCCTGTCCCAAAAAGGTCATCGAAGTCGCAATATTGGCACAGGCCATCGCAGGATACAACAGTTTGCTTCTGCTTGTGCCAATCTCATTTGCAATTCCAACCAGAAGTGAGATCATGATCGCAGCCGTCGCTGTCGCGCTCGTGATACTTGCAAGCAGCGATGAGGCAATACATGCCAGAAAAATCAGCATTTTCGGATTATCCTTGTAGCGGACAACCAGCTGCTCCGCCTTATCGATCAGACTTGTTTTCGTAAGTCCTGCTCCAATGACAAACATTGCCACAAACATGACCACATTTGTGTTGATAAATCCACTGAATGCCTCCGCAGGTTCCATCACTCCTGTCATGATGAGCGATAGCATAATTCCGGCTGAAATCACGGAAAACGGAATTTTTCCTGTGATAAAAGCAACGATCGTAAGCACTAAAATAAGTAACGTAATTTCTAACGGTGTCATCTGTTCCTCCAACTTTTCTTGAGTATGATAATTTTTTAACAAGTATAACTATCATATGTCAGAAGTGCCAGAAAGTACAGTTCCTTATTTTCACATAATATGTCCTTCAACTACATATTATTATTTCCAGTATATGCTGCTACCGGATTGCTTCACAGATAATCTCATACAGCTTTTCCATCTCCGTTTTTAATACGGTATCTTTCATATAAATCAGGTCAATTTCAATCTGAATCGGTGCATCTCCGATTGATAAAGGTACAATTTCTTTTGAAAACGGGTTATTAAAAATCATATGATCCAACGTGATCATAATTGCTTCATGGTACGCCACACAGGACAATCCCGTTCTTGTCCCACTGATCTGATATACAACATTAGGTTTTAAATGGTAATGTCCATAAATTTCATCTGCGTGCTGCCGAAACGGTGACCCCGGTAAAAGCATGACATTTTCCTCTTTTTCACACGCTTTAAGGTCAACCCACGGATACTGAAATCCTTCCTTCGCCACCGCCAGCGTTGCCAGATGATGATTTTTACCGACTGCCATGACAAACTCACACATTTTAACCGGGCGGTATTCCAGATCAGCATCCTTCTGGTCAATTGTTGCCAGCACCACATCCACCTGCTGTTTTTTCAACAGCTCCATCAGCTCTCCTGTTGAATACTCCTGTAAAATAATTTTTACTGCCGGAAAACTCTCCTGAAACTTTGGAATGATATCTTTTAAAACAAGATCCGAAAAAGAAGGCTGCACACCGATACGTATCATGCCGTGGCTCATACTGGAAAACCGCTCCATCTGAATTGTGATCTCTTTCTGGATTGTTTCGATCTCCTTACATCTGCCCACATAATACTCGCCTGCCGCCGTCAGCACAAAACGTTTCCCGATCCTGTGAAATAACTGCACATTCAGTTCTTCCTCCCTCGCCTGGACAAACTTACTCAACGCAGAAGGTGTAATATAAAGATTATTCGCTGCTTTCGTAATCCCTCCACATTTTGCAACTTCCAAAATATACTGCACATTCTTATCCATCCAGATATCCTCCCTCTTTTCAGGTTTCTAAAACTTCTCCCGGTAACAATTCGTTGATGCAATGAATGAAATAGAAAAAAAACCTACCACAGTTTCATATGGTAGATTCTTTTCATTACACTACGAAGTCGTACATTTTATGTACTCTGCAAAAGGGTTGTATGAATATGTTTCTAGGAGAAGAATCACATATACAATTGGGTAATCTCAAAAGCGTATGCCATGGCACTGGCATCTCTTTCTCTGTTATACTAACGTATAATTCGCGAGAAGTAAAGTTTATATTTTTCAACATTTATGTCATATAACTACATATTTCAAAAAATGTTTTTTTTCATTATAAAAAAAGAACTGCAGACATCTGTCCACAGTCCTCTTTCCGTCATCACATTTATTTAGCTGTTTGGATATTTATTGATCATACGCTCGATCAATTCTACTGACTCTTCAATACCGTAGCTTGCACTGTTGATGCATAAATCATAGTTAACGGCATCTCCCCACTTCTTACCAGTATAATCAAAATAATATTTTGCATGCCTTGCATCTAATTTTACCAGAAGGTGCGCTGCCTGCTTATAATTTAAATTGTGCAGTACCATCATACGATGTACCCGCTGCTCAAAAGAAGCTGTTATGAAAATACTGATATGTGGGATTCTGTGATTTGTGAGTACTACATCCGCACATCTTCCCATAACAATAAAGTCTTCCTTCTTTGCCATCTCGCAGATCAAGTCACTCTGATTAAAGAAAATAGCATCCTGCACCGGAAGTCCATGGTATTTTCTGAAATTCTTGAAAAACTTTCCAATACCTGTTTTTTTTGCAATCTTTCCTTTGAGTTCTTCTACATAATTGCTATGATCTTCAATATCTTCTTTCTCTGCATCCATTTTTTTCAAAACCTGATCAAAAATTTCTGCATCATAGTAATTGATCTTCAACTTGTCTGCCAGCGCAAAACCGATATCGGTTCCGGCGCTTCCATGTGTACGTCCAATACAGATGATCAAATGATCATCCGGTGAAAACTTCTGTCTTAAATTGGAAGTATTCAAAGCCGCAAGATTTTCATTGATAATATCAACGCTTCCAAAACTGTCCGGAATCGCTGCTATTTTTTTCAAAATCTCATTGTACTGTGTCATCATTCTGTGATGATCTTCTTTATTCTTAATAGTTCTCGCCATATTGCCGATCAATGCAATATCGCTTCGGATCTCATGCCCCTGTGGTCTTGTGATCAGAAGTCTGGTGATCTCTTCAACGCAGGTTGCCTCATCTCCGGTAAAAGTTCTACCAAGAGAAGAACCTACACACTCATATACCTCTTTATCTAACTGATAGATCTGCTTTGCGATCTCGTAACAATTCTCTCTATTTTTTTCCATGACTCATCATACCTTTCTATCACTGCAATTTTATAAGAAGAATACCAGCATATCAATAAAGAATACAGGTACTAAAATACACAGTGACCAGCCCATATATCCGAAGAAGGATGGCATACGGATACCGTTTTCATCAGAAATAGATTTTACCATAAAGTTTGGCGCATTTCCAATGTAAGTGTTAGCTCCCATAAATACCGCACCACAGGAAATTGCCGTAAGGATCTTTACAGAGATGGTACCAACTGTAGTAACAATACCTGATGTGAATCCAAGTGTTCCTGCTGTTGTGAGGAATACCAGATAGGTTGGTGTGTTATCCAAAAAGCTGGAAAGGAATCCGGTTGCCCAGAACATCTGGTATGGCTCGGTAATTCCAAGGTTAGGTCCCATTGTTTTAAGTAATGCAAGCGCCGGCTGCATTGTGATAAAAATGCCGATAAATAATATTGCAACTTCCTGGATCGCACCCCACGTAAAGTGGTTCTGGGTACGTATCTTCTCGTTTGTTGTCTTGAATGACAGCAGTGCAGCTAAAAGAATAATTGCAATTTCAATCATTGCCGGGAATGTCAATTTCACAGATTTATAAATTGTAATTCCAAGTACGTTTCCGGCTGCATCCTGGAACATTGGCAGACTTGGAAGCGTACCGCTTAAAATAACAGCCACAACGATCGCTACAAGGAAAACTATATTATGTAAACCTTCTACTTTGATATCTACACCCGGTTTGCTGATATCCGGACGTAAACCATTCGCAATATCCTTGCGATACTGTTTCTTATCAATTAAGTAGAAAATGATCAATAATAAAATCATATTGAAAATTAAAATCGGGAACAAGTGTAAGCTCCAGAAGAATGGAACACCACGCATAAATCCCATTAAAAGTGGTGGATCGCCGATAGGTGTCAGACATCCACCCATATTGGAGATCATGAAAATAAAAAATATCATGATCTGTGCTTTGTTTTTTCTCCATGAATTCATCTTGATCATCGGGCGGACAAGCAGCATACTTGCACCGGTTGTACCGATACAGCTCGATAATAAAGTTCCGAATGCTAAAAATAAAGCATTCACAGCAGGAGAACCTGCAAGGTTACCCTCCAGCGTAATATTTCCGGATACACAGAACAGACCGAATAATAAAACGATAAAGGTCAGATAATCATTCACGATACACTCTAACACTGTTTCGGTCGTCTCTCCTGCGCCGTTTAACACGATAGACGGGATAATAAAAAGCAATGACCACACGATCACTGCCAAAGCCTGATGTTTTTCCCACCACTCAGGCTTTACCAATGGCATTACCGCAATGCAGAGCAATAAACCTGCAAACGGAATGCAAAGTAATAAACTGTTCATGTTTTGCACCTCTTCTTTTTTACATATTCAAATTCAAACCCATGTCAATATTATCAGATTTTCCAAAATTTTCAACTTTTTTCTAACTAAAATCCGGTCAAGAACTACATATAAGTAAAACTGTATTTTTTTCTGCTACAAAATGACGGTCGTGTGATATCAATATCTGATGGTTTCCATGCAAAAAGTGGACACTTGTTGGTTCTATTTTAAAAATTGCACAAAAAAGATCGTTACAAAGCTCCTCTGCAACGATCTTTTCAGCAATTTTACCATAAATCTGCCAACTCATAAATCAGCTTTTCTGTTTTCTCCCATCCAAGACAAGGATCTGTGATGGATTTTCCATAGCAGTGTTCGCCAACTTTCTGGGCACCATCCTCAATATAACTCTCGATCATAAGTCCTTTTACCAGATTATGAATCTCTTTTGACACTTTACAACTATGTAATACATCTTTGCTGATACGAATCTGTTCCATAAACTGTTTTCCTGAGTTAGAATGATTGGTATCCACGATGACCGCCGGATTTGCGAGGGTTGTCTGCTGTGATGCGTTGACATCCTCATAATGTTCTAATAAATTCTGTAGATCTTCATAATGATAATTTGGAATATTACGTCCAAACTTATCCACGTATCCACGTAAAATAGCGTGTGCATATGGATTTCCGGTTGTTGTCACTTCCCAGCCCCGGTATAAAAACGTATGTCCGTGCTGTGCAGCGATCATGGAATTCATCATAACAGAAATATCCCCGCCTGTCGGATTCTTCATTCCGACCGGAATCCCAACTCCACTTGCAGTCAGACGATGCTGTTGGTCTTCTACGGAACGTGCACCTACTGCCACATAAGACAACAAATCAGACAAATATCTGTGATTCTCCGGGTAGAGCATTTCATCTGCACAGGTAAATCCGGTTTCTTTTACCGCTCTCGTATGCAGTTCCCGGATTGCAATGATCCCTTTTAACATATCCTCTTTTTTCTCCGGATCCGGCTGATGCAGCATTCCTTTATATCCAACGCCGATCGTTCTCGGCTTATTGGTATAAATACGGGGAATTATAAAAATTTTATCCTTCACTTTTTCCTGAACCGTTCTCAATCTGGATATATAGTCAATAACAGCATCTTCATTATCTGCGGAGCAGGGACCGATCACTAAAATCAGCCTGTCATCTTTTCCCTCAAAAATATTGCGTATCTCTTCATCTCTCTGGGCTTTCACTGCCACAACTTCTGTACTTACCGGAAACTGCTCTTTCAACTCCTGTGGTGTTGGCAGTTTCCGTAAAAATTCCATCTCCATTTCCATTGGTACATCCTCCATGTGTAACTCCAAGCCTGCATAAAAACTTCTCTTTGCCAGTATCTATCGTCATACACTCTGTGCTATCTACATCTTATGCAGTTTTGTTTTCGTACTTCAACGCATTGAAGTATTCTTTTTTATCATAATAGTTTCACAGGAATCCGTCAAGTGCTAATTCTTGTTCATTACTGGTTTTCATTATTTTCTACTGAGTTTTTCAAATCCTCTGCCAGTAAATAAATATTTTCCAGCACTTTTTTACAATTGGACATCTTCTCCACTGTAATGTCTGCCGTGCGGAGACCCTCGGTGGAAGAAGCTGCTACCTCCTCACCTGTTGCAGACAAATGCGTGATGTTATCTGAGATCACTCCTGTCGCATCCAGTATTTTTTGAATACTCTGTTCTGCAACATCGATATTTCCCATTAAAACTTCCACTGCATTACCAACATCATTAAATTTATCTCTGGTATCATCAATCAGTTGATTCTGCTTCTCTACAGATTCTGCCGCTGTCATGATGCTGTCATTCGCACGTTTTGTATCTTCATTCAATTTCTGGATGATCTCTGTAATATTTGCAGAAGCATCCTTCGTCTGCTCTGAAAGCTGACGGATTTCATCTGCCACGACTGCGAAACCTTTTCCGGCTTCACCGGCTCTTGCTGCTTCAATAGACGCATTCAGGGCAAGCAGATTGGTCTGATTTGAAATGTTAATGATGGAATCGACAAATGTTTTTACTTCCTCCACTTTATCGGTCAGGCTTCTGATCACATCCACCGTCACCTGACTCGCATCTGCAACGTTCACGGCCTGTTCCTTCAATTCACTGACAACACCGGCACCTTCTTTCACATTGTCATTCGTCTTATGTGATGCCTCGATCATTTCTTTGATGCCCTGCTCTGCCTGATCGGTATTCCCCTGAATATCAGAACACATAACCGCCTGTTTCTGGATCGCTTCCGCTGTGCTTTCTGTGCTGTCTGCAATTTCCTGAATGGAACTGTGACTCACATTAATGGATTCCTGCAGACCGTCAAGCATATCCATTGCCTCTCCAAAATGCTTGGAAATATTCTCTGCAACGATGATCATCTTTTTATTACTATCCTTCTGGATATCCGATGCATTTTGAATTTCTGCAAGATTTTCTTTAAAGAAACACTCGAGCAGACGCTCTGCACTATTGCAGGCATATGCGGTCAGCAATAATACAAACAGCCCAATCACATTATTCTGCAGATCTGATCCGTCACCCAGAAAGCATCTGCCTAAATGAACTACAATGGAAACCAGCGCAATACCATTTGTCACCATCACAATTTTCTTGTCCAGATAAACCATTGCAACGATCAGCAGCGGCAGACCATATGTCCATGTTCCAACGGTTGTGTTCAATTGGACAATCACGAAATAACCTATCATCATCGACAGTGTCATGATCACCGCACATGTGCGTGTTGTTCTTTTACCAAGATATGCTACAACCGAGATAACGATAACTGCTGCCGCCGTGACTGCCTCCATCACAATCTTTGCCGCATGTCCGCCCTGACTGACGCCCAATGCTAACATAAGGGTAGCTGCTATGTATCCAAAAACAACCACTATTGCAAGCAGTACTCTTTTATTCGCTCTGGAATATTGTTCCTCATTCATATAACTTCCTCTTTTCTGGTTAAAATGTATTTTTCGTGTTATGTCCTATTATACTACAATGTATTTTGCTTATCTACATTTTTTGTATATTTTGCATAACTTTTGAATAATTATACGTAAGCAAATCAGTATTTTGACAGTTAAATATTGTTTAGATTCATTACAATTCCTGCTTTTTTCACGCAAAAATAGCGATAAACCATGAAGTAACTGGCTTAACCGCTATTTTAAACCGATGAGACATCGGGGATTCGAACCCCGGACAACTTGATTAAAAGTCAAGTGCTCTAC
>OGOH01002135.1_pt1 | contig 12784 bp, 12 predicted proteins | sample 1552571 | NCBI WGS metagenome assembly OGOH01 (sample SAMEA2580170, study PRJEB22360) | human gut metagenome | biome: human gut; feature: human-associated habitat; material: faeces | place: Denmark | collected 2008/2010
TTCAGAAAAACAGCTGTTTGATAGAAGTTTATACTTTTCAGGTCACAGTTCGTTTTCCATGCAGTGATAACACGAACACCGGAGACGAATAAGTAACGAACTATATTAATCTGCAAGTAAAATGAGAGAAAAAACTCCACCATAAGCTATTTTGTTTGCCGGGTAGATACAAATCCATCCACATAAGGAGGTCTGATTTGATTACGGCAAATGCTTGCCTGACGAGCTTGTTTGCAACAGTAATAAGAGCCACCTTGGAAGGTTTCCGTTGGCTTTCAATCGTGTGTAGCACTCTTTACAGGTTGTGTTACCACGTAATGCCGACCACGAGGCGACATATAGCAGTGAACGCAGGCTCACATCCCCGTTACGGTTTATCCCACCTTTGATGTGCACGGATGTTCCGGATTGCTGGTATGTCGGGCATATTCCGATAAAACGGGAAATTTGCTTTGCGTTATCGAAATAGGAGAATCCTCCGGTAGCGACAATCAAGGCCGTAGCCAAAGTGATACCAATTTCTTTGATGGATGTAAGAAGTTTAATCTGCCTGTCAAACTCTGACGAAGCCAGGTCTGCAAGTTCAGATTCCAAAGACTCTATTTGACTGGCCAAAAAAGAATATGTTAAAGCAATAAATAACAAGCTTATCTTTACAAAAAATAACTGTTTTGCTATAGATTCATTAAAAGTATGCCAGGAAGCCTACGAAGATTTATTGGCAAATCTCATAGATGTAAATAAAGTTATAGAGCAAGCAGAAAATGATTCACTTGAAATAAATTTGCAATATCCATTCCCAACTACATATTCAGCTTCTCACACAAGTTATATATTCACAAAACATAATACGACAAATAATTTAAATATTCTTTCCCCACGTTTAAAAACTTCAAGCGAAGATGGAGGAACAACAGAAAGAAATGTATTGTTAGCTTCAATGGCAGCTAATAGTCATTGTTATTTCCAAAGTGGCGCTGTTAACATAAAATCTATAACACATGTAAATATTTCCATTTTCTTTTGGTCTTTTATGATTTATGATGAGGTATGGGGACACCATAATGGTGCAAATGGATTAGGTGTAATTGGAGAAAATAATGGTAATTATGAATATGATTGGTTATATGCTTTAGATAATCACACAGGAAAATTTAATTGGGAATTTCGTAACGTATCTTCCAGTACAGATGGCGTTTCTATTAATCATAATTTTTTTGGCAAAAAAGTAAATCGATAGATCGGGATATTCAGTAAATATCCCTACCTAAAGATAAAAAAGTCAACTAATTCGCAATAATTTGCACATGAATCAGTCGACTAATTTCCTAATATTTTAGGAATGTCCCTGGATCAACCACAGTTGTTTTGCTAAATCGTCCTTTTCAATTTCTCATTGATTCTGGCCCGTACTTTAATCATCGTATTTTTTTTCTTAATCCATTCGACAAGCCGTTCCATATCGCCTGCATTTTGAAATTCCAGAATCTTCTCGTCAGCCTCGCGGCAAAGGATTTCTATCCGGCGCATCTTATAATTATCTACAATTTTAGGCAATAGTTCGTCGAGCATCATCTCCTCGGTCCGCATCGAGGAATCTTTCAGGGTCCAAAGTTTACTCAATTCATAGGGTTCGCTCAGAATATCCGCGACAAGTTCACAAATCGACACATCCGGGTTACCGATAAAATACTTAGAAGGGATAAATCCAGGATTCCGATAATTCTTCCGGTATTCATTCTGAATTTCTCTCAAACGGGGATTCAACATTTCCAGTTCGTCCTCAGCCAGTTCGTGAATGATATATTCCCCGACAGTAACCGAATAAGGCATCCCGTCACGCTCTTCTTCGTAAAGCTCCTGTCCTCCGAAGAGCAACAAATAACGCACCAACACCATTTCTTCGGTGTCGCAAGGCGTCACCTGAACAGTCTTGGCCGGAGTCAGAGTCACCCGAGGGGGCTGTTGAGTGGGCGATTTATAGGGCAAAGGGGTCGGATCACCGACTTTTTCTTTCCGGATACGGGCGATCTCATTGTAAAGGAGCTTTTCTTCCACCTTCATTTGGTTCGCAGTCTCCTGAACATATACCGAACGGGTGATCGTATCGGGAATCAACGAAATACTCCTGACGATATCTGTAATCAACTTCGCTCTTTCTATCGGATCACTACCCGCTTGTGTCAACAATAATTTTGTCTTGAAATGAATAAAATCCGTTTCATGCCCGGAGATATACTCCAACACTTCTTCGGCAGTATGCGCCTGCGCATAGGAATCGGGGTCCTCGCCGTCGGGCAAGGACACGACACGGACATTCAATCCCTCTTCGAGTACCAGGTCGATCCCGCGTAGAGACGCTTTTATTCCCGCAGCATCACCGTCGTAGATGATCGTTACATTCGGGGTCAAACGGCGGATCAGACGGATTTGTTCGATCGTCAGAGAAGTACCCGAAGAAGCCACGGTATTTTCTATCCCCTTTTGGTGAAAAGAGATCACATCGAGATATCCCTCTACCAAATAACAACGATTGTGCTGTACAATACTTTTCTTGGCAAAATAGATCCCGTACAGCGTACGGCTCTTGTGGTAAATCTCGGACTCCGGAGAGTTGAGGTATTTGGCACTTTTCTTATCGTTGGTCATAATCCGGCCACCGAAAGCAATGATCTTACCGGCCAAATCACGAATCGGGAACATCACCCTGGCACGGAAACGATCGAACAGTCCGCGTTCCGATTCTATGGTCAGTCCCGTTTTTACCAAAAACTCTTTTTTATATCCTTTTTCTAAAGCTGCTTTCGTGAAACCGTCCCAAGCTTCGGGACAATATCCCAGACCGAATTTCTCGATCGTCCGATCATCCAATCCCCGACGGCGAAAATACCCCAACCCCACCGATTTCCCTTCATCGGTATGCAACAATTGCTGTACGAAAAATTCTTCGGCATAATTGGTCACGATCAGCATACTTTCCCGCTCGCTCTTCTCTTGCTTTTCGTGTTCCGAGAGCTCTTTTTCTTCGATAATAATATTATATTTAGCTGCCAGCCAACGCAAAGCCTCGACATAAGACAATTGTTCGTGTTCCATAATGAAATTCACCGCATTCCCGCCTTTCCCGCATCCGAAGCATTTATAAATACCCTTCGACGGGGAGACCGTAAAAGAACCTGTTTTTTCATTATGAAAAGGACAACAGCCCACATAATTCACCCCTCTCTTCTTCAGACTTACAAAATCGGAAATCACTTCGTAAATATCTGCAGCATCGAAAATCTTCTGTATCGTCGCTTGATCAATCATAGTACAAAGGTAAGAGGTAAAAAGGAAAAAGGTAAAAGGTAAAAGGTAAAAAGTAAAAGGTTTTTCTATTTATTATATTTCACAGTATTTTAACTACATTACAATCACGCTTTGGCACAATATTTGTACTTTTGCGTCCCATGGAAACGATATGTATTCAAAACGTTTTCATGTGCAAATTTAATTTTATCATGACAGAAAGCGAATTTAATCGGACAAGAGAAGAACTATTAGAAAATATTTCTGAGTTATTTTTAAAATATGGCTTAAGAAGTACTTCAATGGACGATATCTGTTCGCATCTCAAGATCTCGAAAAAAACTTTATACCAATATTTCAGTAATAAAGATGATCTCGTCGAACAGATCATGATGCACCGTAGAAATAATTACCGTACACAGAAGGATATCGAAGAACTGAAACAACATAATTCTGTAGAGATCATGTTGACGATCAGAGACCATATCATCCGGAGCTTCAACAGCAGGATGCCGGCGAATTTATTCGATTTAAAGAAATACCATCCGGATGTTTATCAACGAGTAAATAACAAAGATCAGATTTTTATCCAAAATTTATTTAACGAAGTGATCGACAAAGGGATACGGGATGGTTATTTCCGGTCTGATATCAATCGTGAGATCCAGGTCTACCTGTTTGTAAAGCAAATGTCTCTCATCGGTGAGCCGGAAATGATCAGTGAATTGAAATATCCGATTTCTACGATCGTCTCTACGATTGTAGAAAATATTATCCGCAGTTTCGCGACTCCCCAAGGGATGCATGAATTGGAACATTTACTTTATAATAAACCTCATGAAAAAACAACTAAGCCATGAAAAAGAACAGATCTAACTTTCCCAGGAGAGCTATGCTGTTTAGCTGAATTTCGGGATATAAACGTGTATAATCAAAATCAAAAATCTAATAATTAAAGAGAATGAAAAGAGGAGTATTAATCATTTTTGTTGCGATTCTCATTCCGTGTTTGCTGCAAGCCCAGACCACACCGAATGATCCCCAGCGTCTGACGCTAGAACAAGCGGTAAATTTTGCCGTAGAGCACAACAAAGAACTACAGGCATCCCAAATGAATATCGAATTGAGAAATAAAATGGTGACAGAAGCCATTTCTCAAGGTTTGCCTCAAATCAACGGCGATCTGAACTATAGCACCAATTTCAGATATAAGATGAGTTTCCCTGGATCGGAATCGTCTACCGTACTGAAAGACCAGTCGAGCGTCGGGGTTACCGTTAACCAACTGCTATTCAGTGGTGAATGGATATTGGGAATACAAACCAGTAAGATTGCTAAACTGATTGCTTCTCAGGAAGTGGATGTAACCGAATTGGATATTAAAGAAACGGTTTATAATTCGTATTATACCATCCTGGTGAGCGAACGCCTGATGGAAATCGTAAAGCAGAACCTGGAAAATATGAGCCAGATACAGCGTCATACCGAAAATATGCTGGCAGCAGGTACTGCCGAGCCGACAGACGTCGATCAGATCCGCATCACTGTCGGACAGTTGAAAAACAGCCTTCTGGCTATGCAACGGACAGTAGACGTAAACTATAATTTACTGCGCCTGCAACTGGGTTTACAAGCCGGGACTCCGATCACCCTGGCCGATCAACTGGATAATTTTCTGGAAGTCGGTAATTTCCTGAAACTGGCCGGCCAAGAATTCGATATCAACCAGAATGCCCAATACAAACTGATGGAGACCCAGGAGGAATTACAAAAGAAAATGGTAGGATTGAAAAAATGGGCTTATTCACCGACGATCTCTGCAAACTACGGTTACACCTATAAAATCCTGAAACCTAGCTTGGATTTCAGTCCGAAACATTCAGCTACCATTACGATGAGTATTCCTATTTTTTCAGGTCTGCAACGTAAAGCGCAGCTCGATCAGGAGAAAATCACGCTGGAACAAACCACGCTGAACAAGAGTTTATTGGCGGATCAATTGAACTTACAGGAAGAGCAATATAAATTCGCCCTGAAAAATGCTTTGGAAGATTATAACCTGCAAAGTGAGAATATTCAGGTTGCCCGGAAAGTGCTGGAAAATTACCAGTATAAATACAATGCCGGAGCCGTATCCAGTTTAGATCTGACCCAGGCCAACAATAATTACCTGACTGCAGAAAACAACTATACTTCGGCTTGTTTAACATTATTACAGGCACAAACTCAACTGGAGAAACTGTATAACGAGCTAAAATAATCAGGAGTGAATAGTCGGAAAGCGATCTTTTAGCTCTGTAATTGAAAAAGAAACAAATTAAATATTGAAAACAATGATAAAGAACGTAATTTTATCTACCCTCGCGATTGCTGTATTAGCCGGTTGTTCAGGAAAGAAAGATTCTGACAAAGATACCAGCGTAGTTGAAGCTATCCCGGTGAAAAGTTCAAAAACTGGAAAAAGAAAACATTGCCCGTACCCTGGACTACACAGCAAATTTACAGGCAGACGAACAAGTGTATTATGCACCTGCAGCTACCGGACGTATTGAAAAAATCTATGTAGAAGTTGGGGACCGGATTAAAAAAGGACAATTATTAGTCGAAATGGACCGGACGAATCTGCAACAAGCCGAAGTCCAGTTAAAAAATCTGGAAACCGAATACAACCGGGCTAAAATGCTGAATGAAACTCAGAGTATCAGTAAGCAAGCCTACGATGCTGCAGTGACCCAATATGAGGTAGCTAAATCGAACGTAGACTTCCTGAAAGAAAATACCCGGATGTTGGCTCCTTTCAACGGAGTAGTGACCGGAAAATATTTCGAAAACGGAGAAGTATATACAGGAGCTGCTTTCGGTGGTGCTTCCAAACCATCGATCATTGCAATTGAAAAAATCAATCCCCTGAAAGCCTACGTAAATCTTTCGGAACAATATTTCTTATCGGTAAAGAAAGGCACGAAAGTAGAATTGAAAAGTAGCCTTTACCCCGACCGGATATTCGAAGGACAGGTAAGTATCGTTTATCCGACGATCGATCCGGCTTCGAGAACTTTCACCGTTGAAGTGAAGATTCCGAACGATGACGAAGCATTACGTCCCGGTATGTACGGAACCATCAATTTCTTTATCGGAAATACCGAAACCGTTGTTGTTCCTGCTATCGCTGTGTTGAAACTTCAGGGTGCGAATGACCGCTACGTATTCATCAACAAAGACGGTAAAGCCAAAAGAGTATCCGTGAATTTAGGGAAGCGTTTTGAAGATAAGATCGAATTGATCAGCGACGAAATCCAGGAAGGAGACGAATTGATCGTTGTCGGTCAGGGACGTGTTATCGACGGTTCACCCATTACTATCACTCAATAAGATAAATACATCAAATAAATAGTAAGAATATGAGTATATACAATACAGCGGTCAACAAGCCTATTTCCACATTAATGGTATTTATCGCCATTATGGTATTAGGTGTTGCCTCTTATATACAGTTGCCGGTGGACCAATACCCTAAGATGGACCCGCCCTACCTCACAGTGATGGCAACTTATCCGGGAGCGAATGCTTCGGATATTGAGGAAAATGTAACCAAAATCCTGGAAGATCAATTGAACTCCGTAGATAATCTGAAAGAGATGACCTCTACGTCCTATGACAACTTAGGAGTAATCTCTCTGGAGTTCGAATGGGAAGCCAATCTGGACGAAGCATCCAACGACGTACGTGACGCTGTCGATAAAGCAATGCAAAATTTGCCGGACGATATCGACCGACCGACCATTATGCGTTTCAACACGTCTATGATGCCGATCCTGATTTATGCCGTCACGGCCGACCAATCTTATCCCGGTATAGACAAGATTCTGGATGACAAACTGATCACCCGTTTGAACCGGGTAGACGGTGTAGCTTCTGTGATCGTTGCCGGAGCACCGGAACGTGTGGTTTATGTCGATTTAGACCCGAATAAACTGGATGCTTACAACCTGACTCTCGAACAGATCGGTAACAAAATTCTGGCAGAGAACAAGGATGTTTCTTCCGGTAATGTGAAAATGGGGCTGATGGACTATGCTTTGCGTATAGAGGGTGAATTCGAGGAAAGCGACCAGATCAAAAATATCGTACTCGGCACTCAAAACAATAAAACCATCTATTTGCATGATGTTGCTGTCGTGCGGGATACGATCAAAGACATCACACTGGAACAAACGATCAACCGGGGACGCGGTGGTGTACTGATGATCACCAAACAAACCGACGCCAATGCCGTTGCCGTAGCTAAAGAAGCGAAAAAGCAACTGGAATTGGCAATGAAAGAATTGCCTTCGGACATCAACTTCCAAATCATTTCGGATAACTCGGACTTTATCGTAAAGTCGATCAACAACCTGCAGGAAACATTGATGTACGCTTTGATCTTTGTGGTATTGGTCGTATTTCTGTTCTTAGGACGATGGAGGGCCACCTTTATCATTGCTCTGACCATCCCGATCTCACTGATTGTCGCCTTCATCTATTTGTTTGCAACGGGTGAGTCTCTGAACGTAATTTCACTGTCCTCCCTCTCTATTGCAATCGGTATGGTGGTAGACGATGCCATCGTAGTGTTGGAAAACGTAACGAAACATATCGACCGGGGAAGCCGGCCACGTGAAGCAGCCAAATACGGAACGAATGAAGTATGGTTGTCTGTAATCGTCACCACACTGGTAACCGTAGCTGTGTTCTTCCCGCTGACCCTGGTAACCGGAATGACCGGAATCTTGTTCAAACAGTTGGGATGGATCGTTTGTATCACCGTATGTACCTCGACACTGACGGCTATTTCTCTGACTCCTATGCTTTGTTCACAATTAATGCGGATACAGGAAAAGACCAGTAACAGCAAGTTCAGCTTTTACAATTTCGTATCCCGGCAATTGGATAGGCTGGATTCAGGTTATGAAAGACTGATCCGTTGGGTACTGCATCATAAAACATTCGTCATTTGTTTCATGACTGCCATCTTCCTGGGGTCTTGCAGCCTTACGCGTTTTATCAAAACCGACTTTATGCCGCAGAACGACCAGAGCAATATGACTGTATATGCAAAAATGCAATCCGGTCAACGGGTAGAAGAGACGAAAAGAGTCGCTTTACAGATCGACTCAATGATCCGGGCAGATATACCGGAAATTACGATCATCAACTTGTCGTACGGTAGTGAAGAAGAAGCTTCCTTCGCTTCTATGATGAACAGTACCGGTAACAATATCCTGAATATGCGTTTACGTACCGTAGATATTAAAGACCGTGAACGGAGTATTTTCGTCATTGCCGACCAGGTTCGTTCTATCTTGAAGAGTTTCCCGGATGTACTGCAATATACAGTCAGTACCTCATCCAGCGGTGGTTCTATGGGTAGCAACTCTGTCGATATCGAAATTATGGGTCACGATTTCAACACAACCACCCGTTTGGCTCAGGATATCGCAGTGAAAGCCCGTCAGATCCCGGGAGCCGAAGATATCAAAATCAGCCGGGACGACGATAAAGCCGAACTCCAGATTGCTTTAGATCAGGATAAACTGGCTCGTCATGGTTTGACCACTTCAGAAGTCGGTTCTTATGTCCGTAACCGGATCTACGGTTTCCGTAACAGTAAATTCAAAGAAGACGGAGAAGAATACGACATCATCGTCCGCCTGGATGAGAAATACCGTTCTTCTCTGACGGAGATCGAAAATATCCTGATCATAGACGGCCACGGCGAAAAAATACGTCTGAAAGAATTGGGTGAAATCAAAGAGTACTTCTCACCGCCAAATATCGAGCGTAAAAGTAAACAGCGTATCCTGAAAGTGTCTATCACTCCGGCAGCTGGCGTAGCTTTGGGAGATATCGCACAGGCATCACAACAGATTATCGACAATCTGGAAGATGTACCTCAGGATGTCAGTCTTTACATCGGTGGTAACTACGAAGACCAGCAGGAATCCTTCAGTTCTTTGATCTGGCTGTTACTGTTGTCCCTGATGTTGGTATACATTGTGATGGCCGCTCAGTTCGAATCTTTCAAGATGCCGTTCATTATCATGTTGGCCATTCCGTTTGCATTCACAGGAGTAATTCTGGCCCTGTTGCTCACGAACACCACCTTGAGTATCGTGGCTGCCTTAGGTGCTATTATGTTGGTCGGTATCGTGACGAAGAACGGTATTGTGTTGATCGACTTTATCAACCTGATGCGTGAAAGAGGTATTCGCTTGTACGATGCTATTGCACAAGCTTGTCGTTCCCGTCTGCGTCCGGTATTGATGACCTCTTTGACTACGATTCTGGGTATGGTACCGATGGCGATCAGTGCAGGTGAAGGTTCCGAAACCTGGCGGCCTATGGGTATCGCAGTAATCGGTGGTATGGTTTTCTCCACCATCATTACGATGATCATCGTCCCGGCCGTATACGCTGCTATGGACAAAAGCGGTAGCCGTGACAAGAAAAAGGCACTGGCCAAAGAATTTAAATTTATGAAAGACTTCGATCCTGAAAAAGATCTACCCAAAAAGTAATCGATAATGCAGATTTACAGTTTCAGACCGATATTAAAGTCTGAAATTGTAAATCAAAAATCAAAATCAAATATGAAGAAAGCAGTATTCATAACATACAACCAAGCCCTGACAGAGCGAGTAGCTTTTCTCCTCGATCAATTACAGATCAAAGGATTTACACAATGGCCTCTGGTTAACGGAGCAGGAACAGAAACCGGAGAACCTCGTATGGGATCTCATACCTGGCCGGAAATGAACTCCGCCACCATTACCATCGTCGAAGAAGAAATGGTGCCCCTGATTCTGAAATACGTCAAAGCGTTGGATGAAGTAAACAAAGAAAACGGTATCCGGGCTTTTGTCTGGGATATTACCGATATGTATTAATCCGAAAACTCAATAGGGTCTGCGCAAAGCAACTGCACAGACCCTATTCAAAAATTCTCTTTCTTAACCACAACCGACAATCTGCCTAAGTGGCAGTAAAATAATTTCAACTTTCTTTCAGCGGTTTAAAGCCGCGTCCCAGAATTTCTTTCGAATCGATTACGTTGATAAAGGCTTCGGGGTCGATTTCTGCAATCCGATGCCGTAAAATCATCATTTCACGACGCGTGAGGATGGTGTAGATCATATTGCGGCTTTCTCCCCGATACATACCGACAGCCGGCAATAAGGTAGCTCCCCGGTTGATATCCTTGATAATAACATCCTTCACCGGATCTAACTTATCAGTGACAATCATCAGGGTCTTATGTACAGCAGCACCGTCGATTACCAGATCGATCACTTTTCCTTCGATAAATACGATAATCCAGGAATACATCGGTAAACGCCAGTCACCGAAAGCAACAACCGTCGACAACGTAATGGTACAGTCGACAATAATCACCAAAGTTCCAAGCGATATGTGGGTATATTTATTCAAAATCATAGAAATGATATCGGATCCTCCGGAAGTTGCCCGTGCCTTAAAGATCATACCGATCCCGATACCATAAACAATTCCTCCGAAAATAGCGGACAACAACTGTTCGTTCAGTAACGTACGATCCGTAATACCGGGCTCCAACAAGGCATCGTAGCCGTATAAATAGTGGATAAGACGCATAAATGCCGGAATAGCGAACGTACAGATAATGGTTTTTACCCCGAACATACCTCCCAAAAAGTAAATTCCCAACAAGAGTAAAGGAACGTCCATACACAGGGCTGCAATTTCAGTCTCCCACCCCCACAAATGGTGAAATACCATAGACAATCCGTAAGTTCCTCCGGGAGCAAACCCATAAGGCTCAGCAAACATCACCGCCCCCAGGGCAAAAACAAAACATCCGCCCAACAACCAGGCATAGGTTATAAAAAAATCTTTAGAGAGAAATTTCTCTTTCGTAACAAATCCCATATTGACTTTAGATTTATGATTTTGATTTATGATTTAACGCCGCCAAAATTACGAATTGTTTTCGGCATTTTCTTGGCATAAAATATTTTCAACATGTTTTGTTTATATCTGTATATCAATCTATTAAACAACAAGACACAGGCATATTTATACAAGAAAGAGCATATTTATACAAAAACAGGAAATCGCATTGAAAACGATTGAAGCCCTATACGGCAATAACAGGATAAGGTGAGTAATCGTAAAGTTGTATTTTCCCTTTCAAGAGGGATTCAGGAACATCGATCAGCCGTTGATTGCTACTTCCCCTGAAAAGCAAATCGGTATCCCGCAAATGCTGATTAAAACGTCCATCTACCAAAACATCGATATAAGGCAAGATTTGTGCCAACCGGGCAGACCGGCACACCTCTTCGTAGCGATAACCGGTATAACACCAAATATTCTTTTTGCTTTTGTTTTTAATCAACTTAGCCAATTCAGTAAATGCTTCGACTTGCTCCAAAGGGTCTCCCCCACTAAAAGTAATATTTGAAAAAGGATCGGTCAGCAAGCGTTCGGCCACCTCTTCTACTCCGACCGCATGCCCATGCTCACGTTCCCAGGATTGGGGATTATGACAACCGGGGCAATGATGCCGGCATCCTGCCGCATAGAGAGAGGTCCGGAATCCCGGACCATCTACCACGGTATCTTCGATAATATCCAATAAAAACAGGTTCATCGCTAAACTAATTATGTCTGACCCGATCATTCAATTCAGCCAGTTTCGCCTGATTCCAGCGATTTGTCGTACCGACCAGATATCCGGTAATCCGTTGCAGGCGATCGATATGATGTCCTCCGCAATTGGGGCATTCTTCCAAACCGTCGGTCGCGTCTTCATGTCCACAATCCATACAGCGGTTACGGTTGTGATTGACAGAACAATACCCCATATTATAGCGGTCCATCATGTCTACCACCGACATAATCGCATCCGGATTGTGGGTTGCATCTCCATCGATCTCTACATAGAAGATATGCCCTCCGCGGGTCAGATCATGGTAAGGAGCTTCTATTTCTGCTTTATGCCGGGCACTGCATCGATAATAGACAGGCACATGATTCGAGTTCGTGTAATATTCCCGGTCGGTCACTCCCGGGATGATTCCGAAACTCTTTTTATCCTTCTGAGTGAATCTCCCGCTCAATCCTTCGGCAGGAGTAGCCAATACACTATAATTGTGCTGCCAGCGCTCCGAAAATTCATTCGCTTTATCCCGGAAACGGGTTATAATTCGGATCCCTAACTGCTGTGCAGCCGGATCTTCTGCATGGTGCTTACCTGTCAACGCGACCAAACATTCAGCCAAACCGATAAAACCGATCCCCAGTGTCCCTTGATTTATAACACTCTCTATCGTATCTTCAGGTTTCAACTTCTCCGCTCCTACCCACAGAGAACTCATTAAGAGAGGGAATTGCTTTGCCCGGGCAGTTTTCTGAAACTCAAACCGACGATGTAATTGCAAAGCCGTCAACTCAAGGAGTTCGTCCAATTTCGAGAAAA
>OGOH01002139.1_pt1 | contig 12776 bp, 9 predicted proteins | sample 1552571 | NCBI WGS metagenome assembly OGOH01 (sample SAMEA2580170, study PRJEB22360) | human gut metagenome | biome: human gut; feature: human-associated habitat; material: faeces | place: Denmark | collected 2008/2010
ATGCAACGAATGTTTACAATAATGTTTACGTTCTTAGAACCGGTCTTAATAATGTAAACTTCGATGTTGTTAAGTATGAGCAGATGGCAAGCGCAGGTCGCAGTGCAGAAGCTCTTATCAATGTAGATCTTTACAGGGATTATTATTATACTCCCGAAGGCGGCGAAAAAACGCTTGTATTCAGCTCTCTTGATTCTGAGAAAGATGATGCTCTTAAAGCATACAACACCGCCAATAATGCAAACCGCAGCTTCAGAGATTTCGAAGCCGTTGTTGATTACAGCAAGGCTGTCGTAACCTCCACCGCTTCCACCTTTGAACTTCGTGAAGCTCTTCGTAACTTCAACGATTATATGGCAAAGGTTCTTGAGCGTGGCTATGTTCCGGCTCAGCTTGAGCAGGAAATCCGTTGCGCGGTTGCCGGTAAGAACAGCACAGGCTCTGCTTCGCTTGATATTTCAACAATTGATGCAGATCCCGATGCTAAAACTTACACTGTTGGCAACACCACTTACACAGCATCCTCCAACCCGGATGGCGTAACCTATTCGGATGAGAGCTGGTCTGCATTTATTGATGCACTCTATGATGCTGTTGATGCAGTAAACTTCCAGTCGGGTCTTTATAAGCACCAGGATATTTCCCCGTTCGTTCCTTCCGATAAGGATAACTACACGCTTTGCATTTCCAACCTCTATACAATGAGGCAAAAGCTTATGCTTGCAGAAAACGGACTCACGGAAAAATCCGCTGAACCTCAGCCGCCGGTATCTTCCGGCCACAGCGTATCTGCTTATATCGGCGCAATGACAACTCCTACGGATACAGAAGGTAAGTACGCAGTAACAGGCGCAGTTGTTTCCATTGATGTAAACGGCAAGGCTGTTACGGCAACCACCGATGATTCCGGTAAGTTCACTCTTACGGATGTTCCGGACGGCACTTACACCGCAACCGTAACCTACAAATATGGCTTCACAAGAACCTTCACCATCACCGTAAACGGTGCCGATGTTGCTTCTTCAACCATGGTAGGTATCGTTGCCTGCAACTGGGATGGCAATACTGTTGTTAATGCAAAGGATAAATCGTCTTACTTGGCTGCTTCCGGCACAAGACAGGGTTCAGACGGCTACGATGTAGGCGTTGACCTTGACAGAAACGGAACAATCAACACCAAGGATAAAGCTATTTATCTTGCATTTGCAGGTTACAAAGATAGCGATGTAAGCTATACGGATGTAACTGTTAAATAATAAGTGTGTGCTTTTGTTTAACATATATTGATTTTATCGGGCATTCGGCGGAGCAATCCGCCGAATGTTCGGCCGATATTCGCGTTATGCGAAAATTTGTTTTAACGGAGAAGCTGTTTAATGCAACTTGAAAAATTCAAAAGGAAATTATCGGTTGCATTGGCATCCGTTCTTACCTGCACTTTAATCATATCGTTTTTTAATATATACGGAGCGGCCGCAGATGGTCCGATTTCTTCTGTTGGCACGCAGATGCCGGTAATGTTCGCGCAATTCACGGATTCCTCCGGCCAAACAGCAGACGGCAATGCATTAACGCCCGGCACATATGAAATGGTTTTGCGGGTTGATGATCTTGCATCAATCTCTCAAATGCAATTCACCGCTTCTTATGACCCGGCGCTCCTGGCCTTTTCCGATGGGTCTTTGCCCCTCGCCTCGGCCACCGGCCTGAATATAAATGCGGTGCAAAGTGAATTTTCAAACGGTTCCTTTGTGTTTGCCTATAATTCGGGCAATTATGATTCAAATTCGGCTCTCGCCGCAAACGGTGCCGAATTGTTAAGAATCAATGTAACTGTGTCTGATAATAACGATACCGCTGTAGATATGAACACTGCTTTGCAGGTAGACACAAATCCAAATCGAACCTTTATCGAAGTGGATTACGGCGATGTAACCGTTTCGGGAACATCGTATTTCTATAAATGCTATGCGTTAAGCACGGCATCCGATTTTAACGGAGAGGTTCATCCCATGAAGTGTGACCTCTCTCCCGAATTGGCCACCGGCCATTCGGTGTCGGCATATATCGGCGTATTAGCTGCGCCGAGCGATGAATATGGCTCCTACCCCGTAACAGGGGCGCAGGTTTCTGTTGAAGTCGGCGGCGAAACGGTAACGGCGGAAACGGATGAATCCGGAAAGTTCATTTTTAATAATGTTCCTGCCGGCTCTTACACCGCAACCGTTTCTTATAAATACGGCTTCACGCGCACCTTCACAATTGAGGTGGCAGATTCCGATGTTGAATCTTCAACAATGGTTGGCATTGTTGCCTGCAATTGGGATGGTAACAACACTATCAACGCTAAGGATAAATCGTCATATATAAGCCTCTCCGGTTTTAGGTCTGAGGATGACGGTTATGATGTCGGCGTTGACCTTGACAGAAACGGAACCATAAATACTAAAGACAAGCAAATTTATCTTGCTTTTGCAGGATATAGTTCAGAAAACCTTACTTACACAGATACTGTTGTTAGTTAATCGGAGGTAATTTAATGAAAAGCTTTAAAAAAGCTTTGGCTGTGTTGCTCTCTGTATTGATGGTGGCTTTCAGCTTCCCTCTCACTTCGTTCGCACTCCCGAATCCGGATAATGCAGACGGCAGATACAGCTATGACGATGACGTTGTTCTTCACACCTATGTTGTGGATTATGACGGCACCGATTCTTGGGGTTACACATCCAACTACTACTATGATGTAGTAGAATCGGGTGCAGTTCCCACATATGATTTGAAACACTTAAAGAAGTCTGACCTTAAGTCGGAAGACGGCACATTTGCACTTGTTGTTACAGTTGAAAATGTTGACACGGCAGACTGTCTTTCCATCATTTGGAAATATGCAAAAGGCCTTGCAAATAACGATGTTATCCCTGCAAGCTATGCAGGCAAAAAAAATAAGCTTACAACTGGCGAAGCAGCCGGTAAATCTTGTGTTCTTGGAACATGGGGCGACTCAAACACCGATATTGACGCTTCCGATGTAAGTGGTATCAACCTTCGTGCCAGCGTTCAGTCACTTGCTGTTATTCTTAACGCAACTCCTCATGAACCTTGGCCGAATTCTTATCAGCAAGACGAAGAAAATACCGAATCTATCTATAAGGGTCAGTTCCTTGCAGCTTTCGGTCTTCAAATGCAGACTGATGAAGTTGATTTAACAGAGGCACTTCCTCTTTACAATAGTTCGGGCGATACATTCATTAACACAACTCCCGGTGCCGATGATAAGGACCTTGTTGTTTATGGTGCAACTAATGACCAGGAAACAGGTCCCTCACCCAGAACTAAGTTCATTATGCCTGAATGGGGTCTTCAGCCTGAAGAAACCTCAACAGATGTAACTTATACTTACAACTATTTTGGCGGCAGCAAATCAGAAACTGTTACTGTTCCTGCCGGTCAAGCACCAACAGCTCCGGAGAACACACCGGCAGTAGGACCCAAATCGGACGGCGCAGGCAAACACACCACCAAGACTTATTCTTGGCCGGATTTCGTTGAAGGCACAACAACCTATGATGAAATCGAAACGGTAAACACCGTTGATTGCGATATGCACGAAACCGAAGCTGCAGTTCCCGCAACTCACACAACACCTGGTAAAACAGCTGTTCAAACGTGCTCTGTTTGCGGCTACACCACAGGCGGCGAGGTAATTCCTGCAGATGCAAGTGCTCATGATTGGAAGGTAACAAGCCAAACCGATTCAACCTGCACAGTTCCGGGCGAAATTCACTACAGCTGCGTATGCGGCGAAACAAAGACCGAGTATAAAGATCTCGATCCTAACAACCATACAAATATCGTAACAGACGATGCTGTTGCTGCAACTTGCGTTGCAACCGGTTTAACAGCAGGTTCTCATTGCGCAGATTGTAATGTTGTAATCGTTGCTCAGCAGCAAACTCCTATTGATAAGAACAACCATGTTGGCGAAATCAAAACAGGCGTTAATGCTAAGGAAGCAACTCGCGGCGAAGACGGCTACACAGGCGATTCTGTATGCGCAGCTTGCGGCGATGTTGTTGCAAAGGGTCAGGTTATCCCTGCAACAGGCGTTATGATCACTGTTAATGCTTCCGATAAGGGCACAACAACTCTTAACGGCGAGGCTACAACAGGCGCAGCTCAGAAGGTTGCTTATGAGAAGGAATACACCCTCACCGCAACTCCTGCTGCAAACGCTAAGTTCGTTGGTTGGGAAGTAAACGGCAAGCTCGTTTCTAACCAGGCTACTTACACAACTGCTGCTTTCGCAGATGTAACTTACACACCTGTATTCGCAGCAGATGAGGCTAAGGCATTCAACGTAACATTCGTTGACCAGTTCAACAATGTTATCGCTAAGCTCAGCAATGAAGAAGTAGCAGCACTTGATGCTATGCCTACTCCTTATGAATATAAGGGCTTCACCTTCAAGGGCTGGAGCATGGATCTTGATGCAGTTAAGGCTCTCCAGGGTGCTGCAACAGTAGTTGCTTCTTACTCTAAGGATGAGGCTGCTTCCTACACCGTAACGGTTCCGGAAGGCTGCACAATCGCTGTTGGCGGCCAGGATATGGGCACAACGGCAACTGTTTCTCATGATGCTAAGGTAACTGTTAAGGCAGCTAACGAAGGCACATGGAAGATCAACGGCAAGGATGCCGCTTACGGCAGCGAATACACATTCTTCGTAACAGCTGATGTTAACGTTGAATTTGTTGAAGGCGCTGTAACAGCTCAGCCCGTTGTAACCGCAGTTGCAGCTGAAAAGCTTGCAGCTAACAAGGCAAGATTCCTTGCAACACGTTCCGTTCCTGAAGATTACAATCTTCTTGAATCCGGCTTCGTATTCGGCAAGGATGTTGCTGACACAGCTTCACTCGTTCTTGAAAATGTAGGCAACGGCGCTTACATCTATAAGAACAGCAATACCGCAGCAGACGGCCAGTTCGCTCTTACTCTTAAGACAACTGCTTCTTCTGTTTCGGCTCGTGCATACATCATCGTTGAAAAAGACGGTGTGTCACAGGTAATTTACGCAGAACCGCAAACTGCTACTCTCGGTGCTTAATTTAATTTAAGCATGAAATCGGCAGGGCTTCGGCTCTGCCGTATCAATAAACTAAACGGAGGTCTTTCATAATGAAAGAAGTTTACACAAAGCCCGTTGTAGAAGTTGAGCAGTTCCTCTCTGTTGATGTTATCACAACATCCACAGAAGAAGGCTACATTGAGTTCTAAGTAACTTCTGCAACTTGTTTTCCGCTTTCCCGCAAGAAAACGGAAATTTGCAAAATAAATCGCAAGATTTGGGAGGGCGCTTCGGCGCCCTCTTTTTTTGCGCCTTTTTTGCTAAAAGCACTGTTGCAACATATATTGCCGTTCCCCGGCGCCGAAACAAGCACCGTGCCGATGCAATTTGCTTTTCAAACCACAAAAGGCATGGCGGTTGTTTATCCTTTTCCCCAAAAAGCAAGCGCATTTCGGGAATCCGCTATTCAGTTTAAACGGTGCTTTGGCAACAAATTCGCCTTTCTCCTCGCGGGAAGTGGCTCAAGCGCTCGGATAAGGGGGTGGAAACAAGTGGTATACGGCATTGCAACAGTGCTCCTCACAAGTTCACCCCCGTTTCGCCGCGAATTAACAACTCTTGCCGCTTGACCTTACAGTGCGTTTATGATAAAATAAAAAAGCGGCAAATGCCGCCTTGCTCCTGCACGGCTGCGCAGGGCTTGCCTTATTTATTTTGCAGTCGGAAAGGTTAATGCACCTAATGGCAAAAAATAAAAAAGCGGCAAAAGCCGCTTCCGTTGATAAAAAAATAATCAGGCAATCCGCAAAGGAAATGTTTGAAAATCATAAGGGCGGAATTATCGCAATCGCCGTGCTGGCTGTTGTTATAATTGCGCTTATTATCGCCGTTGCCTGGGCTTCAAGCGATTCAAATCAATATAAGCTTTTTAATCAATTCGTGCCCTCGCAGTTGACTGATGATGCCACGGGAATCACTTTCTATGCAGAAAAGAACCCCGATTTTGTTTACGATGCCGAAACAAGCAATGTGCTTAATTCATTGAAGTATTATTATTATCCGGGCGGCGACACCTCGCACGAAAAAATGTATCTTTCAAACGGCACCTATTATTCCGAGGAAAAAGGCAGCGTGCATGTTGATGTCGGCTTTGTTTTGGCCGGCTTGAAAAATATAAATAAGCTCACCACCGGTCTGAAAATCGGTGCCGGCATTCTTGCCGCAGTTGTTGTGGCTGTGCTCATTTGGCTTTATTATCTTTCCTATAAAAAGCATGAGCAGGCCGAAAAGGAAAAAATCAGAAAGCGCTTTAATCAAAATCAAAAGCCCAAAGAGATTAAAGGCAAATCAAATAAATAATAAAAGGAGGCTCCTCGGAGTCTCCTTTTATTATTTCGCCGCAGCGAAACAGAAAAGCAGCCGGCGAAAATCGCCGACCGCTTAAAAATTTCAGTTGATTTTACTTTCTGTTTTATTAAACAAGCTTTCTGCCCATCAAAACACCGTGAACGGAAGCCATCATCAAGCCTCTTGTCCATCCGCTTGAATCGCCGAGGCAGTGAAGCCCCTGAATGTTTGTGTTGAAATCCGTGTCCATCTTAACTCTGTTTGAATAAAACTTCAGCTCAGGGCTGTAAAGCAGGGTTTCGTCGCCCGCAAAGCCGGGCACAACATGGTCCATTGCGTGAATGAAGTTGATGATGTTGGTCATTGCACGATAAGGCATTGCCGCCGTAATGTCTCCTGCAACCGCATCGGGAAGAGTGGGGCGCAGGTTGCTTTGCGAAAGCTCCTTTTGCCAAGTGCGTTTGCCCTCAAGAATATCGCCGAAGCGCTGCACAAGAATATGGCCGTCGCCGAGCATATTGGTAAGCTCGCCAACCTTTTGCGCATATGCAATCGGCTGATTAAACGGCACCGAAAAATTGTGAGAGCATAAAATTGCCAGGTTTGTGTTTTGGCTTTTAAGCTCTTTATATGAATGGCCGTTAACAACGGCAAGGTCGTTGTCGTAATTTTCCTGAGCCACAAAGCCGCCGGGATTTTGGCAGAATGTGCGCACCTTGTTTTTAAACGGCTTCGGGTAGCCGATGAGCTTCGATTCATACAGAACGTTGTTCACGGTTTCCATGACCTCGTTGCGCACCTCTACGCGCACGCCGATGTCCACTGTGCCCGGCGCATGGGCGATGCCGTGGCGGGCGCAGAGCTTATCAAACCAATCCGCGCCGCGTCGGCCGGCTGCCACAACGGTCTGCTTCGCGTAAACGTCGTATTCGTTTTGACCCTCCGCAACGTGCACGCCGATGCAGGTGTCGTTCTTTAAAATGAGGTCGCTGCACGCGCAGCCGAAGCGAATCTCCACGCCGTTATTCAGAAGATATTGCTCAATCGCGTAATAAATCTCCTGCGCCTTCTCTGTGCCGAGGTGACGGATGGGGCAGTCGACGAGCTTCAGGCCGGTCTGGATGGCACGCTTGCGAATTTCTTTGACGGCTTCCTTTTCGCTCACGCCCTCCACGCGCGTGTCCGCGCCGAACTCCAGATAGATGGAATCCGTGTATTCAATAAGCGACTGTACGGTGTCTTCGCCGATCAGCTGGGGCAGGTCGCCGCCAACTTCCGGGCTGAGGGACAGCTTGCCGTCCGAAAACGCGCCCGCGCCGGAAAAGCCTGTTGTAATATGGCAGTACGGCTTGCAGTTCATGCAGTGGCCGGTCTGGGCCTTAGGACATTTGCGCGTTTCAATGGAACGGCCTTTTTCCAGCAGCAGAATTTTCTCCTTGCTGCCGCGGCGCAGAAGCTCCATCGCGGTAAAAATGCCGGCAGGACCGGCGCCGATGATGACGATATCCGTGTTCATGTTTGACCCCAACTTTCTAAAACTGACAGATGAATTTGCGTATGAATTTCAAAATACAACTCTATGCAAGACCCGGTTTCGGGTAAATCGGCACATAAAAAAGCCGCCCTGCGCCCGAACGTATACACGAAGCCCGTAAGCAGCTTCGGTATAGTCGGCACACAAGGCGGCCGGTAGAGACATTCACCCAAGTCGTGAATTTATATGACCGATCAGCAATTCAAAATTATATCAGCTAATTAAACTTCTGTCAAGCCTTTTTGCGCATAACAATGCAGGCTTTTGCAAAATATCCTGCAAATTTACTTATTTGATGAATTCCTTGCCGTCGTAAATAAAGATGCCCGCGCCCGCGCCGGTCTTTTTGCCGTCCAGAAGCCATTTTTTAAAACAGCGGCGCTGGGTGGTGTCCTCCGGCAGCTCGCTGTTCGGCTTCTCAAAGTCCTTTGCGAACACACGCCACTTGTCGTGGAACACATCGTATTCCTCGCTGTCGTAAATATAGAAGTCACCGATGAAATCGACCGTATTGAGCGTCTCGGGCAGAATTTCGCGGTTCTTCGGGAACAAAAGCCAGGAGTGGCAGCAGAATACCATCGGCTTGCCATCGAGGTCTTTTTTGTAAAATTCGTAGGCTTTTTTATAAGATTCGATGCGCGCCGCGCGGTTCAAAGAACCGCAGGACGGAATGTGCATGTTGTAAACCGTGTCACCGGGATTTACCGTGTAACCGCCGACCGTCACGAGCGTGTCGCCGGAGAAGTGTACGGCCTCATACTGCAAACGGCCCAGCTTAAAGCGGTGCATCGTGTAGAACCACGGGTACCAGCTTGCGACGAATGTGCCCCAAATGTCGTATACGTCGTGGCACTCGATGAGCTTGAATTTCAGGTCGGCGATGGTGTCCCAGAACAGCTCGTCCGTCAGGCCCGCCGCTCTGTAATTTTCGCGCAGACGTTCGCTTGCAAGCGCAAGGAACAGGAAATCCACCACGTGGCGGTGCAGCCCTGTCCGCTCCGAAAGCGCGTCCATGTGCGGCACAATGGGCTTCCATTCCGCGCCGTATGCGCCGTCAATGCCGTAATCTTTAAAGAGCAGCGTCTCGGCAGAGACCAGCTCGTCAATCGCGCCGGGTGTCGTCACGAGCGTCTCGCAGTTCTCGCGCAGAGAAGCGCGGCTCGCTTCCGGCAGATCAAGGTTTTCAATAAAGCAATTTAAATAATCGAGTGTGTACATACAGATCCTCCCAAAGTTGCGTTTTTCCATAGAAACGCGTTTATCTCATTCTATCATTTGTATATGTGCGGCGCAATGGACTTTTTGCACAGCAGAACACACCTGTTTTTGTAGGAACGGTGCACAGCACCTGCTTTTGCACGGTTTTCTCCGCTAACGCTCAAAATGTAATCACCTTTTCATCACATTTTGTAAGTAAAATTTAAGAAACAAAACAAAGAGGAGGGCGAAAGCCATGGCGGACTATACCGGCATATTTGAGCGCGTAGAGCAAAAATATCTGCTCGATTCCTTACAGTTTGAGGCGCTCTGGGCGGTTTTGGAGCCGTATATGCGCCCCGATGAATACGGGCGCTCCACCATATGCAACATTTACTTTGACACCCCGAATCATTTGCTGGCGCGACTTTCGGGCGAAAAGCCCGTCTATAAAGAAAAGCTGCGTTTGCGTACCTACGGCGTGCCGAAAGCGGAAAGCCCGTCGTTTGTGGAGCTGAAGAAAAAATATCAGGGCATTGTCTACAAGCGCCGCATCGTGATGCCCTACGGCGAAGCGTATGACTGGCTTGTAAACGGCAAAGCGCCGAAAGAGAACAGCCAGATTGCAAAAGAGATTGCGTGGTCACTGCACTATTACGGCGATTTAAAGTCCGCCATGGCGCTGTGCTATGACCGCGTGGCACTTTACAGCCGCGAAGACAGCGGCCTGCGCATCACATTCGATACCAACATACGCTTTAGAGAAGAAAATACCGACCTGCGTCAGGGGGACGATGGGCAACTGCTTTTAGAGCCCGGCGAAACGCTGATGGAAATCAAAGCCGGCGGCGGTCTCCCCACATGGCTCACCGATATGCTGAGCCGCTTTAGAATTTACCCCGCGTCGTTTTCTAAATATGCCAGTGCCTATAACACCCACGGCACGCACATCGTGCATGCATCCTAAATAATTCATTTGATTTCAGAAAGGATATTCCCATGGAAACCATGTTTGCAAGCCTCACCTCGTCCGGTATCACCGTATCTTCGTTTTTGATTTGCTCTCTCGTTGCGCTGCTTTGCGGCGCGCTCATCGCGTTTACGTATACGCGCCGCACGCGCTTTACGCAAAGCCTTGTGCTCGCCGTCATTTTACTGCCGTTTGCCGTGCAGACCGTCATTATGCTCGTCAACGGCAACGTCGGCACGGGCGTTGCGGTCGCCGGCGCGTTCGGCCTTGTCCGTTTCCGCTCCGCACCCGGTAACGCCAAAGACATCTCCGTCATCTTCGTTGCCATGGCCGTGGGTCTCGCCTGCGGCAGCGGCTATATTGCGCTCTCCGTGCTCTTCACGGTCATTGCGTGCGCCGTGCTGTATCTGCTCGTTTTCTTCCATATCGGTGCAGACCGCAGCGGCGAAAAAGAGCTTAGCATCACCATCCCTGAATCGCTCGATTACACCGAGGTGTTCGACGATATTTTCAAAGAATACACCACCCACGCAGAGCTTACGGAAGTCAAGACCACAAGCCTCGGTAGCCTCTATAAGCTGCACTATCGCGTGCGCCTTGCGGACGACCGTAACGAAAAAGAATTTCTCGATGCGCTTCGCTGCCGCAACGGCAATCTCGAAGTACGCTGCGGCCAGCCGCATACTCCCGTGGAACAACTGTAAAGAAAGGAGCCTTCCTTTATGAAACCGAATCGTTTATCCACGAAAAAACACACCCTGCGCTTTGCTGTCATTCTCTCCGCACTGATCTTAGCGGGTTGTGCCTCCACACAGTCGACCACATCGTCTACGTCCGTATCTTCCGCTTCCTCTACCGTGAGCACGGCCAGCACCTCTGAGGAAAGCGGTGCAGACGAGACCGATTCTACCGGCGGCGCGATGAACGGTACCATCGGCTCCGTCATCGAAGCAAATCTTTCCTTCAAAAATAAGGATTTCTACATCGATTACAGTACGGAAGACACCGTGAAGATCGACCTTTCCGCGCCAAAGGAAGCAGACGGCGTTAAGGTTTCCGGCAGCACGGTCACCATTACGGAAGCGGGCATGTATGTTCTCAGCGGCACGCTCACGGACGGCCAGGTCATCATTGATGCCGGCGACGAGGATGATGTGCGCCTTGTGCTCGAAAACGCGAGCATCACCTGCACAACGACTGCGCCTATCTACGCGAAAAACGCCGATAAAGTCATTATCAGCCTGCCCGAAAACACCGAAAGCACCGTGACCGATACTATCACCGGTACGGACGGCGACGATGAGCTTACCGCCGCGGTTTTCGCCAAATGCGACCTTTCCGTTAACGGCACGGGCGTGCTGAACGTCAACTCCAATGCAAATGACGGCATCACGAGCGAAGATAAATTGAAAATCACCGGCGGCGTTTTGAATATCACTTCGGCAGACGACGGCCTCGTCGGCAAAGACGCTGTGCTCATTAAGGACGGCACCGTCCATATCACGGCTTCCGGCAACGGCATCAAGTCCACCAAATCCGAGGCCGATAAAGGCTATGTCTATATCGGTGGGGGCACTGTGAACATCACCGCCGGGCAGGACGGCATTCAGGCGGAGACCAGTGTTCTCATTTCCGCGGGCGAAGTAAATGTCACCGCAGGCGGCGGCGCGAATGGAGAGCAAAAAACGGGCAATGCTATGTTTGGCGGCGCACAGAGTACAACGACGGACGAAACCCTGTCTACAAAGGGCATCAAGGCCGAAGCCGCGCTCGACATCACCGGCGGCACCGTCACGGTCGATTCCGCAGACGACAGCCTGCACAGCAACGATTCGATGACCGTTTCAGGCGGCGGTATCACCGTAAAGTCCGGCGACGACGGCCTGCACGCAGATAACACCCTTACAATCGAGGACGGCACCATCGTGGTGGAAGAGTCCTGCGAGGGCCTTGAAGCCATCGACCTCACCATCAACGGCGGTACGATCGATGTCACCGCAAGCGACGACGGTCTGAATGCTGCAGGCAGCGCCGTTGACGGCGGCTTTGGCACCGCGGGTGCAGATACGCTCACCGTCAACGGCGGCACGCTCACCGTAAACGCCTCCGGCGACGGGCTCGATTCCAACGGTGCGCTTACGATTAACGGCGGTACGGTGTACGTCAGCGGCCCCACCGGTGACGGTAACGGCACATTTGACTGCGACGGCGTGTTTCTCGTCAACGCCTGCGCCGACCCCTACAGCCCCAACACGGCGCGCGCCACGATGGGCGCGGTCTTTCGCCGCGATGTGTACCAATGCACGGCGGACGAGCTGTGCGCGCTGCTTCAAAAAAGCAATCTGCCGCTTTACGGCACGGCGCTGCGGAACGACACCGTGAGCCTGCGCGATGCGGAGCTTTCCCGCGCGGCGGTCGCTATCGGCAGCGAGGGGCGCGGGCTGAGCGCGGAGATCCTTTCAAAATGTGAGAAAACCATCAAGATCCCCATGTCGCCGCGCTGCGAATCGCTCAACGCGGCGGTCGCCGCGAGCGTGGTGCTGTGGGAAATGTACCGATAGAGAGGAGGGAGCGGACATGGCGGGACTCAAATACTGGGTCTGGCTGAACGAATGCCGGGGGCTGACGAATCGCTCCCGCGCGCTGCTGCTCGACCACTTCGG
>OGOH01002145.1_pt1 | contig 12750 bp, 12 predicted proteins | sample 1552571 | NCBI WGS metagenome assembly OGOH01 (sample SAMEA2580170, study PRJEB22360) | human gut metagenome | biome: human gut; feature: human-associated habitat; material: faeces | place: Denmark | collected 2008/2010
CCTCGGTGGAGTACACGACCTCGGCGAGCTTGTAGCCGGCCTGCTGGATCTTCTCGGTGGCCGCCTTGATGGCGTCGATGTCGGTTCCCTCAAGCGCGCTCTTGGTTTCGGCGATGGCCTCCTCGGCCTGGGTCTTGGCGTCGGCCGGCACCTTGTCGCCCAGCTCGTCCAGCGTCTGCTGGGTGGCGTTCACCAGAGCGTCGGCGTTGTTGCGCACCTCGGCCTCTTCCTTGCGAGCGGCGTCCTCTTCGGCGTGCTGCTCGGCGTCCTTCACCATGCGGTCCACTTCGTCGTCGGACAGGGCCGTGGAGCCGGAAATGGTGATCTGCTGCTGCTTGCCGGTGCCGAGGTCCTTAGCGGACACGTTCACGATGCCGTTGGCGTCGATGTCGAAGGTGACCTCAATTTGCGGCACACCGCGACGGGCAGCCGGAATGCCGGTCAGCTGGAAGCGGCCCAGCGTCTTGTTGCCCGCGGCCATCTCGCGCTCGCCCTGCAGGACGTGCACCTCGACGGAGGTCTGGTTGTCGGCCGCCGTGGAGTAGATCTCGGTCTTGCGGGTCGGGATGGTGGTGTTGCGCTCGATCATCTTGGTCATCACGCCGCCCATGGTCTCAACGCCGAGGGACAGCGGGGTGACGTCGAGCAGCAGGATGCCCTGCACGTCCCCGGCGAGCACGCCGCCCTGAACAGCGGCGCCCATGGCCACGACCTCGTCCGGGTTCACGGACATGTTCGGGGCCTTGCCGGTCAGCTGCTTCACGAGCTCCTGCACGGCCGGCATACGGGTGGAGCCGCCGACGAGAATGACCTCGTCAACTTCGCCCATCTTCAGGCCAGCGTCCTTCAGCGCCTGCTCCACCGGCTTCTTGCAGCGGTCGAGCAGATCCTTGGTGATGCGCTCGAACTCGGCGCGGGTCAGCGTGTAGTCAAGATGCTTCGGGCCGGAGGCGTCGGCGGTGATGAAGGGCAGGTTGATGTTGGTCTGCGTGGTGGAGGACAGCTCCATCTTCGCCTTCTCGGCCGCTTCCTTCAGACGCTGCAGGGCCATGGGGTCCTTGCGCAGGTCGATGCCGTTCTCGGCCTGGAACTTGTCGGCCATCCAGTCGATGATGCGCTGGTCCCAGTCGTCGCCGCCCAGGTGGTTGTCGCCAGCGGTGGAGGCTACCTCGAACACGCCGTCGCCGAGCTCCAGCACGGACACGTCGAAGGTGCCGCCGCCCAGGTCGAAGACGAGGATCTTCTCGTCATGGTCGACCTTGTCGAGGCCGTAAGCCAAAGCCGCAGCCGTCGGCTCGTTGATGATGCGCAGCACCTCGAGGCCGGCGATCTTGCCAGCGTCCTTGGTGGCCTGACGCTGAGCGTCGTTGAAGTAAGCCGGCACGGTGATGACGGCCTGGGTGATGGGCTGGCCCACCTGCTTCTCCGCATCGGTCTTCAGCTTCTGAAGCACCATGGCGGAAATCTCCTCGGGAGTGTAGTCCTTGCCGTCGATATCGATGACCGCGCGGCCGTCCTTGCCCTTCTGGACCTTGTAGCTGACGGTCTTCTGCTCTTCGGGAGTCTCGTCGTAGGAGCGGCCGATGAAGCGCTTCACGGAAGAGACGGTGTTCTCAGGATTGGTGACCGCCTGGTTCTTCGCGGCCTTGCCGACGACGCGCTCGCCGTCCTTGCGGAAGCCTTCCACAGACGGGGTGGTGCGATCGCCCTCGGCGTTCACCAGAATTTCGGGCTCGGAGCCCTCCATGACGGCCATGGCGGAGTTCGTCGTGCCCAAGTCGATGCCAAGAATCTTAGCCATTGTGTACTGCCTCGCTTTCACAGTTTCACGTATAGATGAATGATGTTGAGATGCACTATAAAACCTTAGTCTAGTACTGTCAAGTTTTCTCAACAACATTCAGTGAGACAAGCTCACTTCCCAGCACAATACGCGCCGAAATATGGCGCAGGCACGACACGGAGCTTCTGTTGCCAAACTAAAATAATGCTGTTATCAGGGGGAATTCAAAGAAATTGAGCGCGTGCCTCTTCACTTTCCTAAGCGCCTCTCGTGAAGCGATATATGAACGATTTATGTCTATGAGTCGATTGCTCATTGCAAAACGAGCCCGGCATTCCCTTCTTCTCGTCGTCGAACAGAGAGCTGCTGTTTATATATAATGTAATGCGACGGTACTGCCAGGGTAAGAGAGGCCATTATGCTCCCATCCGAATCTTCGCTTCCTATCGCGCGCCGGGCCACTTGGCGCGACACGGAATGCCTCGAGCTGGTCTGCGGCATCGCCAACGCCGGTGGAGGCCGTCTCATCCTGGACGCTGACGTGGATAGCCGCGGCGCCGTGAAGCGACGCACAAGCCGCCTCATGAAAACCATTCCCGGGCTTATCGCGCAATCGCTCAACCTCACCTGCGCGGCGGAATTGGTGCTCGACAGCGGTCGTTTCTGTTTGGAGGTGGTTATTCCGCCGGCCAACGACCCTATCAGCTTCCGCGGTATTTTCTTCTTCTATAAAGATGGCGAGAACCACATCCTTGACGACGAGGCGCTCGATCGGCTCATGCAGCGCGATATGGAGGCCGACGTCAAGTGGGAGCAGCGTCCCGTGGTGCAGGCCAGCTTGGACGATTTGAACATGGGCCTCGTCACGCGCTTCACCGGCGCGGCCCGCGACACCGACCTCACCGTCGACCTTGACGAGGCCTCGGCCATCGAGCAAACGCTGCGCCATGCGGGCCTCATGACCGGCGTCGGCACCCCCACCAATGCCGGCATCCTTTTGCTGCATAACCGGCCGCACCAGTACATCCCCGGCGCCACGGTGCGCATCGGGTTTTTTGGAAGTCACGGCGGCACGCCCATCTACGAGGACGAGGTCTTCGGTTCCCTCATCGAGCAAGTGCACTCAACCGTCGAGCTGCTCTTTGAGAAGTATCTACCGGAAGAGGAGCCGGCCCCGCACGGCACCTACCGTCTCGGCACCGCCGGTGGCCATGGTCGACCGCCTCGGGATGCGGTGCACGAAGCCGTGCTCAACGCGCTCGCCCATAAGAACTACGACAGCGGCGCCCCCGTGCAGGTGAGCGTGTTCACCGACCGCCTCTGCATCGACAACGTGGGCCGACCGCCCCGCACCTGGACCGTGGGCGCGCTCCTCGGACGCCACACATCGCGGCCCAACAACCCCAATCTCGTGGCGGCCCTGCGCTCGCTCGGCATCATCGACGGCTGGGGCAACGGGGTCTCGCGCATCCGCATGAGCTGCATGGAAGCCGGCACGCCCGAGCCCATCTTCGAACTACGCGACGACGAGACTATGGTGTGCTTCCCCATGGATTCAGACAGCCTTTTGACCGCCTCGATAACGCACGCGAACGCCATCAACGCCGCACCGATGGCCCGAGCTGACCTGCCCGAAGTGCAGCAAACGGCGCGAGCCCGGGCGACCCAGCAGGACACGAGCCTCACGCTGAATGACGAGAAAGTGCTCGCCATGCTCGATATCGACGGACGCCTCACCGCTCCGCGCATCGCCAAGAACCTCAACATCAGCGAGAGCACCGTGCGCCGCAGCTTCCGCCGACTGCGCGATTTGGGGCTCATCGCCCGCGTCGGCTCCGACAAGTCGGGGTTCTGGCAGGTTCAGTAGCCCGTCGCACCCTTCTTCGAACTTGCTCAACCAGATCTGAAAACAAGACTGCCCGCACGTCCTGATCCGTGCGGGCAGTCCATGGAGTTGGCCGCCGGTCGCGCGTCCTGATCCGTGCGACTCGTCGGCCTCTGCGGCCGCTTGCGCCCTTAGGCCTTATGGGCGACTCGGGCCGCGCGAGTATCTTCGGTTCCCGTCGTAACCGTGCTGGTAAGCGAGTTGTTGAAGTCGTCAATCCTGCGGGCGTAACCGAGGCGGTTCGCCACTACCACGGCAGCGTAGCCCACCGTGAGCAGAACGCCAATGAGCATCACCCAGTGCACCCAGCAGTGGGGCTCGTCGAAGGCGCCCAGAGCCGTGGCGTCGTCCTCGATGACCTCGCCGCCGACACGCGTCACCGTGGGCTCCTCGTTATCGAAGGAGACGTTTGCGGCCATGGGGACGTCCTCGTCGAGAATGATGCCCGCCACAGCCCCGAACTGCTCGGCCACGGCAGCGGCGCGCTGGCTTCCGACCATCGTCGTCACCACGCCGGCAATGGCATCAGCCGGAGTCGTGGCCCCCGCTGGGTGCAGCCCGCGCCCAGGCGCGAGCGGGGGGGCAGAAGCGGGTTGCGCGGCGGCACCACCGTAGAGCCGGCCGGGCCGATGGTGAAGGTGCCGGGAACAACCTGCACGTCGTAATTGTTGCGGATCTCGTTGCCGTTGGCATCCTTGCTGAAAGGCAGCACCGTGCCATTGAGCAGGGCGCTGTGTCCGTCATAGCCCGAGGGCAGTTGCGCGGCGCCCGACCCGAGGAACGTAGCGCCGCTCATGTCGCTGCCAGCCGCCACCGCGGCACCGCCGTTCAAACCATTCTCGGAGGGCGGCAGGAAGTAGAAGTAGGCAAGCTGGGGGCCTTCGGCGTCTTCGGTCAGAGCCGGACGCACCGTGACGTTGATCGTAACCTCGCCGCAGCGCACCACCGCGTCTCCCGGAGCGACCGCTGTCACCTTGCCCGTGGTGGCAACCTCGGCCACAGCCGGGTTTTCGGAAGCCCACGTGCCGCCAGAAGCGGCAAAACGGTGCAGATCGCGAACCTCGCCCACATACAGGGTGAGCTGATGCTCGTTGTCCGAGTCGTCGACGGGCTTGTTAGCGGCGGGCTCGGACGGCGCAGGCTGCTCCGGAGCGTCCGCGTCAGCGTCAGTGCCTGTATCGGTATCGCCGTTATCGGTGCCGGGCAATTCGCCTTCTTTGCCGAAACCGTTGCCGTTTTCGACGTTGTCGCCGTCGCCTTCACCGATGTTCTCATCACCCGGAATTACGGGCTGCTCAGGATTGGTCGGGTCGGCAGGCTCGCTCGGCTTGTCGCCCTCCTTTTCGGACGTCGGCATGGCGAACGCAAAAGGAGCATTGAGCAACTCAGTGGAGAACGTGAGAGCGTTGGGATTGATATCGCCCTGAGTCGTAAGGGGCTTTTCCAGCGTTATTTCAGTGACCGTTTCGGGGCCATCAATGCGGTACGCCTTCATTTCGCCCGCAAACGTGCCGCGCCACGTCACGGTAACGCGGTAATCTATGCCAGAAAGCGTGAGCGGGTCGCCCGACTCGTCAACAAGGCCGAGGCGATAGATGCGGTACAGCCCGTACCCCTCTTCCAGGGCCTTCTCCATGGCGGTCTTGCCTTCGTCGTTTTCCGCCACATCAACCGTCAGCCGCGCTCCTTCGGGAAGCGCGCCCGCAGTGGTCAGCTTCACCGTCACATCATCGGTATCGACGGTCAGGGCAGCCGCATAGTTTTGCAGGCCATCGGACGTCGAGGAATCGAGGGAGCCGTCGTCCTTCTGGCCGGGCGTCTCGCTGGCGCCATCATTCGTCGGCGTCGAAACGCTCTCGGACGTCTTCTCCGGATCATTTTCAGGCGGCGTTGGCTCCGTCGTCTTCTCGCCCACTTCGCCATCGAAGCCTTCGACGGCCAGCGCAGCATCGGCAAACACCGAGACGTTCAGGAACGAGAGTGCCATAAGCAGAGAGAGCGCGACCGCCACGATCTTTCCCTCGAGGCAGTTACGCGCGTCGGCGAGTCGCTGTATTGTGTTCATTTCCACCAACTTCTCCTTAACCCCGGCGGCCTTTTCGCCGCCTTGCATCCTCACATTTCGGGCTGTGAGTGCGATACCGAAAACACCGGCGATACGCGTAATGCAGAGTGATTTCAATATCGATGAGAATTCTACGCAGCTTCAAAGAGGGAAGCCGCTTTTTGCGGCAAGTTGATAGGATAATGACATTGCATTTGATACGAATTTGTCATTCTTCTGTTCTGAAATGGAAATGACAGGCAAGAAAAAGCGGCCGAAGCCGCCATAAAGAAAGTCGTTCAGAGAAATTTGCTAAACGGCGCCGCGAACCAGAGAGGCCAATTCATTGCGATCATGGAACTCCCTGGGGCGATCGGGGCGTGAAACCTCCACGACATCGCCCTCCCAGGTGGCTCCCGCGTCACCGAACTTCGAGGAATGCACGATGCGCTGGAAGCGCACCCGTGAGTTGGCAGGCAGCTCGGCTAATTCGAACCCAAAGGTAAGGTTCGAGAGAATCGCCTGCAACGCGTCGACCACCTCATCATCGGGGCTCAGACGCACCACTCCCATCTCGCTGTTGTAGAGCAGCCCCGGCGCAACGAAGATTGTGCGGATCCGTTCCTGGCGCTTCTTTTCGGCCCAGTGAATGGCAACGCAGGCAGCGGCAATAACGACCCACCAGACAACCGTCACCACAATATCGAGGGGGTTGTCCACGAGATCGAACTGCAGCGCATGCCAAATCCAGAGGAAGGCAACGGAAGCCAGCAGAAGCACAGCGGCTATGATCCAGTTGCTCTTTCGCATACGACGTGACTCCTGAATGTTGCTTCTCGCGGGGTAACTCATTTTCATTTTGCCAATTTTACCCCTTTAAGGTACGACAGGCTACCTCATTTTGCGTGTTCATTTACTCAATTCGCAAGAAAGCCCGCTGCAGCAGCAACGGGCTTTCAATGGATTTCGATAAAAGAGACTCTGGAAGACTCCGCGCTCAATCGCACTTACCGGAAATTGAGAGCTAGTCCTCGACGATCTCCGGGATAGCGCCCATGGGGCACTCCTCGACGCAATCGCCACAAGCGATGCAGGCTTCCTCGTTCACGGCATCGGCAACGCCGTTGACAACCTCGAGCACTTCCTGGGGGCACGCGTCAACGCAGATGCCGCAGCCGATGCACTCGTCAGCTTCAATTACGGGATGAGACATGGGAAGCTCCTTCGTTCTCGGGTGATAATCCTCGTCTATGAAGCAGGGACTTTCCGCCCCCGGTTACTTCACTGCGCAAGATACCATGAAAGAGCCGAAGCGCAAGTAGAAATAGAAAACTTTTCAGGGGGCGGCTAAGGAGTGCGTAACGAACTAGCAGATGCGGGGGAGCTGTTCGCCGACGAGCATGTCCAAGATGCGGGTGCTACCGAAAGCGGTGCGCAGGAACACCTTGGGGCCGCGGGCCGGGTCGGCCTCGGTCACGCGCCCGATAATGGCGGCATCGGCGCCATAGGGGCTCTTCCGCATGGCGGCCAGCGCCGCCTCGGACTCGTCAGCGGCCACGACGCAGACCATCTTGCCCTCGTTGGCCACCTGCATTACATCGTAGCCGAGCATCTCGCAAGCGCCCAGCACGGCGTCCTTCACGGGAATGGCGTCCTCGTCCACCGTGATGTCGGTGCCAGACTGCTCGGCCAGCTCGTTCAGCGTCGAAGCAATGCCGCCGCGCGTGGGATCGCGGAAGCAACGAGTGTTCGGCGCCGCAGCCAACACGTCAGCGATGAGGTGGTTCAACGGCGCCGCGTCGCTTTCGATATTCGCCGAGAAGTTCAGCCCCTCGCGGCAACTCATGATGGTAATGCCGTGGTCGCCCAGGGTGCCGCTCACCAGCACCACGTCGCCGGGGCGGATTTGCGCGCCACCGAGATTCACGCCCTCGGCAAGGGCGCCCACGCCGCTCGTGTTGATATAGATGCCGTCGCCATGGCCCCGGTTCACCACCTTGGTGTCGCCGGTGACGAACCGCACGCCGGCCTCGCGCGCCGCCTCGGCCATGGAAGCGCAGATGCGGCGCAGGTCATCCATGGGAAAGCCCTCTTCCAAAATGAAGGCACACGAAAGGTACAGCGGGCGAGCGCCGGAGGTGGCCACGTCGTTCACGGTGCCGCACACAGCCAAACGGCCGATGTCGCCGCCGGGGAAGAAATGTGGCGTCACCACGAAGCTGTCCGTGGAATAAGCCAGTCGCTCGCCGGGCGCGAGGGCCGGCAGCACCGCCGCGTCATCGCCACGCAGAAGCTCGTCGGTGCCGTAGGCCTCGAAGAACACCTCGTCGATGATGCGCTTCATCATGGAACCGCCGGAACCATGCCCCAGCATTACCTTCTCGTCTGCCATTACATAAACCTTCCCGTGGTGGTGAGCACCAGCTTGCCGTTCTTCACACCCTTGGTGCCCAAAATGAGGTTCGCCACGCTTTGCACGAGGCCCGTTTCACCGCGCATGACGATGACTTCCAGGCACATGTGCTCGTCCACATGTACGTGCATCGTGGAGATAATCGTGTCGAAGTAGTCGTGCTGAATGGCGTGCAGCTTCTCCTGCAGATCGTTGGAGTGGTGGCCGTAAATAATGGTGAGCGTGCCCATGACAAGGCCCCCGGGCGTTGCGCACTCTTCTTCCACGAGGGCGTCGCGCACCAAATCACGCACCACTTCGCTGCGGTTCTTCGCCAGGCCGCGGCGAGCCACCAGCTGGTCGAACTCCATGAGCAGCCCCTCGGGCATGGCCACGGAGAAGCGAACGAGGTCGTTGCTCATCGGTCGCGCCGCCTAGACGCGGGCGACGGTGAAGCCGGCGGCATCCTTCGCGTCGTCTTCCATGGCCTCTTTGGCCTCGTCCAGGGCGGCGCGCACCTCGTCGAGCAGGTGCATCACATCATGCAGCTTCTCCCCCACCGTGGCAAACCCGGCGTCGGAGGCCAGATGCCCCAGATCGTGCGCATGGCGGCGCTCGAGCTTAATGTGGTCGTCGATCTGGTCGATCATCATTTCCAGCTGGCCGGTGTTGACTCCATTGGTGCACATGGGCGCCTCCTTGGAATTTGCTACTATATACAGGAATGTTTTATCGCGAGCGCGGGCGCAGCGCAAGAGGGAGTGTGATTTCTTCCGTGAAGAGTAACATTTTTGAGGTAACGGGCGAATCGGTACTCATGCTGTACGGCAGCCACCTGACCGGCGCGCCAACCTCCACGCTGCTCGTGCTGAGCGAGACCCCCTTGGGCGACGCAGCCCTGGAGGCCCTGGAGAAGTCGGCGGCGAGTCTGGAATTCGGCGCCGCCCCGCTAGCACGGGTGGTCGTGGAAACCGACGAGGGCAAGCTGGGCGCGGAAGACGTGCGAACTATCGTGGAAGGCCTCGACCCGGTGGCCCTTGTGGCCTGCGACGCCTTCGCCGCCGAGACGCTTTCGGCCGCCTACCGCACGCCCGTGACTCTGGACGCCGACAACCGCCTGATGGGCCGCACCGCCGTCATCTTCCAAGACTTCGAGGGCATGATGAACACCCCCGCCGACAAACAACGCGCCTGGGCCCTGCTAAAAAAGCTGCGGTAGAGAGACCTTCTGAATAGCGAATAGCGAAACTCCAATTTCACTATTTTTTCGCTATTTTGGTTGTTTTACAAACAGCACTTCAAAAGTCGGGCGGCCGCCAGGGCACAGTGGCTCTGGCGGCCTTTCGTGCGCGTTGTGCCGAGACGGCCTACAGGCTCGTGACCACCGCTTCGGCAGCATCCAGAAGCTCGTTTACCTCGTCGGTGGTGGCCGCCTCGGCGTAGATCCGCACGAGCGGCTCGGTGCCGGAGGGGCGCATCATCACCCAGGCGTCGCCTTCCAAAAGCAGCTTCACGCCATCGCGACGATCCACGTCCAGCACGCGCTTGCCGGCGATCTCGTCGGCCGTGTACGCGGGCACGGTTTCGGCGCGGAAGCGGGCCATCTGCTCGTCGGTAATGGAAAGGCCGCTGGGGCTGGAGCGAACTCCAAGCGGCCGATATCGGCGAGCATCTCGTCGATGATCGCGCCCAAGTCCTTCCCCGACTGGGCCATGCATTCCGTGAGCAAGAGTGCCATGAGCAGGCCGTCGCGCTCCTTCACGTGATCGGGAAGCCCGATGCCGCCGGATTCCTCGCCGCCGATCATGACGCCGCCCTTTTCCATCTCGCCGTAGATCCACTTGAAGCCGACGGGCGTACTGACGAGCTCCAGCCCCAGCTTGCGGCACATGCGGTCGAGCATAGCCGACGCCGTCACCGTGGACACCACGCGGCCCGTCTCGCCGCGGTCGACCATGTGCTTGGTAAGCAGCGTGATGATGCGGTGGGCGTTCACGTAGTTGCCGCGCGAGTCGCCAGCGGCAATGCGGTCGGCGTCGCCGTCGTTGATGAACAGGGCATCGTAGCCCAGCTCGCCCACTTTCGTGAGGCCTTCATCGACCCAGGGCTGAATGGGCTCGGGATGCAGCCCGGCGAAGGTGGGGTCTTCCGCGTTGTGAATTTCCACGACTTCCACGCCCATGTCGCGCAGAAGGTCGGCCAGGTAGTGGCGGCCGGCGCCGTAAAGCGGATCGCACACCACGCGCAGGTTGGCGCCGCGGATGGCCTCGACGTCGACCAGCTCGCGCAGGGCGGCCAGGTAGTCGGTCATGAGGTCGGCCGTTTGGAAGGGGCCGAGAATGTCCGTCGGCTCGGGCGGCAGCACGGCTTCGACGCGGTCGGTGAACTCGGCGGGGCTCGCGCCGCCGTCGGCCATGCGCAGCTTCACGCCCAGATACTCGGCGGGGTTATGGGAGCTCGTGAGCATGATGCCGCCCACCGCGTCGTCGTTATGGGCCACCGACCAGCACAGCGTGGGCGTGGGGCAATAGTCCTCGGTGAGCAGCACGTTGAAGCCCTCGCCTGCGGCCACCTGCGCGGCCAGCTCGGCATAGGCGTGGGCGTCCTGGCGGCAATCATGGCCGACGATGAGCATACCCGGGGCTTTCGGGGTCCCGCCCCCCGGCCCCCGCGCCGACTCGCGCGGCCACGGCCTCCTCCTTGAAGATGCGGGCCGCCGCCGCGACGACGCGGTTCAGATTGTCGGGCGTGAAATCTTCGCCGATGATGGCGCGCCAGCCGTCGGTTCCAAAATGAATGTCAGCCATGAGCAATGCCTCCTGGGCCTTTTCTGCGAGTTTTGTTGCGAGAACGATTATAGAGGATGCGAGCCATAGAAGTCGCCTTTTCGTTGAAGGCGGCTTTCTTTGGGCGCGGGTGAGGCGGGGGGGGGGGGGGGGGGGCGGGTTTCCCCCCCCCACGGTGTGGCGCGAGTCGGAGGACGGTTCTCTCGACTCCTGACTTGCCCTAAGCGAGTCAGGAGAACCCCCTAACTCGCTGGCCGCCCTGACCATGCGCTTTCCATCAAATATAGCGGCAAGCCATCCCAACCTGATACCATAGCGTCATGCGATTCAAGAGCGCAAAACCTGCGTCGTCGTTTCCAAGAAAGAAGGCTCCCATGGCGAACGCCCTGCTTGCGAAAGATCCCGCCGAAACCTGCGTACTGGTGACGGGGGGTGCCGGGTTCATCGGTAGCCACACCGTGGTGGAACTGCTCGAGCGTAACTACCAGGTCGTCATCGTGGACGACCTGAGCAATTCCAGTCGCGAGGCCGTGCGGCGCGTGGGCGAAATCACCGGCGTGGCGCCCGTGTTTGCCGATCTGCCCAACGAGGAAGAGGCCGAGGCCGTCGCGGCTGTGGCCGGCGCTGCGGTACGCGAGGTTGCGCCGGGGCCCTCTCTCACCTTCTACGAGGCGAACATTCTGGACCGCGCGGCCCTGGAGACCATTTTCACCATGCACGCCGTGGACGTCATTATCCACTTCGCCGGCTTCAAGGCCGTAGGCGAGTCGGTGGCCAAGCCGCTTGAGTACTACTGGAACAACATCGCCGGCACCCTGGTTCTGTGCGAAGTTGCTCGCGAGCACGGCTGCAAGAACATCGTGTTCTCGTCGAGCGCCACAGTGTACGGCGAGCCGGAGTTCGTGCCCATCACTGAGAGCTGCCCGAAGCACGACGCCACCAACCCCTATGGCTGGACCAAATCGATGCTCGAGCAGATCCTTTCCGACCTGTACACGGGCGATAACGAGTGGAACGTCGTGCTGCTGCGCTATTTCAATCCCATCGGCGCCCACGAATCCGGTCGCATCGGCGAGGATCCCAAGGGCATTCCGAACAACCTGCTGCCCTACGTCGCCCGCGTGGCTCACGGCACGCTGCCCCGCCTGCGCGTCTTCGGACACGACTACCCGACGCCCGACGGCACGGGCGTGCGCGACTTCATCCACGTGATGGACCTCGCCGACGGCCACGCCAAGGCCGTGCCCTACATCATGAACCACACGGGTTGGATCGCCATCAACCTCGGCTGCGGCCGCGGCTACAGCGTCCTCGAAGTCGTCAAGGCCTTTGAAAAGGCCAGCGACCGTTCCATTCCCTACGAACTCGTCGACCGCCGCGAGGGCGACATCGCCGCCAACTGGTGCGACCCCGCCCGCGCCGAAAGGCTCCTCGGATGGAAGGCCTCCCGCACGATCGACGACATGTGCAGGGACGCCTGGAACTTCGAGTCCAACAAGCGCTGACGCACCGCTCCCCTACAGGAGAGCCAAAGTTATCCACGGCCGCCCCCTTGGCGGCCGTTTTCATTTCATCTTATTGAAATTCAAGGAGATTCAGACTCTCATTTTTGAGTTATCCACAGGGATTTTTTGGCCTCAACAACGATATCCACAGACTTATCCACACCCTCCATCCACCGTTCCGTCCGCGGAAACTCGTCCTTTTTGAGACTCGAGAGCCGGCAGTTGAGCGGCCTGAAGCCGTCGTCGGCATCCGTTCTCCGCATGCCCTCCCTGGCCTTTCGGAAGCGAATGGCCAGCTTGAATTCCCCGAGCCTGATGGCCCGGTCCTCGGCCGCCTCCAGTGCATGAACGGCCA
>OGOH01002153.1_pt1 | contig 12726 bp, 13 predicted proteins | sample 1552571 | NCBI WGS metagenome assembly OGOH01 (sample SAMEA2580170, study PRJEB22360) | human gut metagenome | biome: human gut; feature: human-associated habitat; material: faeces | place: Denmark | collected 2008/2010
TTATATGTTAAAACACCACTTAATCTTAAAGGTTAGCTTTAATCTTCTCAATCATAGCAGCATATTCTTCATCTGTAAGGTATTTCTTATCTGGATTCATAAGGAATACTCCACCCCATTCATATTCGTCCTTATACTTAGGACAAAGGTGGAAGTGAAGATGATGTCCTGTATCTCCATATGCACCATAGTTAACCTTATCTGGGTTAAACGCTTTCATAATTGCTCTTGCAACTCTTGCAACATCCTCAAAGTAAGCTGCTCTTTCTTCTGCTGTAAGCTCGTTCATATCACCTACATGCTTCTTATGCGCAACGATACATCTTCCCGGATGACTCTGCTCCTTGAAAAGATATACCTTAGATGTCTCTAATTCGCATATCTTAATACCGAACTTTGCAACAAGTTCACCTTCCATACAGTATGCACAATTCTGATCTACCATATCTGTATCCTCCTTATAATTAAAATCACTATAAATAACTAATAAGCAGTCAAGCCAGCAGGTCAAACTGCTTATCAGTTAATATCTTTATATATCAATTATTAAATGTCTGAACTATCAATTATTCAGCATCTTTGATGGAGAAGCTTATTCTTCCCATCTTATCCTTACCCATGCACTTACACTTGACAACGTCACCAAGAGTAAGAACATCTTCTACCATATTAATTCTTTCCTTAGAAATCTTAGAAATGTGAACCATTCCTTCCTTTCCAGGTGCGAACTCAACAAATGCACCGAATTCCTTAATACTTACAACTTTACCTTCGTATATCTTTCCTTCTTCAAATTCATCAACAATAGTTCTGATATACTTCATAGCCTTATCCATACCAGCCTGGTCAACACCACATACTGATACAAAGCCGTCATCTGTGATATCAATCTTAACACCACATTCTTCGATGATGGCATTGATAACCTTACCACGCTGTCCAACAACTTCACCAATCTTAGCCGGATCAATTGTAGTCTGGATAATCTTAGGTGCGAATTCACCTACAGTCTTTCTTGGTTCAGCGATAGCTGGCTTCATACAAGTATCCATAATGAAAAGTCTTGCTTCTCTTGTTCTTCTTATAGCTTCTTCTACGATAGGACGTGTAAGACCATGAATCTTAATATCCATCTGGATAGCTGTTATACCTTCTGTTGTACCAGTTACCTTAAAGTCCATATCTCCGAAGAAATCTTCAAGACCCTGAATATCTGTAAGAACAACATAATCATCATCTGTATCACCTGTTACAAGGCCACAAGAGATACCTGCAACCATACTCTTAATTGGAACACCAGCAGCCATAAGTGACATACAAGATGCACAAGTTGAAGCCATTGATGTAGAACCATTAGACTCGAATGTCTCTGATACAGCACGTATTGCATATGGGAATTCCTTTTCTGAAGGAAGTACTGGAATAAGTGCTCTCTCGGCTAAAGCTCCGTGTCCAATCTCTCTACGTCCTGGTCCTCTTGAAGGCTTTGTCTCACCTACGGAGTATGAAGGGAAATTGTAGTGATGTATATATCTCTTAGTTGTAACATTATCATCAAGTCCATCCACCTTCTGTGCTTCTGATAAAGGAGCAAGTGTTACAACGTCACATATCTGTGTCTGTCCTCTTGTAAACATAGCAGAACCATGAACTCTAGGAATGATATCAACCTCTGCTGCAAGCGGTCTTATCTGGTTGATTGCACGTCCATCAGGTCTCTTATGGTCTTTTAAGATCATCTTGCGGACAGTCTTCTTCTGATACTGGTAAAGAGCTTCACCAAGTAATGCAAGATATTCTTCATTATCAGCAAATGCTTCTTTCATCTTTTCCATTATCTCATCAATGTTCTTATCTCTAGTCTGCTTGTCATCTGTGAATACAGCAACTTCCATTTCTTCTGGAGATACTACCTGTTTCATAGCTTCAAACATCTCTGCTGGAATAGCACAGCTCTCATATGAGTGCTTTTCTTTTCCAACTTCTGATACAATCTTCTCAATAAATGCAATGATTGTCTGGTTGATATCGTGAGCCATATATATAGCTTCAATCATCTTGTCCTCTGGAATGATATTAGCACCGGCTTCAATCATAATAACCTTCTGCTTAGTAGAAGCTACTGTAAGCTGAAGATCACCTTCCTGCCACTGAGCCTGTGATGGGTTAATAATGAATTCTCCGTCAATCATACCAACCTGTGTCATAGCACAAGGACCGTCAAATGGAATATCTGATATACAAGTTGCAATAGAGGCTCCAATCATAGCAACAAGCTCTGGACGGCACTCTGGATCTACTGCCATAACCATATTATTAAGTGTAACATCATTACGGTAATCCTTAGGGAATAAAGGTCTCATAGGTCTGTCTATTACTCTTGATGTAAGAATAGCATTCTCAGAAGCCTTTCCCTCTCTCTTATTAAATCCGCCAGGTATCTTGCCTACGGCATACATCTTTTCTTCAAATTCAACACTTAATGGGAAGAAATCAATTCCTTCTCTTGGCTCCTTAGATGCAGTAGCTGTTGAAAGTACCACTGTATCACCATAGTGCATAAGAGCTGCTCCGTTAGCCTGTGCACATACTCTGCCGACATCAACTCTTAATGTTCTGCCAGCTAATTCCATTGTGTACTGTTTAAACATAAATTTCCTCGTTTCCGCCTGTTATGGCTTGCTTAATTGTATTAACAGAAAGTCCGAAACAACTCAAAAACCCACTTAATTAAGTACGCTTTTGAGTGGTCTCGGTGAAATCTTTCTGTTATTAGCTTAATAATAAGTAATTACTGCCTGATTTGCAAGCATATTACCAAAAGAAAAAGGCGAAGTTATACAACTCCGCCATAAATAATTAATTACTTTCTGATTCCTAAACGTTCGATTAAGTTTCTGTAACTTTCGATGTCGTTCTTCTTTAAGTAAGAAAGTAAAGCTCTTCTCTTACCAACCATCTTTAAAAGACCTCTTCTTGAGTGATGATCCTTCTGGTTAATCTTTAAATGTTCTGTTAATTCAGCAATTCTTTCTGTTAAGATTGCAATCTGAACTTCTGGAGAACCTGTATCTCCTGCTTTTCTTCCGTAATTAGCAATAATTTCTGCTTTCTTTTCCTTAGATATCATTGTTGATTCCTCCTAAATATTAATCACCTGCCACCAAGCCTGGGGTCGGAGTGTCCCGTATCTGAGTGACGGCTCATACGTTGATAATATATCATAACACCAATATGAAATCAAGTGGATTTACAAAATAATTTCAAGATTTCAAGACATTTTCAAAATTTAATTTTAATTTAATTTTATCAAAATCACTTCAAAAATATCTTTTCAAAAACAATCTCAAAATATTTCCATTTATCTTTTATTGTATAAGAAACATCTCTTTAGCAAAGCTTGCATCACTTTCCATCTGCTTCTTTAATGCCTCAACATTTTCAAACTTCATTTCCTGCCTTAAGAAATGATAAAGTGCCACCTCAACCCTGTTTCCGTATACATCTTTATCAAAGTCAAATACATTAGTCTCAACGCTCACTTCATATCCATCACTTATTGTCGGCTTAGTACCAAGATTAGTAACACCATAATACCAGACACCATCTATTAATATTCTGGATGCATACACTCCGTTCGGTGGAAGAAGCTTAATCTCTGTAGGATATACATTAATGGTAGGTATCTCTAACTTCCTGCCAAGCTGGTTACCCTTGGCAACAATTCCTGTTATCGAATAAGGTCTGTTAAGGAGCACATTGACTGTCTCCATATGACCTAACTTTAATTCTTCCCTTACATATGTACTGCTTATATCTTTATCCTGAAACTTCTCTTTCTCTACAACAATGGTTTCATAGCCATATTTAGCTGCATTACTTATAAGAAATTCCACATTGCCGCTTCTATCCCTGCCAAAGCAATAATCAGTTCCAACGACAATTACCTTTGCTTTCAATTTATTAATCAATATATCACTTACGAATTCTTCTGGTTCCATATTCATAAGTGTTGTAGTAAATGGATACTCAACCTCGACATCTATTCCATAATTCTCGCATAACATTCTTCTCTCCGAATTAGTAGATAAAAAATGCTGGTTCTTCTGAGGACAGATACTAAGCGGAATTCTGTCAAATGTAAACATAACCGACAAAAGTCCCTGTTCCTCTGCTTTCTCTTTAACTATGGATATAAGCTTCTGATGTCCAAGATGAACACCATCAAACTTGCCAAGCGTTACAGCGCTGGACCTTTCCAGCTTGAAATCCTCCGTTCCGTGTATGTATTCCATACTGGTCTACACCGCCTTTCAGGTACATCATTTATCCTTCATAAAACATCTTCTCAAGGACAAACTGTCCCGCAATATACTGATATATGCCAACAAATGTATTGCCAGAATCATATATCCTGAATTTCTCCATATCAAGAAACTCACAATCTTCATTAACAACCGCTTCTAAAGGAAGCTTATTGCCATTATACAAAAGCTTGTTGTAAGCTTCATCTACTGTAAGTCTGGTATATGACGGAAACATAGAATCAATGCTGATAATATGTTCTTCCATCTCTCCCTTAATCATATAAGCTGCTATCTGATTAAGTGTAAGAGTATCATCAATAAGAAAATCCCCCACTCTTGTTCTTATAAGCTCCATCATACAAGCTCCACAGCCAAGTTTCTCTCCTATATCCTGACACAACGTCCTTATATAAGTTCCTTTGGAGCAGTCTACAGTAATTGTAACCGTCTTAATATCATCTTCAAGGTTAATATCATTAACCCTCAAAGAATTAATCTTTATACGGCGCGGTTTTCTCTCAACCTCTACCCCTGCTCTTGCAAGCTCATAAAGCTTCTTTCCATTAACCTTAAGTGCCGAATACATTGGGGGAATCTGATCATATTCTCCCTCAAAGCTGCTGCAAACTTCCAATATCTGTCTTTTAGTGACATTAACCTCTCTTGTCTTAAGAACAGTTCCCGATGTATCCTGAGTATCAGTAACTGTACCAAGAAGCATTACAGCCTCATAGGTCTTAGTCCAGTCTGTAATCATGGAACACAGCCCCGTTCCTTTACCAAGACACACCGGAAGCACGCCAACTGCATCAGGGTCAAGTGTACCGGTATGACCTATTTTTTTCATATGAAGAATTCCACGAAGTTTTGCAACCACATCGTGTGATGTGAAACCTTTTTCTTTGTATACATTAATAATTCCGTTCATACCAACTTAACCTTTCTTAGTGATTACTCCTGTGCATACTGCTGTTCAATCATTTCGCCTATTCTGTTGACGATTTCATATACAGTGCCTTTAGCATTAAAGCCGGCAGCCCTTATATGTCCGCCGCCGCCAAAGCAGGCAGCTATCCTGCTTACATCAATCTCTTTCTTAGAACGAAGACTTACCTTATATTCATTATCGCCTGTTTCATATAAGAATATTGCAACTTCAACTCCATCAGTAAGCCTTAACTGTTCAATAATTCCTCCGAGCTCCCTGCCAGTAACTCCATAGAAATCCATTTCATCTCTTGTCACGCTTGAGAATATACATTTTCCGTCATAAAAAAGCACGCTTTCAAGAAGCGCCCTTCCAAGAATCTGGTTCTGTACATAAGACTTCTTATAAAAGCTATTATCTATTATATCAGAATAATCTATTCCCATCTGCATCATCTTTCCTGCTATCTCCATAGTGTGGAGTGATGTGCAGCTATATTTGAATACACCTGTATCGTGTATAATACCTGTGTATATACATTCAGCAGTATTCCTGCTTACTTTACCGGCATCAAATGTGTCATAAAGCACTTCACACGCTGAACTCGCTGTTGGAATAACATTATTAACATCTGCAAAACTGTCATTACTTATATGATGATCTATACATATAGTCTTATCCGCATTCTTAAATCCGTCTGCGAATGGCTCTATTCTGTCTATTGAACTGCAATCAAGAACAATAAATGCATCAAACTTCTTATCCGGCTCAATAACATTTTTTATAGCATCAAAACCATTAAGATATGATAATTTGTCTGATGGCTGTTCAAGATAAACATTTACATCTATATCTGGTGCATTATCCTTTAAATAATTATACAGACCAAGCACTGAACCTGTGCAGTCACCATCTGGTCTTATATGCCCTGTTATACCAACTACTTTTGCAGCACCTAACTCTTCAATAATATTCATATATTACACCTTCTTACTTATTATGACTATCACTATCTTTCTGTGTAACTTCGTCTATAAGCTTAGACATATTAATTCCGTACTCAATTGACTGGTCAAGAATGAACTTGATTTCTGGTGTATTTCTTAAATTCACTGTTCTAGCAAGTTCTCTTCTTATATAGCCTTCCGCACTCTTAAGTCCTGTAATAGTGTCCTTTTGTGACTGCTCATCGCCAAGTACACTTATATATGCCTTACAAGTCTTTAAATCTGGTGCGACCTCAACAGATACAACCGATGTCATCGGATTGATTCTTGGGTCTTTGATTTCACTACGGATTATATTGCTTAGCTCTTTTAATACTTCCCCATTAATGCGGGTATTCTTAACACTATTTTTACGCATATACTCCTACTTTCTAATATATAATTATATCACTGTCAAAACCATATAGTCCAGAAAATTCAATTTTCTGGACTATCGGATAACTCTATCTAGGTACTTCTACCATTATATGAGCTTCTACAAGATCGCCTTCCTGAATCTGGCCAAAGTTCTCAAATACCATACCACATTCAGAACCGCCCTTAACTTCCTTAACATCATCCTTGAAATGCTTAAGTGTAGCGATAGGACCTTCGTATATCTGCTCTTTATCTCTTGTAATTCTTACAATTGAATCCTTAGTAATTCTACCCTCTGTAACGATAGCACCGGCAATATTACCAACACCAGAAGCCTTGAATATCTGTCTTATCTCAGCATGACCGATAATCTTTTCCTCATATATAGGCTCAAGCATACCCTTAAGAGCTGCCTCAACATCTTCAATTGCATTGTAGATTACACTGTAAAGTCTTAAATCAACCTTTTCTCTCTCAGCAACTATTCTCGCCTGATTATCAGGCTTAACATTAAAGCCGATGATAATAGCATTAGAAGCAGAAGCTAACACAACGTCTGACTCATTAATATTACCAACGCCGCCATGGATAACCTTAACGATAACTTCTTCATTAGAAAGCTTAACAAGACTCTGCTTAACAGCCTCGACTGAACCCTGTACATCAGCCTTAATAATAAGGTCGAGTTCCTTCATATTACCAGCCTGAATCTGCTCGAACAATGCATCAAGTGATACTTTATGCTTAGTATCATCAAGAAGCTTCTTCTTGCCTTCTGCAATAAATGTATCAGCAATATTTCTTGCTTCCTTCTCACTCTCTGTAGCCATAATAATTTCACCAGCATTAGGAACATCATTAAGACCGAGAATCTCTACAGGCATAGATGGAGTAGCTTCCTTAACTCTTCTTCCAGTATCATCAATCATAGCTCTTATCTTACCATAACAAGAACCTGCAGCAACTGCATCACCAACTCTTAATGTACCCTTCTGTACAAGGATAGTCGCAACTGGACCACGTCCTTTATCAAGCTCCGCTTCAATTACGATACCTCTTGCCTTACGGTTAGGGTTAGCCTTTAACTCATTAACCTCTGCTGTAAGAAGAATCATCTCAAGAAGTTCATCAATACCTTCCTTAGTGTGAGCTGATACTGGAACAAATGTAGTTGAACCACCCCAGTCTTCTGCGATAAGTTCATATTCTGTAAGTTCCTGCTTAACCTTCTCGATATTAGCATTAGGCTTATCAATCTTATTAACAGCAACGATAATTTCAACGCCCGCTGCCTTAGCGTGGTTAATAGCTTCGATTGTCTGTGGCATAACGCCATCATCAGCTGCTACTACAAGAATAGCAATATCTGTAGCCTGTGCACCACGCATACGCATAGCTGTAAACGCTTCGTGTCCAGGAGTATCAAGGAATGTAATCTTCTGTCCATCGACATCCACCATATAAGCACCGATCTTCTGTGTAATACCGCCTGATTCCTTAGCTGTTACATGTGTTTCCCTGATTGCATCAAGTAAAGATGTCTTACCGTGGTCAACGTGTCCCATAACACAGACAACTGGTGGTCTTGCAACCATATCGTCCTCTGACTCTTCATCTTCCTTAAGAAGTTCTGCAATAACATCAACCTTAACTTCGTGGTCACATATGCAGTTGAACTCAAGTGCTATTTCTTCTGCTGTATCATAATCAACTTCCTGGTTAATTGTTACAACCTTACCCTGTAAGAAAAGCTTCTTAACAATTGCAGATGGCTGAACCTTCATCTTATCAGCAAGTTCCTTGATAGTAAGGCTGTCTGGTAAAATGAGCTGCTTAATTGTCTCTTCTTCCTTCTTCTCCTGCTTTGGAGTCGGTTTCTTCTCTAACTTGCTGTTAGCAAATTTAAGATTTTCTTTAACTTCCACATCTTTCTTGCGGTCATTTTTATGATTATCTTTTCTTGAATCAGGTCTTCTTGAATCAGGCTTTGTCTCAAAAAGGAAATCATCCTTAGGTGCCGAATCTCTTCTGTCATTTCTTCTGCCCTGATTTGAAAATCCACCCTGACGGTTATTATTTCTGTCACCATTCTGGTTTGAACGGTTATCATTATTACGGAAGCCTCTGTTATCCCCGTTTCTGTCACCACGGTTATCATTATTACGGAAACCTCTGTTGTCTCCATTTCTGTCACCATTCTGGTTTTGACGGTTATCATTACGTGAATTTCTATTGTCTGAATTACCATTCTTTGGTGCATTGCCACGGTTTGCACCAGAATTATCATTCTTTACATTCTTATTATCTTTTCCACCCTTAGAACTGTTCTGTGGAAAATACAGCTCAGAAACATGTGACTTCTTATCTGCTGTATCCTTTACAGGTTCTTTTGTTATATCTTTCTTTGGTGTATTGTTTTCTGTCATCTTTGCCTCATTTGCCTTTTCATTCTTTGGTTTTGATGCATTGCCTGCCGCACCACTCTTATGTCCGAACTTTCCACGGACTTTTGCAACTTCATCATCATTAAGACCACTCATTGTCTTATATGTTTTATTATTGTTGTCAAGCAAATCCGCAATATCTTTTGTCGTTATATTTAATTCCTTTGCCAACTCATAAACTCTCATATTAGCCATTTAACCTCTTTTCCGAATAACACAATGTTCTTAATTTAACATCTGCATTATTCCATACCAATTTCCAAGTGTTTTTGTATCTGCTTTCCAAAACCTTCATCCAAAACTGCCAGTGATGCACGAAACTCTTTTCCAATTGCATGACCAAGTGAAACTTTATCACTGTAAAATGCAATTGGAACTTTATAGAAAGTGCACATATCTGAAAACATTTTCTTTGTATTGTCTGAAGCATCTGATGCAACTACGACAAGAAATGCCTTTTTAGATTTCACTGCCTTTTCAGTTGAAAATTCACCGCTGGCAACTTTTCCCGCACGCTGTGCCAGTCCCAGCATCAGCAATGTTTTATCCTGCTTCAATATTCTCAAATACTCCTTTCAAATTATCATACACTTCCTTATCAACAGGCATTTTAAAAGAACGCTCAAGACCTTTATTTTCTATCGCTTTCTTTAAACATTGTGCATTAGGACATATATATGCACCTCTGCCATTTTTCTTGCCTGTATCATCAATTATAATTCCTTCATCTGTCTTTAAAATGCGTATAAGTTCTTTCTTATTCTTCATCATACGACAGCCGACACATTGTCTTTGTGGAATTTTCTTTGTTGTGCCCAATTTCATCACTCCCGGTTTTAAAGATTATGTCTATATTATTCGTTCACTTCGTCAGCATCAGTCTCAGCCTGTGTATCTGTATCTTCTGAAAATACAAGCATATCATCATCTATATCTGTCTCATCATCTGATTCTGGCTTTGCACTATCTTCAATCTGTGATTCGCTCTTGATATCAATGCCATAGCCTGTAAGCTTTGCTGCAAGTCTTACATTCTGTCCGGCCTTGCCGATTGCAAGCGAAAGCTGCTGATCTGAAACAACAACTGTAGCCTTCTTGCCATTTTCATCATCACATGCTGATATAGATACAACTTTTGCAGGACTTAAAGCATTAACGATATACTGTGCAGGATTCTCATCCCATTCAATAATATCAATCTGCTCGTTGCCGAGTTCGTTTACAATAGCCTTAACTCTTGCACCGTTAATACCTACACATGCACCTACAGGATCAACATTAGGAACTTCTGCCTTAACAGAAATCTTTGTTCTTGAGCCTTCTTCTCTTGCGATGCTTACAATCTTAACAACACCGTCTTTAATCTCTGCAACTTCTTCCTCAAAAAGTCTCTTTACAAGGTAAGGTGTCTTTCTTGAAACACGTATTACGAGCGGACCAGACTTTTCTTTGTCAGCCTTAGGGTCGTTATTGTTATTCTTATTACCATTAGAAACTTCAAGAACATAAAGTTTGATTCTGTCTCCTCTCTGGTAATTCTCACCTTTAACACATTCATTTTTCTTTAATGTTGTCTGTGTTCTGCCAATATCAACAAGAATATTTCCCTTATCATCAATTCTCTGAACAATACCTGTTATAATCTCATGTTCTTTTGAATGATATTCATTATAAATAGCATTCTTTTCTTCTTCACGGATTTTCTGAACGATAGTTCCTTTAGCACTCTTAGCAGCTCTTCTTGAAAATTCTTCTGACTTAATCTCAACTCTTAATACATCACCAATCTGGCAGTCAGGCTTAATCTTCTTAGCATCTGCATATGAAATTTCCTTGCCATATACAAACTTTTCAGCTTCTTTCTTGCCGCGGTTTTCTTCCATCTCTTCCGCCGGTGTAACTGTATCAACAACTGTTCTGTTGGCATAGATATGGAAATCACCTGTAATTCTGTCAAGAACAACTTCGCAGTTTTCAATTGTATTAAACTGGTTCTTAAACTCATCTTTAAGTGACTTCTCAATTGTATCAAGCATAACTTCCTTACTGATACCATTTTCTTTTTCCAACGCATTAAGTGCTGTAATTAATTCTTTACTCATTATTTCCTCCTTGTGCCTCAGGCAAACTTATTCACAAAATGCAAGTCTTATCATGGCAAGATTGCTTCTGTCAAATGTTTTTTGTGTATCATCATCCATCTTTATAGTAACCGTATCCTTGTCGTAAGAATCAAGAACTCCTGTAAATTCCTTACACTTATCAACCGGTTTATAAAGCTTTATGTCTATCAGTTTTCCAACGCTTCTCTTATAATCTTTTTCTTTCTTTAATGGTCTCATAAGTCCCGGCGAACTGACCTCAAAAATATACTGTTCTGAAATATAATCTTCTCTGTCAAGTATCTCGTTAAATGCCCTGCTTATAAGTTCACAGTCATCAACTGTAATTCCACCATCCTTGTCGATGTAAACTCTTAAATACCAGTCACTGCCCTCTTTTACAAATTCGACATCAACCAGTTCAAAATTGTTTGCATCAATTAAAGGCTGAATCAACTGCTCAGTTTTTGCCTCATAGCTTTCGCTTCTGCCCATTCATTCATCACCTGTCTTTCTATTTAGTTGTATGTAGTGTATTTGCTTCTGCCTGTTTTAATTCCAGGGCAAAAACGAAAGAGTGGACATAAGCCCACTCTTCCAAAACAAATATACACAATAGCTTATAGGGGAATCGAACCCCTGTTTCCGCCGTGAGAGGGCGGCGTCTTAACCGCTTGACCAACGAACCTTGCACGATTATAATACTACACCTTTTTGGAAAATGCAAGTGTTTTTTTCAAAAATTTTTAATTTTTTTATTTTTCTATATTTTCATGAAAAAGGAGGCATTAATTATGAAAAAGAAAACCTTACTTGCCCCGTCACTCTTTTTGAGTGGCATCCTGCTTTTCTCCGGTTGCGGAAGTTCTGCAACCACCTCTGCGGTCCACCAGAATAAATCTGCAGACTCCTGGGCTGTCGAAGCCAGCGAACCCCTGGACGACTCCGGCTTCTCCTATGACGGCGAAGCGGATATGATGGACGATACCGCCACAGCTGAAACTGCCGGTTCATCTTCTGACTCTTCCGTTTCTGATGCTGCAACCGATGCTGCTGAGGCAACCCACGACCAGAGCACCCGGAAACTGATCCGCACCATCTCGATGGATATCGCCACCGAAGATCTTGACACCCTCCGAACGAAACTGGACAACTCCATCACCTCCTGCGGTGGCTATATCGAATCCTCCACCCTGGATACTCCACAGAACGGCTAAAGCAGACGCTCCCACTACGTCACTGCCCGGATCCCTTCCGACAACCTGGATAGTTTCCTGGAAACTGCCGGAACTCTGGGCACCGTCACCAACAAAAATATCGAAACCGAAGACATTACCCTCCGATACGTCGATCAGAAAGCCTACCTGGATTCCCTCCGAACCGAATACGACCGTGTCAGCGAACTTCTCGAGCAGGCCACTGAGCTGGATCAGATCCTGGCCCTCGAATCCAAACTCTCCGACCTGCGCTACCAGATCAACAGCTACGAAACCCAGCTTCGAACCTACGACAACCTGGTAGACTATAGCACTGTCTACTTAAACGTCAACGAAGTAGCCTACGAACAACCCACCTCCAACA
>OGOH01002156.1_pt1 | contig 12712 bp, 7 predicted proteins | sample 1552571 | NCBI WGS metagenome assembly OGOH01 (sample SAMEA2580170, study PRJEB22360) | human gut metagenome | biome: human gut; feature: human-associated habitat; material: faeces | place: Denmark | collected 2008/2010
GGAGGACATGCCGCCGCCGAGGATGTTCGACAGCAGGTTCATCGTGAAGCGGTCCTCGCTCAGCGCAGAAACGCCGGGGAAGGACAGACACAGGTGGTTCTGCTCGATTTCCTTGCTGCGCAGCACGAGCGAGGGCTTGTACAGCGCCGGGGTGATCTGGTTGCGGCCCGAGCCGTCCATGACGGAAAACAGGTCTGCGATGTAGTCGATGTCCTCATCGGTGAAGTGGCCGGAAACCGCGATGACCGTGTCCTCGGGGCGGTAGTATTCGTGCCGACATCTATGCCGACATGACACATGATACCGACAAACATCAACAGGATAAACGGGTTACCCAATAAGGCAATGCATTCGGCAAATGTGGAAGGTTTGCCTTCAGGTGCCTCTTCCTTGATAGAAGTCGCCCCCAACAGTAAAATCGCCACAATTGCTATCACCATATAGATCGGAAACAGTACACGCCAGCCCAATCCCAGCGAAGGGATCGCCGCCGTCGCTCCCCACATGGCGATATAGGGCGCCAGAAAAGAAGCGATCGCCTTGACAAACTGCCCGAAAGTCAAACTACTCGCCAACTTATCTTCAGTAATAATATTAGAGAGAAGCGGGTTCAGAGAGGTCTGCATCAAAGCATTCCCAATCCCTAATAAAGAAAAAGAGACCAACATCACCATATAGCCATCGCCGAAACATGGGATCAGCAACGACACGAAGGTAACAACCAGGCTCAGCATGACCGTCTTTTTCCGTCCGATCTTATTCATCAACATTCCCGTCGGGACGGAAAAGATCAGAAACCAACCAGAAGAACACTAAAGAAGGAAAGATATTCGCTTCGGAATCCGTCAATCCTAAATCCAACTTCACATAGTTGGAGGCAATTCCTACCAAATCCACAAATCCCATCGTGAAGAAAACTAACATCACTGGGATCAGCCTTATATACAAGCGTTTCTCTTTCATAATCAGTCTTTATTAGGATAAGCAGGCCATGCACCCTCTTTCGTACAAACAAAAGCTGCTGTCCCGACAGCTGTTTGATGGGCTTCGCGCAAGGATTTACCGGCTAATATAGAATAAACGAATGCTCCAGAGAAAGAATCTCCCGCCCCGACCGTATCAGCCACCTCGACTTTGGGAGTAAGAATCGTCGACTTGTCGGCAGCCGTATAGACAGAGCTGTAGCGACTGCCGGCAGTCAAAATCATATAGCGCAGGCTGTAACGCTCGACCAATTGGCGGCAAGCCGTATCTTCATCCTCCGAAAGGGAGAACATTTCACGTATCAGGTCGAGTTCCTCGTCATTGATCTTAAATACATTCGCCTCTTCCAGCAGACTGGCGATCAACTCCTTCGAGTAGTAAGACTGACGGATATTGATATCGAAAAACCGAAGCGCCTCTTTACAGGCATAGGAAAGTAACGCATGAATCGTCGCACACGATTCGGGCGAACGCTGCGCCAACGTACCGAAGCAGATGGCATCCGCTTCTTTCACCAGGTCGATGGCTTCCTGAGTCAAAGGTATATGATCCCAGGCAACACCTTCTATAATCGTATAGGTCGGGATACCGTCTTTCAACTCCACCATCACGCTTCCGGTAGGATATTCGACTGTCCCCAGCAAATGGCAGATACTGTTCTTATCCAACTCCTGGACGATCTCCGTCCCAAACACGTCATTCCCGACCGCGCTAATCGCATATCCTTCGGCCCCCAATTGGGTAGCATGGTATACAAAATTGATCGGAGCGCCTCCGGCACGCTTCCCCGTTGGCAACACATCCCAAAGGAGTTCGCCTATACCGACAACAACAGGTTTACTATCTTTCATTAATTTACTTATTTTATATTTTCTAAATTACTCCCAGATGGATCGAAACGTGTATACTTCCATTTCTTTTACTTCGATATTATTTCCAAAAAAATGGAATCCTTCCCTGTTTTTCAAGTCCGGCCGACGCTCCATCGAATAAGAATAAGCCCCATCATCAATATAAACTTCAATAGAAGTTTTATCCAAGATAATATCGGCTGGGATTTCCCTGCTTGTCATGTCCTCGGGCGAATAAAACACACCATTGATCCGGTTATAATTCATATCGTAATCCAGTAATGACTGCCCGAACAGGTTCAGGCCAGCATTCGTGGCATGAGACAATTTGAGGGTTGTACGGATACGCAATGTACTTGCATCCTTATACTGCCGAAGCAGTTCATCTGCTTTATCTGCCGTCAGCGCTCTCCACTTTCCGGCTGAGGTCTGCAAGCGGTCAAGTTCTTCGATCGGTTTACTAAACAGGCGAATGCCGTCTTTCGTCGTTCTCAAAGACAACTCCGTCGGGAATAACATCATCCCGTTAAAAGGCATTCCCGGATGAGAGATACGCCCCCAACCGATCTGAATACGACGGCCATCCGACTCAGGTATATTCGTAAACGTCTGGGCAGCATAGATAGAACCGGTCGAATAGTAATATTTGCCGGATTCAGGTGTAAATTTCTTTCCGTCAAACACACCCAACATATAAGTCCCGGAAGCACCGTACATCACCCATTTGGCATTGTCCTTGTTCCCATCGACAGGGAGTTCGAATAATTCAGGACACTCCCAAAAACCGGTAATATGGCTTTCGAACGTCCAGTCTTTCAAGTTGTCGGAGTTGTATATGGAATGTCCGTCGCGCTCATTCAGCACCATGACCCATTTACCTGATGGTTTATGCCAAAAGACTTTCGGATCGCGAGTATCCTTACTGTTCCATTTGGCCTTAGAATCGATCACCGGATTGCCCTCATATTTTGTCCAAGTGCGTCCTTTATCCAGGCTATAGGCTATACATTGCACCTGCTTTTCCGGGTTGTCAGCTGTATAAATAGCCACCATTGCCGGAATACCATTCTTTCCGAAGCCGGAAGTATTGTCATAGTCGATCACTGCCGAACCGGAAAACACCGTACCATGTTCGTCGGGATACAGGGCGATCGGTAGCTCTTCCCAATGTATCAAATCATTGCTTACTGCATGCCCCCAATGCATATTCCCCCAATCGCGTTCATACGGATTATGTTGGTAGAACAAGTGATATTCACCGTCATAATACAGCAATCCATTAGGATCGTTGTTCCATCCTCTACGTTGAGTATAGTGGATTTGCGGACGGTTGGTTTCTTTATACAAGCTATCTTGTCCGGCTATTTCATCCGCTTGATAAATCTTGTTTATACCTGTTTTATTCCCAGTATAAGATATTTTTATCTCTTTGTTCTTCAAGGCAGACATATCACAAAACACCCAATAGTCAGGTTTTCCTGAGGCCAAACGAATCTCGAACGCCCGCTCTTGCCGCCCTCCCACATCAAATGTCATCAGAGCCCGGTCTACCTGATGCGAAACCGGCAGATTGAGGTATCTCTTCGTTATTTTCATTGTCAGGTCTTGCGCGCTCAAGGTAAAGACACAACCCACCAAGGCACTCGCAAGCACCCATATACGTTTGTTATCCATTTCAGCATTAATTATGCACCAGCGTTCCGATATTTTCACCACTCATCACCTTTTTCAGGTTACCATTGGTATCCATGTCGAAGACAATGATCGGAAGATTGTTTTCCTTACACATCGTGGTGGCTGTCAGGTCCATCACCTTGAGGCCGCGCGTATAGATTTCGTCGTAGGTGATGTCCGAGAACTTGGTAGCAGCCGAATCCTTTTCCGGATCGGCAGTATAGATACCATCTACACGGGTTCCTTTCAGCATCACATCCGCTTCGATCTCGATACCACGCAGAGAAGAACCTGTGTCAGTCGTAAAAAACGGATTGCCAGTACCGCCCGACATAATCACAACATGGCCCTGTTCAAGCAATTCGATCGCACGCCATTTGTTATAAAACTCGCCGATCGGTTCCATACGGATAGCAGTCAGCACTTTGGCTTTCACGCCCTGAGCGACGAGGGCAGAACTCAAGGCTAGACTGTTGATGACCGTTGCCAGCATCCCCATCTGGTCGCCTTTCACACGGTCGAAGCCTTTGGAAGCCCCGCTCAGGCCGCGGAAGATATTGCCGCCACCAATCACAATTCCGATCTGGACACCCATTTCGGCTATTTCCTTGATCTGCGTCGCATATTCGTTCAGACGAACTTCGTCTATACCATATTGTTTACCTCCCATAAGCGATTCTCCGCTTAATTTCAACAGGATACGTTTGTACTGAGCCATATTGTCTTGATTTATTTGATTGTTATACCCACAAAAATACAGTATTTCAATGACCCAGCAATAGCAGTCCTTTATTTTAGTAAAACATTTTAACGAGACTGTACACCCACTGTAACAATTTTGTAACATCTCCCTTCTACCTTTGTCTGTAGAAAAGAGAAACACACACTTATATTACTTATTTTGAAGACGCGAAGAAATCACCAAGACCTTATTCCTAACTTTTATACGGCAATCCTCTTTCAGCGGAAAGAAACGGGTTGCCGTATATTTTTTACCTAAACAATCCCGCAATACCTATAAATACTTTAAAAACCGAAACAATACGGATTTACCTCTTGTTTTGAATAAACAAAACTAAAGTAGTAATCATTTAAAAACGTAATGGTATGAAAGATTTATTAATCGGTATGGTAGTCGGAGTTGTCACAGGTTATGTACTCCGCAAAATGGAAGATGATGGTAAATTCCGTTGCCTCCACGCAAACCTCCACCACCTCGCTTCAAAGGCAAAAGAAGAAGCGATGAACCTGAAAGACGCAGGCTTGGACAAAGTAGAATATGTTGCCGACCGCGTTCATCAGGTTGCAGAGCAGGAAAAGAGCAAAAAATAAAACAGTATTCATGGGACGCAGACAACGCAGACGAGCGCAGATATTATTAATTATCAGCAAAATAAATCTGCGTTCGTCTGTGTGTTCTGCATCATCTGCGTCCAGTGATATCAAATTGACACACCCTCCTCGAATTATCGTAACAGACGTGTTTTACTAACACGCCTCTCCATTTTTATCAGAGTTTATCCTTTAAATATTTTCCCGTATAAGATGCCTCGCACATGGCCACCTCCTCCGGCGTTCCGGTGCAAACCAGATTTCCTCCGGCATTTCCTCCTTCGGGGCCAAGATCAACCAGATAGTCGGCACATTTGATCACATCCATGTTATGTTCGATAATGACAACCGTATGACCTTTATCGATCAGGGCATTGAAAGCCTTCAGCAACGTCTTGATATCATGAAAATGCAGACCGGTCGTCGGCTCGTCAAAGACGAAAAGCGTCGGTTCCTGTTTCTCCTGCCCCAGATAGTAAGCAAGTTTCACACGCTGGTTTTCACCACCGGACAAAGTGGATGAAGTCTGTCCGAGTTTGATATACCCCAACCCGACATCCTGGAGGGGTTTCAGCTTTTTGACGATCTTCTTTTCCTGTGATCCCGGATATTGTCCAAAGAACTCAATCGCCTGGTTCACGGTCATTTCCAGCATATCATAGATACTCGCACCGTGATATTCGACATCGAGTACATCCTGTTTGAAGCGCTTGCCATGGCAGGTTTCGCATTCGAGGGTGATATCGGCCATGAACTGCATCTCGACCGTGATCTTTCCTTCTCCTTTACATTCTTCACATCGTCCGCCTTCCTTATTAAAGGAGAAATAGGCAGCCGAATAGCCCATCTGCTTAGCCAAAGGCTGCTCACCGTAAAGTTTACGGATCTCATCGTAGGCCCCGATATAGGTCACCGGGTTGGAACGGGAACTCTTGCCGATGGAGTTCTGGTCTACGAACTCGATATTTTTGATCATGTGCATATCGCCTTCCAAGCCGGAACAGTCAACCATCAAGCGGGCAGCCTCGTCTAAATAATGCTTGACACCTTCGTAAAAAATATCACGCACGAGCGAACTTTTACCCGAACCGCTGACGCCTGTTACGACTGTCATCACATTCAGGGGGAACTTCACATCGATCCCTTTCAAATTGTTTTTACGGGCGCCTTTCACCTCGATATAATTATTCCAAGGACGACGATAAAGAGGCACTTCTATCTGGTCTTCTCCTGTCAAATACCGGACGGTATAGCTGTTGCTACTGGTTTTCAAATCGTCCACATCACCCTGATAGACCACCTCTCCACCCAAGCGACCGGCTTTCGGACCAATATCGATAATGTAATCGGCCGCACGGATAATTTCTTCGTCATGTTCTACCACGACAACCGTATTGCCTAATGCCTGCAATTGCCGGAGCACCTTGATCAGCAAATCGGTGTCGCGCGAATGAAGTCCGATACTCGGCTCGTCCAATATATAAAGAGACCCGACCAAGCTACTCCCCAAAGAGGTCGCCAAATTGATACGCTGGCTTTCTCCTCCGGAAAGAGAGGCAGACAGGCGGTCAAGCGTCAGATAGCCCAACCCCACATCCAACAGGAATTGCAGGCGGTTAGTGATCTCCGTCAGCAAACGTTTGGCAATGGATGCCTCGTTCTCGTCAAGTCGAAGATTATCGAAAAAGGCTTTTGCTTCCGTGATCGGAAGGGTAACCAGTTCCGCAATATCCTTTCCCCCTACCTTTACATACAGGGCTTCAGGACGCAGGCGGGACCCTTTACAGGTCGGGCAAACGGTCTTTCCGCGATAACGTGCCAACATCACACGATACTGTATCTTATACAGGTTCTCTTCCACAAACTTAAAAAAGTCATCGATGCCATGCAGCCCGCGGGCACCGTGCCAAAGCAGGTCTTTCTCCTTTTGTGTCAGATCGTAATAGGGACGGTGGATCGGGAAGTTGTATTTCTCGCTCTTCACAATAAACTCTTTCAGCCACTCCCCCATCACATCGCCTTTCCAGCAAACTACCGCTCCCTGGAAAACAGACAAGCTTTTATCCGGCACGACCAGATTTTCATCGATACCGAGCACCTTCCCGAAACCTTCACAAGTCGGGCAGGCGCCTAACGGGTTATTAAAACTGAACATCATATCGGTCGGTTCCTCGAACACCATACCATCGGCCTCGAATTTCTTGGAATATTCTTTTACAACCGTTCCTTCGGATGTGTAGATACGGATGATACAGGTATCGTGCCCTTCAAAAAATGCCGTTTCGGCAGAATCAGCAAGACGGCTTTTCAATGTCTTGTCATCCGATACGACCAGACGGTCTATCAACAGTTCGATCACCGGGGAGGAAAGCAATGTGTCATCCGCCAATACTTCACCGATACGGTAAACGGTCTCGCCAATGGACAAACGGGTATAACCTTCTTTTTGCAAGATTTCCAACTGCTCCTTGATGCCACGTCCATCCGGCAGGACGACAGGAGCATATACGGCAAAGCGTGTTCCGGCAGGGTAACCTAAAACTTCTTTCACAATATCGCTTACCTGGTGTTTCTTCACTTCTATCCCAGACACGGGAGAGATAGTTTTCCCGATACGGGCATATAGGAGCCGAAGGTATTCGTATATCTCCGTAGAAGTTCCCACCGTCGAGCGCGGGTTGCGGGTGTTCACCTTCTGTTCGATAGCGATGGCAGGGGGAATGCCTTTGATATAGTCGCACTCCGGCTTACTCATACGCCCCAAGAACTGGCGTGCATAGGCCGAAAGGCTCTCCACATAGCGACGCTGCCCCTCCGCATACAACGTATCGAATGCCAATGATGATTTTCCACTACCGGAAAGGCCGGTTATAACGACCAGTTTATCTCTGGGAATCTCGACATCGATATTTTTCAGGTTATTGATTCGAGCTCCCTTGATGAATATAGAATTGTTTTCGGACATAATGATGATTTATCAGCCTGACATATAGACACGGATTACACATCTGTGTAATCCGTACCCAATATAAACATCGCAAAGGTAAAAAAGGATTGCCGTTTTGCCAAGTAAACGTTTGACATTCACATTCGGAAACAATCAATTTACACATTCTATATAAACGGGGCCGATCAGGCCGGATTTCTGCAACGTATCGGCAGGCTTCCAGCTATTGCAGGGTGTCCAGGTTTTTCGTTCGGACTCCGGCAAACCGCTATCACCGATCAAACGGTTCATCCAAGTGGTAACGACCTCTATCTCGACTTTATTCTTCCCTTTCCGAACCAAATCCGAAACATTTACCCGGTAGGGAGCCGTCCAGACACCACCGGCATACCGACCGTTGATCTTCACTTTTGCCATTACACCGACATCGTTCAGATTCAGATACAATTCGCCCTCCGGCTTCTTTTTCAATTTAAATTCCGTCTCGTACCAAATCGTACCGGAATAATAGCGGATATCGGGATTCTCGTTCTTGCTGATATCTTCCAGGTGGACAAAAGTCTGGCTTGCCGGACCTCTTCTCTTTTCCTCAAAGGAGACTCTCCAAGGAGCATCCAGGCGAACAAGCGTCTGCGGAACCGGATAGTTCAGTTCCAAACCTGTTCCCTCAGCCTTTACGGCCGGCCGGCGGAACACGACAAAAGCACTCTCATAAGGATGCAACTTCAAAGGAACAACTGTCCCCGTAGCTGTCTCTTCATAAGCAGGAAGCGTACGAATACGGCCGGTTACCGCATCCCATAACTCCGGTTGCCTTGAACGGATACGGAATTCAGGACTGATCTCAACTGTCTCGTCTTTCTGATTGGAGACAAAATAGATCTCAGCATCTCCAGCAGAACGGTGTCCGTAGAGAACCGGAGCATCCGCCGGCAATCCGCAGTCCGGTACACAACCGATATGCTTCAAGGCCTCTTCCATCGTCATACCCAACAACAACTCTCCTTTTCCTCTTTTAGCTGCCTTCACGCTCCGCCCGTCCAGACCGCCCCATAATTCGTCGGCCAATTTCTTAACCTGCCTGTCAGCCATCGGAAAAGATTCGCCACTCGGCGAACGTTTCGGAGCAGGCCCCAAGACAACCGCCCCGTCTTCGATCAGTTTCCCGATCTTGGCAAGCAGTTCGGGACGCATGGTCTCTAGCTTCGGAAGTACCAGTATTCGGTATTGCGTACCATGAGGCAGCGTCAGCAAACCGTCTTTGACAAAGAGGTCGCGCTCGATCACCTCGGCATTGATATAATCGAACTGGTAGCCTTTCGGCAGTTCCGGTTCTACAATACCGGTCATCTTGGGAGCATCTTCGCCGATGAAATAAGCGACATCGGCAATATTCAAACCTTGTTGCAACATATAGTTGACACGTTTCAGATAGGATGTAAACAAATCCATCTGCGGATACCAAGTGTTCAACCGGTTGAATTCGCTGCTGAACCAGGCGTTCATCCCCGGTTCCCGTTCTTCCGATGGCTGCGAGATATAGACATGCAACAACGTATTATTGATTCCTTCCGTAAAGAAACGGTCACCACGCTGTTTCATCATGGCAGGATAACAACTGAAAGGCGTCCCTCCGCTGGTGAACGATTCGGCCGAAATCTTCTGCTTTCCATAGATATGTCCACAGGAAGAGGCGGCACGGTTCTCGATATTCCCCAAATCGCCAAAACTCCAGAACTCGCCTCCTATCTCGTCCGATTGTCCGCCATATTGCAGGAACTCACCGGGGAACCCCCAGTGCCCGTAGTTTTCCAACCAGGTCATCAAGCCATATTTATGGCACACCTCCCGTAAGCCGCCGACATAATCGTATGCAACCTTATCCGCGATCAGACGGCGCAGATCCCAAAGGAAACGGTCGGAACGATCCTCGCTCCCGACCACATATCCTTCATAAGCGGGAAGGAACGGTAACGGGTCATAGCCGTAACGCGCCTGGAATTCCGACAAGAAATCGTCGGTAAAGTTTTGTCCGCCCGTTTCGTAACTATCTTGTACGACTACTTTCCAGCAAGCACGATCTTCAGCCGGAATACGACGGTATATTTCACCCATGAAAGCCTCGAAATGCGCTTCTACATGCTTGCGGCTCATCTTATCTATCTCCAATCCGGTCGCTTCGGGATCGGCCGGGCTGTTCGTCACACCCGTCGGGAGCATACCGGTACGCAGGATCGTCCATTCTCCCGCCGGGGCTTTCCAGACAAGGCGGTCTCCTTGCAAGAAAGCAGAAATATCCAATACATTCCCCGGATCGATAACCAGAGAGGGATCACCCACTTCCGGTTGTACCGGCCACTGGTATTCATGCCAATAAGGAAGCGGAGTCTGAAACATCTTGGCTAATGTCTTTTCGGGATAACGTTCCACAATAGGAAGAGATGAGAATTCCACCTCTCCCAATCCCGTACCGGAAGCCGTGTTTGCCAGTTCCAACCGGAACTCGCTTGCCGTCGTTTCCGGGACAGAGATAACAACCGGAGCATACGGACCGAAGCCGACATTCAAATTCGCATTGAAACGGTCGATCTTAAATTCGGACAGCATCCGATAGCCCCCGTTCTCTTTTACTAATAAACGGGCATTGGTTTGAATCGGCTGACGGGCAGGGAAGATTTGCAAACTGCGTAAAGTAAACGGTTGGTCCGTCCTGAAATCGATCGCCACCAGCTTTTCGCTTTTTTCCGTAAAAAGCATAACCGTTTCCTTATTCCCATCAACCAAATGGTTCAGATTTTGCAAAGACATAGCAGATGTCACTTTGGTATTTGCTGCCGACAACCGGGTTGTTTTCTTCCCGATAGATGGAAAAGCGATCACCTTTACATCCTGAAAGTCCTTATCCGGCTTCGTCAAAACCACCTCTACCTGTTTTCCACCGCTGACCTCCACCTTTACCGATGCTAAATAACGCATCGCCTGCTCCGGTTTCACCCACGGACCGCCCGACTGGCTCCATCCGGGTGAATTAAAGATGCCGATCTCTATCCCCAATTCCGTTGCTGTTTTAAGGGCTGCGTGCAGTATTTTCCACCATTCCTCACTATAGAACGGCACGGTCTTATAAGGCGTCTGGATTCCTTCCAGTCCGATATTCCCGATAAAAGCCCGGTTGATCCCGGCTTCTTTCATCGAATAGAGGTCCTTCTTCACGCCCTCTTCCGAGATATTCCCTGAAATCCAATACCAATAAACGGAAGTCTGTACTTGCTCCGCCGGATTCACGAAGCCGGATTCAAGCACGTTTTTATCTTGCCCACTCCCCATAAAAGGAGCCAATAGCGAAAGGCTAAATAATGTTTTAAGCAGAGGTTTTCTCATGGTCTGTTCTTTTTAAGATTCCAGCGGTAAAAGTAGCAAGATTATCTTTCACCTCTGGTTTCTATATTGATTTATATCTTTTCAAAAATGCTTTCTCAAACAAGTTTTTATCCAGCATTATTTCCAAAACCATTGTTTATAACATAAAAAAGATAGAGGCTTTTAAACTTTTCGTATCTTTGTGTCGGCTTGTACAAGGTGTATAGGACAACAAACAAAAGAATCTCAAACTCAAAGACTTCATGATGGCAAAATACCTTCGTCTGTTACTGATCTTGCTGCTTGGAGCAGTAACGTCATGTAAGACGACACAACAAAAACCGCAGCAACCGACTGGAAAAGAAGCGAAACGAGAATTTCGCGGGGCTTGGATACAGACAGCTTTCCAGGGAGAATATAAGGATATGACACCCGCACAAATGCGGAAAGACTTTATCCGTAAGCTCAACTATCTGCAAAAATGCGGGATCAACGCTATCATCTTCCAGGTACGCCCGGAAGCCGACGCTTTCTATAAATCGGATATCGAACCCTGGAGCCGTTTCTATACCGGCAGGCAGGGACTCGCCCCGGACGGAGACTTCGACGTGATGGCCTTCCTGATCGAAGAATGCCACAAACGGAATATGGAATTCCACGCCTGGCTGAATCCTTACCGGGCAAGCACAGCCGGGAATACCCGTTTTGCAGATTCACATATATATAATAAGCATCCGGAATGGTTCGTGACCTACAACAAGCAAATCCTGTTTGACCCGGGATTACCGGAAAGCAGGCAGTTCATCTGCCGAGTGGTACGGGATATCGTCAGCCGTTACGATATAGACGCGATCCATATGGATGACTATTTCTATCCCTATCCGGTAGCGGGCATGCCTTTCCCGGACGACAAAAGTTTTCAAAAATACGGCTTGAACAAAGGATATAAAGCATCACAACGTGCAGAATGGCGAAGGGAAAATGTGAACAAGCTGATTCGTGAGATCAAGCGTACCATCCTATTATCCAAACCGTGGGTAAGATTCGGCATCAGCCCGTTCGGCATCTACCGCAACAAAAAAAGCACACCCGACGGTTCAGGCAGCAACACCAACGGATTGCAAAACTACGACGACCTGTATGCAGATGTGACACGCTGGGTAAAAGAGGGTTGGATAGACTATAACATTCCACAGATATATTGGGAGATCGGACATCCGGCAGCCGACTATATCACGTTGATCCAATGGTGGAACAAAAACGCGACGCGGGAAGGCACGCATCTGTATATCGGCCAAGACGTAGCACGCACCATGAAAGCGGACCAGCTCACCCGCAAAATGCTTTACGAACGTTCGCTCTCGAAAGTAAAAGGCAACTGCTTCTGGCCTGCAAACGAAATACTCTGGAACAACAAGGGTGTGGCCGACAGCCTGAAACGGAACTACCACCGCTATCCGGCCTTGATCCCGGCCTACACCCATCTGCACAACCGGGCTCCGCAAGAGGTCAAGAAACTGAAAGCCGAATGGACTGCCCAGGGCTATATGTTGCACTGGCAGGC
>OGOH01002164.1_pt1 | contig 12681 bp, 16 predicted proteins | sample 1552571 | NCBI WGS metagenome assembly OGOH01 (sample SAMEA2580170, study PRJEB22360) | human gut metagenome | biome: human gut; feature: human-associated habitat; material: faeces | place: Denmark | collected 2008/2010
TATCCATTACTATATATAACAATCATATTATTTTACATTGTCACACAACAAATGTACTAATCTCTAATACTGCACAACTATTATATTATTCTTTATTGTTACACAAAAATATATTAGCAATTACACTATACCCATAAGGAATACCGCTGCCATAAATACTGCGAGTATTCCACATAACAGTGAGCCCACCTTTGATAAAGTATAGAATTTATCATCTTCCTTAAAGCTAAGAAGCCCGATTACTGAACCTATTATTGAAAATAACAGACTTAACAGTCCAAGACTTCCTACCTTTAAACCTGCATATCCTTCAGCTTTGTAGGATAAATACACGCCATATATTAAGGAAGCCAATGCAAGCAGACCCATTATGGTAGATATTATTCCACCAAGCGACTGCCTTTTATCCGAAAACTTGTATTTATTAAATAATTTCACGCTTAATCCTCTCTTCTAATAATTTTGTACCAGAATGCATATATGATGTATCCTGTCAGTCCTCCCAGACAATTTAATATCAAATCATCTACATCGCAGCTTCCAACCATAGTTATAAGCTGTGTAAGCTCTATTGCCAAAGAAAGACTAAATGAATATAAAGTTGTTGCTATTAATTTAATTCTTCTGTGAGATAGCACTGGAAGAAATATTCCAAAAGGAATAAACGCAACAACATTTCCTATAATATTAAGTCTTGCTATTCTTCCAAGTGAATCATTATCTAATATATATTTCCAGAACCTTTTTATTTCTTTAAAAGGTTCCAGATTGTATATATGTCTTGTCTGCGATGTCCTTCCCATTGACTCAGCAAAGAATACAACGTATATAAGCAGACACATATATATAACAAAAATTATCCATTTCATAACATTATGAAACTTCTGCTTATTCATAATCTCTCTCCACACAATATAATATGCCTGACATACCATTGCAACACTCTGTTAAAGCATTGCAATAATATATCAGGCAGTATATACATTTAAAATAATATATCTGATTTATGTGCAAGAAGTCTTGCTCCATTAACTATCATCATAACACCAGCGCCAATACCAAAAGCGATTGTTACAATTCCAAACACAAGATTTGATACGCCAACTGACTTCATTTTTTTATATAATTTTTCTTCCACAACAATCCTCCATTCCTGCTGGCTTGATAAACCAAACTGACTAATTAATTACGCACCCCATACTGTTCATAATAAGTATCTATGGCTGCCTTTAACTTATCGTCAATGACAACTCTGCCTTCACATTCTTTATTATAAAGATGTTCTACAACGTCTGCCATTGAAACAATTGCACTTGTCTCAAAGCCATATCTTTCCTTAATCTCATCTAACGCGCTCACCTTGCCGCCAAGACCTACTTCCATACGGTTAAGTGATACCATAAGACCGATAATTGTAACATCAGCCGCTCCTCTTACCTTAGGAACTGTCTCTTCCATTGATTTACCTGATGTTGTAACATCTTCTATCATAATAACTCTGTCGCCATCTTTTAACTTGCTTCCAAGAAAACTTCCCTTATCTGCACCATGGTCCTTCTCTTCCTTACGGTCTGAACAATAACGCACTTCCTTACCATAAAGCTTAGCATAAGCAACGGCTGTAACTACGCTGATTGGAATTCCCTTATATGCTGGTCCAAAAAGAACATCAAAATCATCACCATATGTCTCGTGAATTGCCTTAGCATAATACTCGCCAAGACGCATAAGCTGTGTACCTGTTACATATGCACCTGCATTCATAAAAAATGGTGACTTTCTTCCACTCTTTAATGTGAAATCTCCAAACTTTAACACATCACTCTCAACCATAAAATCTATAAATTCCTGCTTGTATGCTTCCATTGTATCTAAAACCTCCTGTATATGCGGCTTCGCACTGTTATTGTTATATTGGGTCTATTCTAACATAAAACTTTATTGGTTTCAATGTGTATTTGCATTATCAACACGCTCTGCGTTGCTTGGTGAAAATTTTTTTAAATCTGTAAAATGTTGTAGAACATTTGTTTACTTTGCGTTATAATATTTATAATCATTTCAAACTAAAAAATCCATGCATTTGCATAATTACAAATGCATGGATTACATTCATCTTAGCTTCTGAGAATAATAAAGTTCTATGTATAAAGTTCTATTTCGATTTATTCACAATCGTTTCTTTTACTTTTTACTGTTAATCCTGTCATTATTGTTAAAGCTGACATAAGCAGTATCAACCAAAGTCTTATATCTGTTGTATCTCCTGTCTTTAAGGATGCATTACTATCTACATCACTCTTACTGTTTTCGACATTGTTATCTTGCGCCTTTTTATCATCGATAGTATTATCTTCCACTTTATTATCTTCCAGCTTATTATCTTCTTCGGTTGTGCTTCCAGCAACGGTGAAATAAGTAGCTGCTGAGCCATCGGTCCATGCAATTTCAAATGTATGCTTTCCAGCTGGCAAGGTTTTAAGATACTCAGTCTTCAAGGTAATTATTGTTGAACCTTCTGTTACTGTATAGTTCTTTACGTCTATAACTACACCATCAACTCTTACCTCTTTGAACTTGGCAATTGCCCCGTCTCCTCTGATTACAAGGCTGCCATCTGTATTGGTATTCTGTGTCCATGTGCTTTCAGCACCATCTATAATCTTATATGCTGGTAACTCTAATTTTTTGATTTCTTCTTTTTCAAGAATCGCGCCACAAGTTTCACATTCCTTATGTCTGCTTCCTGCTGTTTCTACAGTTGCAGGCTTGTCTATAATCCAGTCTCCCAAAGTATGTCCTGACGCCTCAATAACCTTGCTATCCTTTACTTCTTCACAGTTCCTGCAATGGATTGACTTGCTTCCTGTTTCTGTGCAGGTTGGCTGTTTGTCTACTGTGTAATCAGTATTCCATACGTGTCCGTTTGCAGCTATATCCTTTATCTCTATATATCTGCAGATATCACATACACGCTTTACGCTTCCTCTACCCATACATGTTGGTGCTTTAACCTTTTCCCACTTACCAAAACTATGACCGGTGGCTGGAATCTCCTCCTGTGCCTTAATTATTGTATTACATACCAGGCAATGGATTCCTGCTGTCTTTCCAGCAGTAGTACAGGTTGCTGCTACTGCGGCGTCCTCTGCTTCTGTGTGACCAGTAGCAGGAATTGTCTCTTTCTCAGTTTCCCTGCAGCGGCTGCACTTTCTTGCCTTAACCCCACTCTCTGTGCAGGTTGATGGCTTAGTTACTGTCCATTCACCTGTGAAATCGTGACCTAATGCCGGTATTTCTATGCTTTCTGTTATCTCTTTTCCTTCTTCATCTAACAGCTTGTCACATCCGGTACAGGTATAATACTCAATATGTCCTGGTATAACACAGGTTGCTTCCACTCTGGACTTATGTTGGTCTTTTTTGTGGATATGCCTTTTTTTGAAATACAGCTTACCATCTTCAACATACAATTCACCATTTTCATGGTCACACACAAAGGATTCTTTAAATTCGCCTATGTTCTCAATAACGTTATATGCATAATTTATTGCATCCTTCCTTACTTTGAGCCCTACCTTTGAAGCCGCATCAAATTGCTCACCTAGAACAATCAAAAATCTATCTATGCCGTAAGGATAAAATATCAAATTATTTTCCTTATTATTGTATGTATTTCCTGTAATGTTTACTTTTCCATTAAGTACAAGCTTTCCACAAACATCAATACAAATTCCTGCTGTAGTACTATCATCCTCTTCATCTGATGTACATATATTACCTGTAATATCCGTATCTACCACTTCAAGCGTTCCATAATGTGAAACATTCACCGTTCCACCTGAATCACATTCATTATTTTCAAAAAGGCAATTTTTAATTACACAATTCTCAGAAGACGTTGCTACCGTACTAGTATATTTTCCATAATTTCCCTTAAATACACTATCAGTTATCAGACATTGGTCATTTCTACTATCTGAACGAGATGTTCCAACCCATACACAGGAAGCCCAGTAATTTGATTTGTTATCATAAAATTTACATTTATTTATTTCTAATGTTCCATTTTCTCCAAACTTATCTATACACGAGCCGCCACCGCCTGTGGTATTATCAAAAAATGTTACTCCATCCAAAACACAATTCAGATTGTTAATAGACAGACAACTTGTTGAACCGCCAGCTGAGCTATTCATATTATATCGAAATCCCGTGATAATACCTCCCGTTAAAGGTTCATTTTCACTATTAACATAACCTTCATGAACTACAGATGGATTACTATCTGTTATCTCAAATAAACCGCCACCTGCGCCGGATTCATTTCTTAAACCTATTCCATAACTATAATAGCTATATCTTTTCTCAAAATTCAATATATGTCCATTAAGGTCTATTCCACCTCTATATGAACTATCCACCTCCATATATATGTATTCAGAAAAATCTATATCATTAGCAAGTTTTATATATCCTTGTTTCATTATACCATTTTGAAACTCTTTAAAATTTGTAACGATATATGGATTGTTTTTAGAACCATCTTGAACAGGCTCATCGGCTCTAATATAATCTACCGGCATAGCAGCTATTATAAATATACTTACCATAATGATACTAAACAACTTTCTTAAGCTATTACTCACGTTAACTTTTCTCATATGCATCTACCTCCTTATTTTCACAATCAGCAGCTCTTGAGCTTATCTCACATTTATTATATAATGATATTACACCGTACACTGATGTACGATGCAATAGTTTTGTCAATTTTTATCGAATTGGAGTAGATAATTATATGAATGATAATTTATTTTCAATAGGCGATGTGAGTAGAATACTTGGAATAACAAGAAAAATAATACTTAATTATGAAACCTGTGGATTGGTTGCTCCTGATGTCAAAAATGGTATTAATGGTAATAGATATTATACAATTGATACCATTACAAAAATACGCATAATACGTCTGTTTCAAAGCTATGGATTAGCACTTCCTGAAATACGCGAATATTTTGCAGGCTCAACAGACCTTATTTCACTGGTACACAGACTTGAAGCAATTAGAGATCGGCTGAATGACAATATTAACAGCCTGTACGAAAGAATAGCTACTTCTGATATTAAAATATCCCAGATTACAGTTCCAGCACAAACTGTTTGTGCAAGAAGAAAGGTATCAGATAATCTTCAGGAAAAAACTGACTTTTTAAGAGATACTGCTATGATAGCCATTACCAAATATAAAACTGACTTTTCAAAGCCACAGTATTTTATAGAATTCAATTACAAAAATCCATCTGATATACTTTTCTGTGCAACAGTTGATAGCAACAGCTGTGGTGATGATATAGTTACTATGACCTCGAAAAATGCTCTGGCTGCCTGCCATTATGGCTCTTATCAGAATATTGACCATACAAGAACACATCTGCTTCAATACGCAGATATAAATAAAATTCCACATACTGGAGATTTCAGGGAAGTGTATCTTGAAGGTCCACCACAGCATAGTGATCCTAATAAATATATAACTAATATATATTTATTTTTAAAATAAAATTTATATATAAAAAACATACAAATACGATAAAGTTATTCTTGAATTTCAGATTAAGGCATAATCAAATAATTTTATCATACTCAATAATGCTGCTCATTCGGCAGCATTATCGAAAAAAAATTGCATAAATAGGATTTTTTTGACAGAATTCGGAATATTTCAATTATACCGGAGTGTATAGTCCTATTGCCGCACCCACCAGTGCAAATGCTGCATATGCACGATATAAATTCATTCCCACAATATATCCATTAAATGTTCCATAGAAAGCTGCACCTGCAAGCCCAGCTATTCCACCTAATACAGCACCTGCTAATACACTGACTACAAGCATAGTATTTATATTGCTGAACTTTTTACTTTTTAATTCCGTTTTATCAGCCTCTATTTCCTTAAAGTACTTCCCGTATTCCCTAGGAATTGTCAAATATATTTTTTCAGCCTCTGCCTTCACTATCACTCTGTTAGTGAGCCACCTGCAATACCTGTTAGTTTTAAGATAAATCTTTTCACCGTTGTTTTCAATTTCTGATTTTCTTCTGGTCTTATCACATATTATCTGTTCAATACTTTCTTCTTTACCACTTTCATTCTTAAAAGTCATACCAATTAATTCTGCCTGTCTGCTTGAAATATAAGTCACTGGCAATGCATATACTATAAATGCCACAATATAAGTCAAAAGTGGATTTAATAGTGACACTCCATCTATAACGCACAACACTGCGTAGATAAGCATTATTATTGTGATAACAAATGTAAAATTCAATAAATATTTCTTGTTCATATTCTCCCCTCCTAATCTTTCTGTTTTCTATCACCTTTCAGTATTTTTATGTACTTTTTAATTATTTGAACTCTCTCAACAAGCTTAAATTTTCAAAAAACTATTTCTTTTGTGCATAGGACTGTAACCATAAGTCTATATGTCCACATTCTTCACATAAATATGCATCTATGCCTTTTTCTGATTTTTTATCATATTTATTTTTCTTAATCTCGTCAGCAACCTTTACCTTCCAAATCTGGTTAGCTATAAGCGCCATTTTAACCATTTTCTGACTTCCACAATTAGTACATTTCATTAAAATTTCTCCCCTTTATCTGATATAAACTTTATATTAGTTTATATCTGTTTCTTATCTGTCTAATCTATTTCTATTAATTCGATGAATTCTCAGCTCAGCGAAATAACATTTATTATCATATGAACTAACACAGGACACACTATATCTGCCGTCTTTTCCTGCGTATATGCCAATCCAAGCCCCATAAAAAATAAAGGTATTTCTGCTAATATCTGACTGAATTCCATATTCAAAAAAATCACTATATCACAGTGGTAAAGGGCAAATATTAATGCCGAGAATACCACCGCACATTTAACACCTGCAATATTTTGTATAAATGTGTATATGTTCTTTCTAAATATTATTTCTTCAACAAATGGTCCTGCAAACACAATATATAAAGTTTTTAATACAACAACCTCTTTAAACTAATATTAAATTTGTAAATATATTCACTCTATCAACTAAAAGTGACCACCAGAAGAACCAATATTATCCCTATACTTAAATCGTTCAGCTAACCACCAGCCAATTTGATAAAACAACGAATTATCTTCCCCACCTTTTATCCTAAAAAGTTCATTTTCATTTAACTCTTCAAACTTCATAATCTTAATCCCTTTTATTTTTTACTATCTAGTATAATCTTTCCAGCCTTCATATACTTCATATCCCCACGAAACCAAGGTACCTATTGTCACTACAGCACCTGCTACAGCTAACCATCCAACTCCACCACCATCGGTACATATTAATTCTTCCATATTCATTTCATTTAAACCTTTATACATATTCTTCTCCTTATAATAAAATTACATTTGATACTTACTATTAATATTTCTATTAATTATTCTTCCTGCATAAGAATATAATTAATAATAAAAAAATGATTAATAAAATCACATCTCTAATAATAACTTTATGATATATTATCAATGTATAAGTTACTGATAATATGCACAATAATATCATTATAGTTATAATAAGAATTTGTACTTTACTTCGTTTCTTCACACATATTTCCTCATTTTTTTGCACTTTGTGTATATATGAATTTATTTCATTCCAAATAAATTCAACAATACATCATACACATTTTTCCAATAGGTTTCTTTTCCTTTTGAACTTCCACCACTAATATTCATTTGTTCAATTTCTGATACTGGCACAAAAAAACTGATATAGTTCATTTTTATCATCTCCTTTCTCAGCAAACATATCACTTCTATATTTCCAATGCAATAGACATGTGCTATTTGGTATTTAAACGGTGCTATTTGGTATAATTTGACATATTTTTTACATTTTGTATAATGTTTTTATGAGTAAATTGGGGGTATTTATGAACTACTACGACATTTTCTTTGATATTATTGAGAATTTCTTTGATTTTCTAATTATCGATTTGTTTATTAAAAATCACGGTTATAAATCATATTATAAACACATACTCAGACCTATTTTTTTAACATTTAGAATATTCTATGCAATAATAACTTTTCCTAACTGGTTCGTATATATATTAAATATTATTATACTTGCCTATATTTTAGTAAGCTGCAACGGAGCACTTATCAAACGCCTCATCACTGCCATTAAATATTTTATGTATGATTATATTTCTACATTTATAATTATATTACTGCATGCATTATTTTTTAGAGATTTATTACAAATTGCTTCAAATCAACTTTACACACATTATAATTCGACTTCTGGTATTATCATTTCTTATATCATTGCCTGTATATATTTTAATACTAAAAAAATCAAATCATTAAGTACAGCAAAACCCTACATATTTCTATATGATTTTATATCAATTGCAACTATCATCACTTTATCAATAGCACCTATTCTCACTGAACCAACAATACTTAATTCACAGATGCTTATTCCTATGTTTTTTATATTAATTGCACTAATAATCATATTTTGTCTTACCACTTATAGTAGAATTGCAATTACTCTTGAAGAAAATGCTATGAATAAAATTCAAATTGAAAAAGCTGCTATTGAATCTGAATATAATTCTCAGATTGACGATAAATTACAACAGCTCCACACATTAAGACACGATATGAAAAATCACCTTCTTATTATTGACAGTTTGTCTGCTGATGGTAAAAATAAACAAATTCACGATTACATACATAAGATAACTGATGAACTTAACCAGACTCAGACTATATCTTCCACTTCATCTACCATATCAGCACTTCTTAACTCTAAAAAGCTCATATGTGATGATAATAAAATAGCATTTGATACACAGTTAGATTTTAACAACATCTATATAAATGACTTTACTCTCATAACAGTGCTTGGAAATATATTAGATAATGCTATAACTGCCGCTTCAAAACTCGATAACGGATATATTAATCTTGCTATTAAACAGGCAGATACATATCTGGCAATACATTGTGAAAATAATCACCACGAAAAAATCAAAAAAAGAGAAGGTCGCTTTATCTCAAGCAAACCTTCTTCTGGCTCTAAGGCTAATCCTTTGCACGGATTAGGTCTTATTAGTGTTACGAATAATGTTAATAAATACGGTGGCACAATTGATATTAACTACAATGATACTACCTTCATTGTTGATATACTTATTCCTAATTACAGATAATAGTATTTAATTATTATCTGTAATTAACAATAGTGTTATCTCTACATTTTTCTTTCTTCAAGCAGCTTTCTTATTTTACTCATATGCCTATTCTTCACTTCTTTATAATGACTTCTGCTTAGTGGCACTTCAACGCCATCCCCAAGACATACCACATTTTCTTTAACTTCTTTTATTGCATCAAAATTGACTATATACCCTTGATGCACATATATAAATATATTTTGATCTAACTTACTACAAATCTTCTTTAATGTTTCATAACACGTTATCTCTGCATCTGTACAATGTAAAACGCATTGATTTCTTCGTTTTTCAATATACTGTATAGTCCTTACGTCTACTATTCGGGTATTTCTCGAAACAGGAACCTCTATGTATCGTTCCTCTGCTTCCTTATAATCAAATGTATATTGCACCAATACAACAGCTCTTGACAGCACTCTTTTCAATTCAGCATATGCAACTGGTTTTACAACATATGCTAATGCTTCAACACCATAAGCTTGTATTGCGTATTTATCAAAACTCGTCACAAAACATATTATTACATCTTGTGTAATTTTACGTATCTGCCTTGCTATATCTACTCCATTAATTTCTGGCATTTCAACATCAAGAAATATAATATCATACTTTAAATCATCATTTTCTATATCCTTCAACAATTCCATTCCTGAATTATATGATGTTATATTAATATTTATTTCAGATTCTTCCGAATATACCTCTATATATTTAACAATTCTGTCTATATGCACTTGTTCATCATCACATACTGCTATCTCTACTGTTTTCATACTAATCCTCATTTCTTTATTCATAAATAAAATGTATCACAATGACTATACACTTTCAATTGAGATGTGTTATTTGGTATTTAATCAGTGCTATTCAGAATAAATTCTGTATCTAAACACCCATATGATAAATATTATCGCTTTGAGTTATTGACTTCTAATCCACGTTAGATTATCCTAACTCTTGTGTATAAATCATGTGGACTCCTTTCATTATGTGTTTACAACAATCTTAATCTGTTACATTAAGATATGGTTGTCAGCACATTTTCAGGTACTGCTGATGCCTGAAAGAAGTCCACTTAACTAATGTAATTCAGCCTTATATTGAACATAAGCTGAATTAGAATGGAGGAATTATGTCATATTTAGAAATCGAAAAAGTAATAGGACGAGAAATTCTTGATTCAAGAGGTAACCCAACTGTAGAAGCAGAAGTTTATCTTATTGATGGTACTGTTGGTCGTGGTACTGCTCCATCTGGTGCTTCAACTGGTGAATTTGAGGCTCTTGAGTTAAGGGATGGTGATAAGTCAAGATATTTAGGCAAAGGAGTTACAAAGGCTGTTGATAATATTAATACAATTATCAATGATACACTTGTAGGTCTTGATGCGTCTGATATATATGCTGTTGATGCTGCTATGATAAAGGCTGACGGAACTAAGGATAAATCTAAGCTTGGTGCTAATGCAATACTTGCTGTATCAATCGCCTGCTGTAGAGCTGCAAGCATTGCTCTTGATATTCCTCTTTATAAATTCTTAGGTGGAATTTCAGGCAACAGACTTCCAGTTCCTATGATGAACATTATTAATGGTGGCTGTCACGCTTTATCATCTGGACTTGATGTTCAGGAATTTATGATTATGCCTGTTGGCGCACCTTCATTTAAAGAATGTTTAAGATGGTGCTCAGAAGTATTCCACGCACTTGCTTCTATATTAAAGGAACGCGGACTTGCAACTTCTGTTGGTGATGAAGGTGGTTTTGCTCCTGCATTAAAGTCTGATGAAAAAGCTATCGAAACTATTCTTGAAGCCGTTAAGAAGGCTGGATATGAACCATGCAAAGATTTCAGGATTGCTATGGATGCAGCTTCTTCTGAATGGAAATCTGAAAAAGGAAAAGGTTACTACAAGCTTCCTAAGGCTGGTACAGAATATACTGCTGAACAGCTTATCGAGCATTGGGCAGCTCTCTGCGAAAAATATCCTATCATTTCTATCGAAGATGGTCTTGATCAAGATGACTGGGACGGATGGAAATATTTAACTGAAAAATTAGGTAAAAAAGTACAATTAGTAGGGGATGACTTCTTTGTAACAAATACAAAACGTTTACAAGAAGGTATTGCTAAGAAAACTGCAAACTCTATCTTAATTAAAGTTAACCAAATTGGTACTTTAACTGAAACACTAGAAGCTATTCAAATGGCTCAAAAGGCAAATTATACTGCTGTTGTTTCTCATAGATCTGGTGAAACAGAAGATACTACTATAGCTGACTTAGCTGTAGGGGAAACAGAGAGGATAGCCGTTTAATTTGTCCTCTTGTAGTAAATAATACTACTAGCGAAACTTCTTCTAATTGACTTGGACACCCTAACGTAAAGACGAGGGCAACAGGGGGCAAGTTTAAATACAGCCTGAACGACTAAATGAAGAAGGCCTGAAATGGTATGCGATAGTCTGGACTATATGGAAACATATAGAGGTTGGCGGAACAGAAACGACCAACACGCTACATCTTAATTAGGAAAGGTAATTATTATGGCAAAAAGTATTATAGTCAAATATGAAAATTGCGGTAAAGAAATAAAAAAATATCAATCTCAAATAAAAAACTCTAAAATGTTCTTTTGTACTCAATCATGTCAACATAAATGGAGAACTGGTAGAACAGGAACAATAAATAACCCAAAAGGAATAACTAAGAAATGTTTATGTTGTGATAAAGAGTTCTATGTATACCCATGTGAAATAAATACTAAAATATATTGCTCTAATACATGCATGTATAAGCATAAGAGCGATAATGGGGATTATAGTGGTAAGAACTGCAACTTCTATGTAAGAGGTTACTATGAGGATGATAGAGACCCTAACTGGGAAAAACAAAAGAAAGCCGCAAGAAAAAGAGATAATAATACTTGTCAAGAATGTGGACTTACTGCTGAAGAGCAAGGAGAAAGCATGTGTGTCCACCACAAAATACCATACAGATTCTTTGATGATTATAAGAAAGCTAATAGGTTAAATAATCTGATATGCTTATGTAGGAAATGTCATGGAAAACAAGAATCACATAGGTGGGTAGAAATTCCTAATAAATAATAGATGTAGAGGTAACAGATCGGAAAGAATTTGGTTTCAAGATATCTCAAGATGAATTAAAAACTCTTGCAGGAGTTCCAGGACAATCAGATTCATTAACTCAAGAGCAAATTATGACTGCATTTAGCAAGATGACATCTTCTGGAGGAGCTTTATTTGAAACATTTGATGGTGGAGCAGAGGCTTTAGCTGGAACTTTGTCAGGTAGATGGTCTACTTTTACAGGTCAATTCAGACAAATGATGGTTGATGCAGTTACTCCATTTCAAGATATATT
>OGOH01002177.1_pt1 | contig 12646 bp, 10 predicted proteins | sample 1552571 | NCBI WGS metagenome assembly OGOH01 (sample SAMEA2580170, study PRJEB22360) | human gut metagenome | biome: human gut; feature: human-associated habitat; material: faeces | place: Denmark | collected 2008/2010
CTGCCAATGCCTTCGACGTGCACGATCGCCTCGTCGCCCGGATCGAGATGGCCGGAAGCGTTCGGAGTGCCCGTCAGAATCACATCGCCCGGCAGCAGCGTCGTGAAGCTGGAGATCGCGGCGATCTGCTCGGGAATGCTGTGAATCAGGTTCGCCGTGGTGCCGGAAGCCAGCTCGACATCCTCGCCATTCAACGTGAAGGAGATCTTCGCATCCTTCCAATCCAAGTCGTCACGGGTCACGATCCACGGGCCGAGCGGGCAGGACGTGTCGAAGCCCTTCGCACGCGTCCACATCGGGTCGAGCCCCTGCAGGTCGCGCAATGTCACGTCATTCACGCAGGTGAAGCCGAGCACATAGTCCATGGCCTGTTCGACCGGCACGTTCTTGGCGATACGACCCATCACCACGGCCACTTCCGGCTCGAAATTCATGTCGTTCGAATATGACGGAATCACGATCGGATCATCCGGACCAATCACCGACGTGCTCGGCTTGGAGAAAATCACCATGTCTTCCGGAGCATGCTTGATGTCGGAATGGCCGGCTTCATGCATGAACTGCGCGTGCGCCTCATAATTCTTGGCCAGGCCATACACCTTCGACGGAATCACCGGAGAGAGCAGACGAATGCCATCGCCATCCACCGGAAAACGCTCGCCGGTCGGCTTCACACCGGCACCGGCCAGAGGATGCCCCTCAAGCGCTACGAGATAGTCTTTGCCGTCGCTTTCGTCGGTCTGCACGAAAGCGTATTGCGGTACATCATTATGCGAAAAACGTGCGATTCTCATGCTTGCCAGTCTACCCGCAACAATCGTCGAATCGTCCATATCATCGACATGCAACGCCCGACAATCAAAAACATCGAAAAAAAAAACGGGCCATCACATCATGCGAAGGCCCGTCACAGGAAGAAAACGTCAGATAAAAGCACGCTCGCCGAAAATCGCAGTGCCGACGCGCACGATAGTGGATCCTTCCGCAATCGCGAGTTCCATGTCGCCGGTCATACCCATCGACAGTTCACGGCAGGACTGCGTGCCAGGCTCCCCCGATGCGAGAATACGATCGCGGGTTCTACGCAGATGTTCAAATCCCCGGCGAATGGCAGTTTCATCGCTCACATGCGCGCCAATAGTCATCAGCCCCTGCAATTCAAGCCCGTCCAATGTGCCGATTTTCTGCGCGATGCGAATGGCATACGCCGGACTGCAACCGGATTTCGATGTCTCGCCCGATTCGTTGACTTCCAGCAGCACGCCCACGGTGACGCCGCGCGCCACCGCCCTACGTGAGATTTTTTCCGCCAAATCAAGGGAATCAACCGATTCGATAGCGTTGACGACCGGCAGTACCTTGCCGATTTTGTTGCTTTGCAGCTGGCCGATCAGATGGAACGGAATGCGCTCGCAAGCGACTTCGGAATCGCCTGAAGCGGACGCGATGCCGGAATCGCCGGCAACACCCAACGCAAACCCGCGTTCCGCACAACGTGCCATCAATCCTTCGGCCTTCGCCGTCACTTCCTGCGGACGATTCTCGCCAATCATGCGCACGCCCGCGTCGATTGCAGCCATGATCTCGCCCACATCGCGCGTCTTCGTAGCAGCAAGCAGGCGCACGGAACCCGCGTCACGACCGGCATGTTGCTCGGCCGACGCGATACGATCCAACACGCGATGCACGCCATCGGCGATCTGCACGGCGCGCACGTCGTCAATCACCTCATTGGCAAGATTCTTATGATCCATGTATGCGGTCATATTCAGCCTCTTATGTTCAATCCCAACTACCTCTACCAGAGTAAGAAGAAGCCCGTACGACGGTCTGAAGTGAAGTGATAAAACGACCGATATTCGCACGGGCCAATAAAACAGACGGCAGTAGAAGGGGGACTTCAAAGACACCGTCCGACAATCACTATATGCAAGATTTATTAAACACGCGCCGAAAAAATTTTTTCTTTAATTTTTTTCAGCTATCGCATTTCATACCTGTATTTTTTTCAATTGACGTTCCAAAGCGTCTATACGATCCTTCAGTTCAAGCACCTGACACATCAACGACCGAATCTGCCCCAGCTGAACGGACACCAGTCGTTCGCGCGTCTCGGAAGACAACGACCCCGACGAACCTCCGATTTTCGCAGCGGCCATGATATCCGAATCCGCCTTCCAGCGCGCGATATTACGTTCGACACGCTTGCGACCGACAATCGCAGGACTCAATCCAGCCGACGTGAAAATCGAACTCGGTCTCTCGCCATCCAAATATCTGCGCATGCAGCTGATTTGAAAATCACGCGAATACGTAATCCTGTTCGGTGTAACCGACTCAACCGCCGGCAACGCACGAAGATACTCGACCTCCGTATTGCTAAACTGCCTTTTCGTCATATCGACCCCATTCACCCGACAAAACGGAATACCTTTTCCACGCTCGCAGATTACCTTCGCAAACGAACGTACCAGAACGGCATATACTACCACCTTACACGCGATGGTATGGGGGTTTGCGACACCCGAATCGCCCTACGCTGAACCTGAACGAACCCCAGAAGGTACAGTTACGTACTGTCACCATCGATGCATCAAAGGAGTCACCATGACCGGCCGATTCGCACCCACCCCATCAGGCCGCATGCATATCGGCAACGTCTACGCCATGCTTGGAGCGTGGCTTTCCGCCCGCAAAACAGGCGATTCCATACGATTGCGCATTGAAGACATCGATGAGCCGAGAGTCGTTCCCAACGCCGCCGAAACCATGATGCACGACCTCGACTGGCTCGGTCTCAACTGGGATGGCGAACCAGTATTCCAATCAACGCGACACACCCTATATCAGGAAGCGCTCAATCTTCTCAGCAACCTCAACATTGACGAAATCAGCGATACTATTAACACTATCGGCATTAGTTCCAACGATTCCGATTCCTACGGCGCTACCGCAAGCAACACCACAAATACCCCCGGCACAACGCCGCTCATCTACCCCTGCTTCTGCTCGCGCGCCGATATCCGCGCCGCGTCGGCGCCGCAGGAAGGCGACCGTTTCACCGTATATCCGGGAACATGCCACCGACTCATCGCCAACGACCCGCAGCGCGTGAAGCAACGTCTCGCTAACGGCGATCGCCATTCGCTGCGCATCGCCATGCCCGCCGACACAAACCCGCGCGCAACCGTCCAATTCGATGATGCAGTGTTCGGTCATCAGGAATTCAATCTGGCGCACGACGTCGGCGACACCATCGTGCGCCGCGCCGACGGCCTGTTCTCCTACCAGCTGGTGGTGGTCGTGGACGATCTTGACATGGGCGTCGACGACATCGTGCGCGGCCGCGACCTGCTCCGATCGAACGCCCTGCAAATCGCCATTCGCCAAGCACTTATCAAGGCGGGATTCCGCAAGGCGAAAACGCAGGCTTCTGCACCATCGCAGCACGCACCACAATCGCAATACACCCCATATAACCCCGAAAACCCACGGTACGCGCATCTGCCGCTTATCGACAACGCGGCCGGCCGCAGACTCGCCAAACGCGAGCGCTCTTTGGATATGGGGGCGCTGCGCGCGCATGGCGTCACCGCGGAACAGGTTGTCGGCTATTGCGCGTGGCTGCTTGGTTTGCAGGGCGATTCCGCGCATACCAGTCCGCAGCCGATGAGCGCCGTCGAGGCGTTGCAGGAGTTCGATTGGGGTAAGGTACGGGCCGATACGGCCGACCGCAGTATCAGCCAAGACGATTTCGACGCGTATTTCGGCTTGTGACAACGGCTGGCCGAATCTCGCCGAATTGCCGAGACGACCCGGTCAGTCCGGAAAACAGCAGAAAACAGCAGAAAACAGCAGAAAATAACGGGAAGCAGTCGACGTTCAGCCGATCCACAGCTCCGAGTCAAGCGGATATTCGTTGACCTTGCAGCCGTCCAAATGCATGGATTGCTCCTGCATCAGCGGCGCCAACTGGCCTTCGCCGGCGCAGGTCGTTTCGTTGTCGATGTGCCCCAGCCGGTGTCCGACCTCATGGTTGATCACCATCGTGCGGTATCGTGCCAGGTTGCCGCCGGCGGCGAGCCATTGTTGCGTGCCACCGTTCCAACGGTCGTCGTTGACGATCACGTTGTTGTCGACCCTGCAGCTGTATTCCACCGAGCATGATGGCGAGAACGACGTCATTTCCGACGCTTGGGACAGCACGAGATTGAAATCGCAGTTGCCGTCCGTGGATTGGTCGAATATGGCTCCGGCGCGTGGCCATCCGTGTTCGTCGTTGAGGATGCGGAACGCCGCGTTGCCGAATTCGTCGGCCGAACCGACGTTTCCTTTGGTCGCGATGCAGTAATGGTATTGCGTTACCGGTTTGCCGCTGTTTTGCGCGGTTTCCTGCGCTTTGTTCAGAATCGCGGTTTTCTCGTCGTCGCTCAGTGCCGCCGATTGCGCGCTCACCGCTTTGGCGACGGCCTGCTCTTCCTGCGATTGTTTGGTTTCCGGTTTGGTTTTTTGGGCCGTCTTATGCTGATTGGTTTTGGCTGTTTTCTTGGCTGGCTTCTTGGCCGACGTCGAATGCGTGGCTTGTGCCGTCGTCTGCGTGTTCGGCGTCATGCGGACCAGCAGTGCGTGCACGCTGCAGGACGTCATCGATGCGATCAGCAGGAACAGCACGAGCACCAGCACGGCGGCCCTGCGGATGCGAAACGCCTCAAGCCGTTCCCGTTGGCCCATTGTGGCGTCGGCTTTCGGATCGAGCGCACGTATGATACGACGAATCCGCTTCAATCCAGCCTCCCGATATGGTGATGTTTCTCTCTTCGGCAACAGTACCAGTCTCAGTCAACATGCCGAAGCCGCCGACCGCCATGCATACCACCTATGCGTAAGGCCCGCGATTCCGGAGGGAATCACGGGCCTTACCAGCATGCCAGACGAATGCCGGCAATCGTCAAAGTAATGCTCAGGCGAACAGCACCTTGAACAGGAACGCGCCGACGATAGCGCCTGCGATCGGAGCCACGACCGGAATCCAGGCCTCGCCCCAGCGGGAATCGCCCTTGTTCGGAATCGGCAGGATGGCGTGCAGGAGGCGCGGCATGAGGTCGCGGGCAGGATTCAGACCAGGGCCGGTCGGGCCGCCCATGGAGGTCACGAGGCCCCACACGATGAAGCCGACGACGATGGATGCGGCGGCCGGGTTCGCCTTGCCCCACGGCAGGGACAGGCAACACAGGGCGCCGAGCACCAGCATGAAGGTGCCGAAGAACTCGTTGAGGAAGTAGTTCACGCGGTCGTTGTGCGCGTCGGTGGTGCAGAAGGTGCCAAGGATGGCTTCGGCATCGTCGGTGTCCTTGTAGTGCGGCAGGGAGGTGACGTACACGATGAGCTGGCCCGCCACTGCGCCGAGCAGCTGGGCGATGATGTACGGCAGGACCTCGTTCCACGGGAACATGCCGTTGACGGCCTGCGCGAGGGTCATGGCCGGGTTGATGTGGGCGCCGGAGACGCCGCCGAACATCAGGACCGGGAACATGACGCCGAAGCCGTAGCCCATGGCGATGTTCAGCCAGCCGGCATGGTAGCCCTTGGTGTTTTTCAGTTCCGCGTTGGCGACAGCGCCGTTGCCGAAGACCATCAGCACGGCGGTGCCGACGAATTCCGCGGCAAGCTTGGTGAAGAGTGTGTATTCCACTGCAGTTTCCTCTATTGCTTCTTCTCTAACGATTCTTACGATTCGTGCGATTCGAGATGAATTGCGATTCCGCTCTGGGCGGACAACAGCGCACTACCTTACTCCGTACGGAGGAAGTAACGCGGCTTTGGGTGGACACATGTCCGAAATACGAAAAAGACCCAAGCCATTGGCTTGGGTCTTGTCTGTGCCCCCTCAGGGATTCGAACCCTGGACACGCTGATTAAGAGTCAGCTGCTCTAACCAACTGAGCTAAAGGGGCGTTGGTCTTGGCGAGGTTTTTGTTCTCGCTGAGCACATGGAGTAAATATACTCAGAATCGGAAAGAACGCAACCCTCGGCGTGTCGCAATCATAAAACCGCTATTTTCCAACGTTTTCAGCAAATCGCCATCTATGGTGCGCATCGCGTCATACGACGAAAAATGCGGCGCGATGGCGCCATAAAATCCAAGTAATCACATTTTCTTCACATTCTGCCGCAATGCAACCACTCCGATAGTCAACGGCACGAACTTTTCCATCACACATTTCCACCGCGGCGAGCCGAATAGCACGCATCATCGTCGAGCCCGTCGGCGCGCCAGAGGCCCTTTATAATAAGGACCATGGCGCGTCACAGGAGTATATGACGCGCATCAAGAAGGAGAAAGGCTTACCTATGGCATGCCCAAATTGCGGTCAGCCGACCATCGAAGGCGCTAAATTCTGCGCCTCGTGCGGCTCACCGCTCACCCAAACGACCGCGGCGGCACCGCAAGCGCCGGCCGCGCCGGAATCCGATGACGGCACCATGCTGTCTTCCGCGCCGCACATGGCACCGGCCCCGCAGATGCCGACCGCTGCCGTCCCGCTGCCCAATAGCGCCGCACCGGCAGCTCCGCAAACCACCGTCCCGCAGCCCACCACACCGCAACCGGCGGCGCAAGCACAGCCGACCGCTCAGGCGCAGGCAACGCAAACGGTGGCACCACAGGCCGCGCCGACGCAGCAGTTCCAGTATGCGCCATCCCCGGCCCCGCAGCCGGCAGCAGCGCCGCAGCCAAGCCAGCCGACCCAGCAAATCGCCCGTCCGGCGGCCGATCCCACCATCACCGCGCTGACCACACCGCAGTCCATGAAGACCATGGGCGCCAGCCTCGGCATCGGTCTCGGCGCGAGCGTGGTGTTCGCGCTGCTCGCATCGATCGTCTTCTTCATGGGCAATGCCGCGGCCAGCAACGGGCTTGCCGGCATTCCGGGCTTTTCCGACACCGCCTCCTTCCTGGGCAACAACGGTGTGTCCGGCTCCGGCCCGAATTTCTTCCAGATTCTCTTCACCGTGATGACGCTCGGCGTTGGCGGTTCGCTGAATCTCAAAACCAGCTCCCAGGGCTTCTCGCTGAGCAATCTCGGCATTGACGCCTCGCACGTCAGCGTGACGCTGCCGGTCGGACTGCCCGGCGTGGCATTGGCGATCGGCGCCGCGTTCGGCGCATACATGCTGGCACGCAGGTTCGCGCTTCGTTTCAAGTGGACGGGCGTCATCAGCTCGCTGATCGTCGGCGTGCTGTCCGGCCTGGTGCTGCTGGTCTTCGCCGCCATCTTCCCGGTGACGGTGGGTGGTTCCTACAGCGACTATTCCGCTTCCGCGTCGCTTTCCGGCGTGTCCTTCCGCACGTTCTGCATGGCGTTCCTGCTGTCGGCGGCCGGTGCGCTGGCCGGCTACGCGTTGGCACAGTATGCGGGCGATTCGGGTAACGTCTTCTCCGCCGCTTGGCGTTGGGCGCACCGCGCTCGTGGCTTCGTGCGCACGCTGGTCGAATCGTTTGCGATCTACGGAGTGCTGTTCCTGGTGCTTGGCCTGGTGGCGACGATCGCCATGTCCGCCGCGAACCATCTCGGCGCAGGCGGTCTGCTGCTGGTTCCGCTGCTGTTCCCGGCTCTGCCGCTTATGCTGATTTCGCTGTCCTCGTTCGGCGGCATCGCCTTCTCGACGTCCAGCTACAGCGTCCATACGATCACGTTGTTCAACGTGTCCTCCCTCAGCCAGTATGGCTGGATTCTGTGGATCTGCTTCGTGCTGTTCCTGCTTGCCACGTTCTATATCGCGCTGCGTGAGACCGCGCGCAATATGTACGACCCGTATTACGCGGGCTGGCAGCATACGTGGAAGGCTCCGGTGGCCGCGATGGTGTTCTGGCTGGCCGCGGAGTTCCTGTTCACTTATTTCGCGGCGGGATACGCCTCGTCCAGCATGTCGATGACGGCCCCGATGTGGTATTTCCTCGTCGCCGGCATCTGGGCGTTCCTGATCGAGGTGGCCGCGATGACGTTCGGTCCGACGCTGGTGGCGTCCCTGCCGGGCATGTGGCGGATCATCGTCGGTGGCACCGTGCAGCAGACCCCGCAGAACGTGGTCGATTACGTCAAGTCCTGCGATCCGTCCTACGGCATGAAGAAGACCTCTGCCACGGCGAGCGGCACGACCGCAACAGCGACCATGCCGACGGCTTCGGCTGCCGCACAGCCGGCCAATCCAACTACTCCGGCAGCTCCGGCCGCATCGGTCCCCCAGCCCGCGACGCCGGCTGCGCCAATGCCCGCGCCCACCGCTCCTACCGCAACGCCTGTTTCACAGGCCGTTCCACAACCGGTCGCCCCGACGTCCATGCCCAATACGACAACGGGCAACACGGCAACGGGTGCGGTGCCGCTGCCGCAATCGCCAGCAGGCACGGCTTCTATGCCGGTCGCAGCTCCGGGGGCAGGTCAGCCGCTCGACCCAAAAACTAAGAAGACGATCCTTATCAGCGGCATCGTAATCAGTGCCCTGATTGTGTTGGGCATTGTCTACGGTGTGCTCAACTCGACCGTCTTCAGCGCGAAATCCGTGGCGCAAAGCTATCTGACGGCGATTGCCGACGGCAAGTATGACAAGGCCAATGGCATCGCCGATCCGCAGGTGGACAAGGACCAGCTCAAGCTGCTGTCCGACACCGTAGCGAAGGCCGACAACGCCACGATCGCCAACCCGCATATCGATAGTGTCAAAACCGTCGAAGGCGTGGCCAAGGTCAACGTGACGTATTCGCTGAACGGCAAGAACGTCAACGATTCGCTCACCATCAACAAGGACGGGTCGAAGTTCCTGCTGTTCCCGAATTGGAAGATCTCGAGCCCACTGCTCAAGACCATCACCGTGTCGGTGCCCAATGCCGTGGAATCGTTGTCCGTCAACGGTGTTGACGTGACCGCGAAGAATGCGGAGAAGTCGGACAGCGGCACGTGGACGCTGCGCGTCTACCCGGGTTCGTACAAGGTGTCGATCGGCAAGTCGGGGTATGTCACCAGCGGCATCACCATGGTGCGCACGAACGCGGACTCCGATGCCGCCGATCTCAAGATCATGCCTACGGCCAAGCTTAAGGAGGACTTGAGCAAGGCCGTGAACGCCAAGCTGGACGAATGCGCGAAGTCCACCGACTACGCGCCGGAAGGCTGCCCGTTCGGCTTCGACCTGTACGACGAGGACTACTACCGCAACTTCGCGTGGTCCATCAGCGTCTATCCGAAGCTGTCCGACATCGATCTCGATTACGGCACGTTCTCCACCCGGCAGGGCAAGGCGAAGTGCACGTATGAAGAGAAGAATTTCGACGATTCGTGGGAGTCTCAGGACGACAGCACCCACTTCACCGTCAACGGCAGCTTCAGCATCAGGGATGGCAAGCTCAGCGTCACGATTGACGATGAGGACTGATGCCGGCTAAAGAGCGGATATAGGAAAATCCCCCGCACCAATCGGTACGGGGGATTTTCGATGCTTAAGCTCAGACGTGTTTCAGCCTGAAGTCATTCACCGCCGGTCCGTAAGGACGTCGAGCGGTGAATGGGGCGAAATCACTCAGCGACGACCTTCACGAAGAAGTTGGCGGTGATTTCCGGGTGCAGGGCGACGGTTGCCGGGAAGTCACCGGTGGTCTTGATCGGCTCAACGGTGATGTTCTTCGGGTTGACCTCAACCTTGGAGGAGAGCGCGATGGCGATCTTCTCTGCGGAGATGCCGCCGAACAGCTTGCCGGACTCGGAGACCTTGGCAGCGATTTCGACGGTGGAACCCTCGATGATTTCCTTGGCGGCAACAGCCTCTTCGCGGGTGGCGACGGCCTTGGCCAGACGAGCGCGCTTCATGGCCTCGATCTGGGCGGCGGCACCCTTGGACCAAGCGAAAGCCAGGCCCTGCGGGAACAGGTAGTTGCGGGCGTAGCCGGACTTGACGGCCACGACGTCACCCGGGTGACCCAGGTGGTTGACGGACTTGGTGAGAATAACCTTAGTTTCAGCCATTGTTCAAACCTCTCTAAGATCAGCGGCCGGACGTGGCGTACGGCAGCAGGGCCATCTCGCGGGCGTTCTTGATAGCCTTGGAGATCTCGCGCTGCTCCTGCACGGTGACACCGGTGATACGACGGGAACGAATCTTGCCGCGATCGGAGATGAACTTACGCAGCAGGGCGACGTCCTTGTAATCGATCTCGGTGACCTTGGCGGCCTTCAGTGGATTCGGCTTCTTCTTAAACGGCTTGACCGGCGGCTGCGGCCTCTTGCGTGACATCTTGATGTTCTCCTTAAAATCTGGAAATACTGCGATTAAGCTGCTTGTTTCGCTGTTCGCCTATGTTGCGGACGGGTTTCGGTCCGTCAGAATTCCGGTTCGTCGCTGTCGCCGCCGAATTCGGAGGAACCTCCGAAGGACTGGGACGCGCCGAAGGAACCGAAGGACGAGCCGGAGTTATCCGAGCTTGACCACGGGTCCGAGGCCGGAGCGGACTGTGCGGGAGCGGCGTTGACCGGAGCGGAGGCTCCACCCTGATATCCGGCGCCGCCAGCATAGCTGGAGCCGCCCTGATATCCGCCGTTGTTGCCGCCGAAACCGCCGTTGTTGTTGGCGTTGTTGTAGCCGCCGCGATTGCCGCTGAAGCCTCCGTTGCCGGACGAGCTTTGACGGGTCACCTGGGCGGTCGCGTAGCGCAGGGACGGGCCGATTTCGTCGACCTGCATCTCGATGACGGTTCGCTGGGAACCGTCCTGCGCCTGGTAGGAACGCTGCTGCAGACGGCCTTGCGCGATGACGCGCATGCCCTTGGACAGACTCTGCGCGCAATGTTCGGCCATGTCGCGCCACGCGGAGCAGCGCAGGAACAGGGCCTGACCGTCTTCGAACTGGTTCGAGTTACGGTTCCAGGTGCGCGGAGTGGAGGCGATCGTAAAGCTGGCGACGGCGGCGCCGCTGCCAATGGTACGAATTTCCGGATCGGCCGTGAGGTTGCCCACCACGGTGATTACAGTTTCACCTGCCATGTCGTTACCTACTTACTTTGCAGCTTAGAAAGCTTGGTTTACTTACTTGCGAAGAATCTTCGTACGGATGACGGATTCGTTCAGGTTCAGCAGACGATCGAGTTCGTCGCTGGTGGCCGGCTCAGCGGAGTAGTTGACCACGACGTAGTTACCTTCGGTCTTACCGGCGATTTCGTAGGCAAGCTTGCGACGGCCCCAGATGTCGATGTTCTCGACGGCACCGCCTTCCTTGGTGACAGTTTCCAGATACTGCTCGGTCAGCTTCTTCAGACCGCGCTCATCCAGCTCAGGATCAGCAATGAACATCAGTTCGTACTTATGCGCAGACATCACCCACCTCCTTCGGACTATCGGCCATGGACCTTCCATGGCAGGAGTGTGTATGCGTACTGCCTTCACGCATCTATATATAAAAGGGTATAAAGATACGATTCAGACAACCTGTTCAGCATAGCCCTTCTGCTGGACGAGCGACAATCGCGCACATTCCGCAAAACAGGCGCGTCATGGGCACCCGCATTGTTATATTGAATACGGCTATTTTTGTACGGTTGGTATACCGTATTTACGCGACTCTAATTGTGGAAGGCGAAGCATGTCGGCGATTCTCGAAGGCACTCCGGATAAAAAACTGGCTTTGGTGACGGGTCGTGCATACCCTGAGCAGGCCCATGAAACCGCGAAATACCTGGGAATTGACGTGCTTGAGACCACGGCTTACGATTTCGCCAACGGTGAGATGTATGTGCGTTACACCGAGCCGGTGCGTGGTGCCGACGCGTTTGTGATGCAGGCGCATACCGAGCCGATTAACAAGTGGATCATGGAGCAGCTCATCATGGTTGACGCCATGAAGCGCGCTTCCGCCCGTTCCATCACCGTGGTCGCGCCGTTCCTTGGCTATTCCCGTCAGGATAAGAAGCATCAGGGTCGCGAGCCCATCACCGCCCGCCTGATTTTCGACCTGTTCCGCGCAGCCGGTGCCGACCGTATTATGACGGTTGACCTGCATGCCGCTCAGGAGCAGGGCTTCTTCGATGGTCCGGTCGATCATCTCACCGCTACTCCGGTGCTGCTTGACTATGTGCGCAACAACATGCCGCTTGAGAACACCACCATCGTGTCTCCGGATGCCGGCCGTATCAAGGTTTCCGAGCAGTGGGCCGCGAAGCTGGGCAATCTGCCGCTCGCCTTCATTCACAAGACTCGTGACACCACTCGCCCGAACCATGCCGAGGCGCATGGCATTATCGGCGAGGTCGAAGGCCGCGACTGCGTGGTGGTTGACGACATGATCGACACCGCAGGCACCATCTGCGAGGCTGTGCGCACACTGAACAACTCCGGCGCGAAGTCCGTGACGCTGGTTGCCACGCATGGCCTGCTGTCTGGTCCCGCCGTGGAACGCCTGAGGAATTGCGGTGCCAGAGAAATCGTACTTACCGACACCGTGCCGGTTCCGGAAGAGAAGCGCCTTCCGAATATGACCGTGCTGTCTGTGGCCCCATTGCTGGCCGCCGGCATCCGCTCCGTGTTCGAATCCGGTTCCGTTTCCACGCTGCTCAACGGCTTGCCCGAAGACATGCGTCCGCGCAACATCTACGCCTGATTC
>OGOH01002179.1_pt1 | contig 12638 bp, 6 predicted proteins | sample 1552571 | NCBI WGS metagenome assembly OGOH01 (sample SAMEA2580170, study PRJEB22360) | human gut metagenome | biome: human gut; feature: human-associated habitat; material: faeces | place: Denmark | collected 2008/2010
CGGAATGTTGCCCCCTCACCTCCCATAAGGAAACCGAAACGGCCTGTAACAGCCCGCGCCTCTACCCGTTGCTCTTCCAAAGCCTCCCCGGTCAGACTACCCGTATAATCCGGATTCAAGACATCACAATTCCAATAAGTAGTAATGGTATTATCCACCTCCGACCAATACTTTGTCCCGTACCAGTTCGCATCGGAAACTTTGTTGAAATATGCCAAGTCTTCTGAATAATTTTTGAGTTACCATATTCCTTTTCATATTCAACAGAATATCCCCGGGATTTTCTCCTTCCCAATTTCCCATAATCATAGTTAACGTACGGAAACCTATCATAAACTGTTGATCGAGTTCTGTCACCTCCCTGTTATCCAAATTTTTAGTTGTCACCGATTCCGGGACAAAAAAACAAAAAGGGAATAAAGCCTTGTCAGCATCTCTCAGGTATTGCCCGATCCAGGTCAGTACTTCCAATTGTTTTTCCGGATCAGTTATATACTGATAATGATATTCCAGTTTTTCATAACTATCGTATCCCCAAGCCAAATCCAGTTTTTCATATTGATAAACCGGTTGCCCATGGACGTCTGTTTTCAAAAATATCCTCCCGATCGTATCATTGAAATATACCGGTATCCCATAAGTTTCATAAATTTCATAAATCCGATGCTTTACAGGATCGTCAGGATCATCCTGTATAACATACAATTCATCCAGATTTATCCGGGATTCCAATGTACTTTCCTTACTGCACGCTATCATTAGCAGGCAGAAACATATATATATAAACCTTCTCATAATCAATCAAAATTTGCATTAATTACCTCTGTTAATCTTCGCATCGGTCTGACATTATCAGGCATATCGGTATCAAATTCCAATACTGATTTAGGAATAGAAAATACATAAGCCGGATCATCGATTTCCAGACGGAAAACTTCTCCACGCATGAATTTCATTTTACTATCCCAATCGTATACAGCAAAAACACGCTCTATTGCTTTCCGTAAAGGAGCTTTCCGACACACAGCATACCTCCGCAGATCAAACCACCTGTGCCCTTCAAAACACAATTCCCTGCGACGTTCTTTCCGTACTTCCTCTATCACAGTGTTCTGATCATAACTTACATCCTGCCAACCTTCAATCCTGTTTCTCCGGAAAATATTCAACCAATCCGACGCCCCTGAGGGATCGTCAAGCATCGCACACGCCTCAGCAATATTCAGGTAAGCTTCTGAAATCCGTAATAAAAATAAATCCGAAACATATGACTGATGTAAACCACGTCTATATTTACGTCCCAATGCTATGCTGTCACTGGAAGAAGCCGGAGTAAAAAACAATTCTTTCCGGTAATCATTATCTGCATATAACCGATACAATCCGTTAGCAATACAAAAATCACCGCCATTACCGGTAAAAGCATTTTGTACGTTTAATGAGCCCTGAGAAAACAATATTTCCGGATTGGTCCTGGAAATAACCTCATCTTCATCCTTCACAACAGCATAATCTTTCAGTGAAGATTTGATTTTTAACAGATCATCTGCAGCCTGCCAGGCGTTTTTCCAATCCTGCATGTAAAGATATACACGGCTTAACAGTAATAGCGAAGCTTCCCCGGAAGCCCTGTAAAATAAACGTGTCTGCGGACTTTGGGTAAAATAATCCACTGCTGCTTTCAGATCTTTCACGATTTGTTCATATACTTTCGCAACCGGTACACGTTCAAACTGAGAAGCCTTGTCTTTATCGTGCTCTACATATCCTGTCAGTTTCAAAGGAATTCCCAGGGTTGTCTCTGCATTTTCCGGATCGTAGGCCTGAGCATAAATGTTTACAAGCAGGAAATAAAACTGTGCACGTAAAAAATGCGTTTCCCCTCTGACTCTCAAAGCATCCAGCCGTTCTTCTTCGGTAGCCGGATTTAAATCTTCGATTTCATCCAAAATAATATTAGTGACATTGATCCGGCGATAAAGATCATCCCAAAGGGCATTATCTGCAGCCAGCTCATCTCCTTTATAGCTCCTTCCCACCTCCATTTGCCAGGTGGTATAACCGAAATAAGCCGAATTCATAGCTGAATTCCATATTCTGTTTTCAGCCTGATCAGTAATTACGGTATTGATATCGTCGTCCAGTATATGCAGCCACCAACCAATATCTCCCCAAGCTAAATCTTGTACTTCTTCCTTGCTGGGTATATATACACTTCCAAGTAATACCTCATCCAGATCCGATACCGATTTCACCACGACCATATCCTGGGAGTAGTCATCCAGATAGCCACAGCGAACCAATATCATCACAGCCAATACAAGTAATATATTCTTTTTCATTCTACTGTTTTTTTAAAAAGTTACATTCAATTGGAAAGTATACGAAGGCCTTACCGACAAATTGGGTTTTGCAAAACCAGCCTGCGACGGATCCTGTCCCTTCAAAGCTTTTGCAGAAACTGTAAAAAGATTCATACTGTTGAGGCTCAATTGCACATTTGAAAACGGAGTCTTCCTCAACCATTCGGTATTCAGCGTATAACGCAACGACAAAGAAGAACATTTCAAATAATTACCGCTCACTACACGTATATCGGATTTATCGTACATATCCCACACACTATTAGCAAATTGCTGAATGTGAGAAATATCTGAACTCGTCACAGAAGAAAAATGAACAAGAGAACTGAAATAATCTGGATCCGAAGGACTTAAAATCACCGGAACATTGGTATTCAATTCATCTCCCGGAGCCATCCAACGATTAACAAATTCCTTTCTTATATTTTTTTCAGCACTTACTCCATTCAAAATCGGTTCATAAAGACTGAATAAACGCACTTTCGATCCCAGACTATAAGACATATTCACAGAAAGTGAAAGACTTTTATAGGTTAGTGAAGTCGACAAACTACCTGTAAAAATCGGATTCCGTTGCCCGCTTTTTTCCATAGTCATCAGAACAATATCTTCCAATTCCCGGTCTTCCAGTAAATGCATACGATCTGCATAATCATTAAATACAGGGACGCCGTTCGCAGGATTAAGGCCCAGGAAACGATAAGAATAAAAACTACTGACCGCCTCTCCATCTACCAATGCAGTTCCGTTTAAATAAGAATCTATCGTATATTTTTCTACTGTCTGAGAACGCACTTTATTCAGGTTACCTGAAAAATAAGTATACAGATTCCATTGCCAGTCACGGGTTTTCACCGGAACTCCGGACAAACCGACAGAATAACCATTATTTTCCAGGTTCCCCCCATTCATGACATAAGAATGGCCCGGTACCCCGTTCACAGAAGAGACCTGCACGGTCGTAAAACAATCTTCCGTCTTTTTCAGGTATAATGTTCCGTTTATCCCTATGCGGTTGTCCAGAAAGGAAAGATCCAATTCCACATTGAACTGACGGGTTTCTTCCCATTTCAGATTCGGATTCGGATAACGGGCTACAGTTGAAATATTTTCATTATACATCGGATTAATTGTCCCTTGTCTCAGTATCAGGTTCGGACTCTGGTCTTCCAACATATTTCCCTGTATTCCGTAAGAAGTCCTTAAACGCATATTTGAAATAAAATCTGCATGCTTCATAAATGTTTCTTTCAGATTCCACATTCCCGAAACCGACCAGATAGGGAGGAATTTTTCATTACTACGGCTTCCGAATTTATTGGAAGCGTCAAAACGTCCGTTGGCATTTAAGGTGAAATAATCTTTATAGCTGTAACTTAATGTCAGGTAACCCGAAATCTCATGGTTGATACCATGTAACAATGACCGGTGATTTTTATTGATCCAGGTCTGGTAGTGCGGATAATCCTCCAGATTCACATTGTCAATGAACTGCAATCCCCGTTCTTTCACAAATCCTCTGTTCTCATCCGCAATACTCCTGGAAGTACTTCCGTTCAATTCAAAACCTCCCATCACAGATGCCAAATGTTGCTGATTTTCCCCGAACATCTTCCGGTATTCCACCTGAGTTCGGAAAGTATAAGAATCTTGTTCCGAATTATTGGTGTTCAGTATACCTCCATAAGGTAAAATACAATTCCCTGCATCTCCCGTTTTTCCAAGTTCTTCATATTCGGCATTTTTCAAGCGGGCTATATAATGGCTTTTTTCTCCCCACCATTGCTCCTGTAAAGTGCTGCTGTGCATATAATTTCCAGCAACGGAAAGCTCCAGGTCTTCCAGGATGTTGTAACGCAAAGTCAGATTCGCCCCTAAAGTACTTCCCCGGTAATCATTAGAACTATTTCTGATTTCATTCAGAATATTATATCTGAACTGTTTATGACTTACATTACTTCCTCCATAACCAATAGCATCATAATAAAATAAAGAACCGTCTTCATCATAACACGGAATAGCCCGGGAAGTATTATAAGCATAATCCATCGCATCAATATCAGGCATCAGGTGATTTTTCCGCTGAATATTCCCGTTTAAAGAAAAATTAGCCCTTATTTTCGGTGAAAAATTAATATCCAGGTTTACCATTGCCGTATACCGTTCCGTTTTTGTTGTTTTCGATACCCCATCCTCGAAGTTGGCTCCTAACGAAACATAATAACGCATACTTTCCGATCCTCCGGACACCCCGAAGGTATGGTCATGGGAATAGGCATCCTGAGTCAAAATATCGAACCAATCGGTATTGACTGTCTCATAACGCAACACTTCCTGTTTAAAACCAGCATAATCAGTCAGACCGGAATAATAACGGTACAAAGCTCCTTCATATCCGACTTTAGGCATATTCGACGGAAACTGATAATGTAAATCGCTCAATTCTTTTCCGAACTGTACCCGTTCCCGGGAATCCATCAGATTTATGCTCCGGTCCGAATACCGGGGACGGCGGGGCAATTTCGATGTATGGTTATAGGAAAAACGGGCAGGTCCAATAGAACCTTTTTTTGTTGTTACGACAATCACGCCATTGGCAGCCTTAGTTCCGTAAAGTGCTGTCGCCGAAGCATCCTTCAACACATCGATCCGGTCTATGTCCTGAGGATTTATTCCGGCAATCGCATTTCCGACAATATTGATATAATCCGGATTATTCAAATCCTCCACACTGACATTCACCGGATCATGCATAATAAAACCATCCAGTACCCACAAAGGTTCACGGTTACCAATCAGAGTTGAAGTTCCGCGTACCCGTATCCTGGGAGTTGCACCCACTTCACCGGAATTGGTAATTAACATCAGTTCGGGAATCCTTCCTTCCAAAGCCTGGTCAATACTACTCATTCCGGGAACCAATACATCCGAAGCCTTCACCGAGGTAATAGCACTGGTAGAACGCCGCTTATCGACTTTCTGATAGCCGGTTACCACAACTTCTTCCATCCCTACAATCAACTCTTCCATCACAATCCGAAGTGTATCTGTCGTTCGTTCTGTAAAATTCACTTTCTGTGAAACATATCCTATAAAAGAAAACTCAAGTGTTCCCCGCTCCAACGGAAGTTGAATGGAAAAATAACCTTTATGATTGGTAGAAGTCCCCAACATCATATCTATCAATTTTACCGTTACTCCCGGTAATGGATGTTTCTGGCGATCAGTAACAAATCCCTTCAATAAAATCGATTTTGATTTTTCTGACGGAGAATTTACCTTCTTTTTAATTACCACTGTTTTTTGTTCAATCACATATTCCATACCGGAACCTTCCAACAGGGCATCCAATGCCTGTTGTAAAGTAACCTCTTTCAGGGAAAGGGTAATGTTGTTCAAAGAGCGGACATCCTCTGAATTAAATACAAATTCATAAGGAATTTGCTGCCGGATATTCTCTATGACCTTGAAAAACGGAGCCCGTTGAAAATTGAATGTTATTTTCGGATTATCTCTTTGTCCAAATAACTGTCCGAAATAAAAGACACTCAAAATCAAGAAAATAAATGGTTTGAGTTTAAAAATTCTATACTTCGGCAGATTACCGAAGTATTTTCTTCGTTTTTTTTTCATAGTTTTGTAGAATTAATACAACTTGTTAATATTATTAGCAGGTTTTACACGAAAAGTGGGGTCAACACTTTTCGTGTTTTTTATCTCTGTATAATGATTTTCTTTCCATTAACCCGGTATTTTACCTGGTTTGTCAAAGCTATTTTCTGCAGCACTTCTTCGAGGTTTTCACTTCGCTCCACATAAAGGTAAAACCGCATTTTTTTCAAATCTTCCGTTTCATAGTCCACTTGCATATCATACCAACGGGCTAGTTCATCCATTATAGTTTCCAAAGCAACATCCTTAAAAATGAATTCCCCGTTTTTCCAAGCTAAAACAGTCATCAAATCCGCATTATGCAACAACATCTTCTCTTCTCTTACTTCACACTGCTGACCAGGTTCCAACTGCAAAACCTGATTTTTATGCACTATTTTCACACAACCGGAAACCAATGTCGTGAAAGAAGGGCCCGTCGGATATGCTCTTACATTAAATTGCGTTCCCAACACCTTAACGCAGGCTCCTTCAAATTCCACCAAAAAGGGACGCAGACTATCCTGTGTAACTTCAAAATAGGCTTCTCCCGTCAAATATACTTTTCGTTCATCCCCAAAAACATCCGGAAAACGAAGGGACGATTCGGCATTCAGGTATATCCGTGTCCCATCGGACAGAACCAATCGATATTCTCCACAACGCGGAACAATAATTTCATGGAAACGCTCCGTCATTTCTTTCTTCTGAATGACAGTACCGAGTTGCAATCCCTCTGAAATTTCATTCTTAAAACCAACTTTTAAAGAATCTTTCAATGTACCTTTATTCAGATCATGCTGAATACCGTCTGAGGTTATCAACCGTACAGGAATCGTTCTTGAAAAAGTTTTCTCCATTTTTACCCCGGAGAAAAAATGATCTCCCCAAAATATTCCAATCCCAAGAATCACACTGGCGGCAACCAAACTCATCTGCCTCATCCGACGTCTTCTCATCTGCCTGTAAGGATCCAATTTTCTCCAAACACGTTTCATATTTTCCGGAGAAGGATTCTCTACCATACTTTCTTCACAATAATAGTTATAAGTATCTTCGAGAAAATTCCGGTTTTCTTCTCCCATCTCCCCCCATCTCTCCACTTCTTGTTTTTCTTTTTCTGAAGCTTCTCCCAAAGCCCAATTCCTTATAATTTTCCAATCAATTTTCATAATTTTTCACACTCTCTTTATATAAAGACGAGTATTTTTTAAATCAGGGTACAAAAACGAAATTTTTTTAGAAAAAAAATAAAAATTCTATAATTGCTCCCAATATTTCAGGAAACAATAGAGCAAAGGCAAAGAACTCCGTATAAATTTATATGCTCTCTTTATGTGGGTGTGGACTGTCAATTCTGAAATATTCAATGTTTCTGCTATCTCACGATAACTCATATCGCGGAATACTTTTAATTCCAATACCCGTCTTTGTTGCTCAGGTAATTTATCCAGACATGCTTTCACCTTTTCCAATAAATCCTCATTATCTTCATATTCTATTGTCCCGGAAAAAATCAAAGCTTCTGTCAATTTATCCTGATTGATGTCTATCACCTGTAAATGTTTAAAATAATCCAGACAAGCATGTTTTACAGAAGCATAAAGATAACTTTTCAGATGGGTACTTTCGGGAATTGAAAGCGAAGAAGTCCAGAGCGAACAAAACACTTCCTGAACCACATCTTCCGCTAATTCACGATTCATCAGATAAGCCAAAGCAAAACGATATAATCCCGCATAATAACGATTAAAAACCACTTCAAAAGCCCTATACGACTTAAGTTTCAGTTGTTTCATCAAGCAATCATCCGAAATTTCTATCTTTTTACCAGGCATAATCAAATTTAAACCGCCTAAAAATATCAAATTATTTAGAATCGTGACATAATCGTATCGATTTTTTCCATGCTGGTTTATATCTACAGCCTGGTATTCTAAAAAAAAGCTTTAAATTCGCATATAGTGATGCGGAAACAACGTTATGCCGTGTCAAGGACAAACCATGAAAAGATGGTTGAAATAAACCAATACAAAGCGAAGGATCTCCTTTGGCCCTCTGCCATCCGAAAATCCTTCGCTACGATCGGGATAGAGGTCCCGATACCCTTTACAATATTATTTGTATTCGTCCCAACTCTTGATCGCCATGTCTTGCCGGTCGACTTTACAGATGGCATAAATGAAAGCACTGGCCAGACGAGCATTGGTAATCAGAGGGATATTATAATCCACGGCAGCCCGACGAATTTTATAACCGTTATCCAATTCCCGTTTTGTATGATTCTTCGGAATGTTAATCACCATATCTATTTTTTTATTCCGCAGGTAGTCCATAATATTCGGTTCTTTCTCTTCGTCGGGCCAATGAAGGATGGTGACACGAATACCGTTTTCCTCAAAGAACTTAGCCGTACCTGCTGTTGCAAAAATATGATATCCTTTGGCAATGAGCATTTTTGTAGAATTGAGTAATTCCACTTTTGAACGGCTGGGGCCCGAAGAAATCAGAATATTCTTTTCAGGAATCCGGTTACCTACAGAAATCATACTCTTTAAGATAGCTTCGTAATAGTTTTCACCGATACATCCCACCTCTCCGGTAGACGACATATCCACTCCTAACACCGGATCGGCCTTTAACAAACGGGCAAACGAAAATTGAGAAGCTTTGACTCCGACATAATCCAAATCGAAAACCGATTTATTCAATTCGGCTACATGTTCACCCAACATAATCCGGGTTGCCATTTCGATAAAGTTATATTTCAAAACTTTCGATACGAACGGAAAACTCCGCGAAGCACGCAGATTACATTCGATCACTTTGATATCGTTGTCTTTGGCCAGGAATTGCATATTGAAAGGCCCGGAAATATTCAGTTCTTTCGCAATAGCACGGGCAATCCTTTTAATCCGCCGCATGGTTTCCACGTATAGTTTTTGTGCCGGAAAGACAATCGTAGCATCTCCGGAATGTACGCCGGCAAACTCTACGTGTTCACTAATGGCATAGGCTTTTATTTCTCCATGCTGAGCTACAGCGTCTATCTCTACTTCTTTAGCCTGTTCGATAAATTCGGTCACCACAACCGGATGATCTTTAGATACTTCAGCAGCTAGTTCGAGAAAATGAACCAATTCTTCCCTATTGGATACAACATTCATTGCAGCTCCCGAAAGGACATATGAAGGACGAATCAACAAAGGAAATCCGACCTCATCGACAAACGTATAAATATCCTCCAGACTAGTCAATTCTTTCCAGCGGGGTTGATCGATACCCAAGTGATCACACATCGTAGAAAATTTCTGACGGTCTTCGGCCCGGTCGATGGATTCTGCCGATGTACCTAAAATATTGACATGCTGACCGTTCAGACGCATCGCCAGGTTATTCGGAATTTGTCCACCGGTAGAAACAATCACTCCCCTCGGTTCTTCCAGCTCTACAATATCCATCACACGCTCGAAAGACAATTCGTCGAAATAAAGACGATCGCAGGTATCGTAATCCGTACTCACCGTCTCCGGATTATAATTAATCATCACAGAACGGTATCCCATCTTATTGATCGTATTCAAAGCACTGACCCCACACCAGTCGAATTCTACGCTACTACCGATCCGATAGGCTCCGGAACCCAGTACAATGACCGACCGGCCGTCATGTTCATACTGAATATCGTTTTCCGTCCCATTATAGGTCACATACAGGTAATTGGTCATTGCCGGATATTCTCCGGCCAACGTATCTATCTGTTTAACACAAGGTAAAATTCCCAATCCTTTCCGATATTCACGCACTTCCAGCATTTTTTGATGAGCAGTCAGCCGATCGTCTTTGATTGTCAGACGTCCGATCTGAAAATCTGAAAATCCCATTTGTTTTGCTTTCCGAAGCAGAACAGAACTCACTCCTGTAATGGTCGAATATTTATTCAGCTCATTTTTCAGATAATGGATATTTTGTAACCTCTCCAAAAACCATTTATCGATACGTGTCATCTCATGTATTTTATCCACATCGTATCCTCTGTCGAAAGCTTCGGCGATAGCAAAAACCCGTTTATCCGTGGGATTCACCAATTCTTCATCGATATCCGGGATTTCAATCTTATTTCCGGCAAATCCGTGCATACCTTGTCCCACCATCCGGAGTCCTTTTTGTATCGCTTCTTCAAAAGTACGTCCGATAGCCATAATTTCTCCGACGCTCTTCATAGAGGATCCGATCAGCTTGGACACTCCTTCGAACTTATTCAAATCCCAGCGCGGAATTTTACAAACGACATAATCCAAAGCCGGTTCGAAACAAGCGGTAGTCACTTTTGTAACAGAATTTTTAATCTCATGTAAACCGTATCCCAATCCTAATTTGGCAGCTACGAAAGCCAGGGGATAACCCGTCGCTTTCGAAGCCAAAGCACTGGAACGGGACAAACGGGCATTCACCTCGATCACCCGGTAATCTTCAGAGTTCGGGTCCAGGGTATACTGAACATTACATTCTCCGACAATTCCGATGTGACGAATAATCTTGATAGCGATAGCCCGAAGTTTATGATATTCACTGTTACTCAAAGTCTGAGAAGGAGCCACTACGATACTTTCACCGGTATGAATTCCCAGTGGATCGAAATTTTCCATATTGCATACGGTGATACAGTTATCGTACTGATCACGGACAACTTCATATTCTACTTCTTTCCAACCTTTCAAAGATTCTTCGATCAACACCTGAGGCGAATAAGAGAAAGCACTGGCAGCCAATTTACGAAGTTCTTCTTCATCGGAACAAAATCCTGAACCCAAACCTCCTAAGGTGTAGGCAGCACGTACAATTATCGGAAAACCGAGTTCTTTCGAAGCAGCGATGGCTTCTTCCATGCTATTGGCAGCAATACTACGAGGAGTTTTTACATCTATTTCGCGTAATTTATTGGCAAAAATCTCCCGGTCCTCCGTATCGATAATCGCCTGCACAGGAGTACCCAATACCTGCACATCATATTTTTCAAGGATGCCTTTCTGATACAATTCGACACCACAATTCAATGCAGTCTGTCCCCCGAAAGAAAGCAGAATACCATCAGGCCGTTCTTTTTTGATGACTTCTTCTACATATTCAGGAGTAACCGGTAAATAATAAATTTTATCGGCCACCCCTTCCGAAGTCTGCACAGTAGCAATATTCGGATTAATCAGCACACTGTATTTTCCCTCTTCACGGATGGCTTTCAAAGCCTGGGATCCAGAATAGTCGAATTCACCGGCTTGACCGATTTTCAATGCTCCCGAACCCAATAATAATATTTTATTTATTTCCTTCATGTCGATTTTAATCTTAGCTGGTTTTACCTGAAATGTTTTACTTATTACCTTTTTCCATGTTCTCGATAAACTTATCGAACAGATATTCTGTATCTACAGGCCCGCTGGAAGCTTCGGGATGGAACTGGGCCGAGAAAAAAGGTTTGGTTTTGTGGCGTATCCCCTCGTTAGTACCGTCATTGACATTCACAAAAAGAGGTTCCCAATCTATCGGTAATGTTTTATCATCGATAGCAAATCCATGATTTTGTGAAGTAATATAACAACGGTTGCTTCCGGGCTGCATCACCGGTTGATTATGACTGCGGTGACCGTATTTTAATTTATAAGTCACAGCACCGGCAGCTCTTGCCATCAACTGATTGCCTAAACAAATCCCCATAATCGGTCTATCACCGGTCAAAATTTTTTTAATATGCTTGATGGTTATATCACATTTAGCAGGGTCACCGGGACCGTTGGACAAAAAATATCCGTCACACTCTTCCTGAGTAAAATCATAATCCCAGGGAACCCGTTTAATGGTCACATCCCGTTTCAAAAGACAACGAATAATGTTATACTTCACCCCACAATCCACTAAGATCACTTTATATTTTCCGTGTCCGTACTCCACAACTTCCTTTGTAGAAACTTCGGCTACAATGTTATGTTCATTGGGATCATAAAAGGGAATCGAAATATTATCGAATTCTATTCTTCCCAACATGGCTCCATGTTCACGCAATTTCTTTGTCAATGCCCGCGTATCTATACCAAAAAGTCCCGGTACCTGTTGTTCTTTCAACCACTGTCCGAGACTTTTTTGCGAATTCCAATGACTATATGCAAATGAATAATCGGAAATGATAATCGCTGTACAATGAATCTTATCCGATTCGAAAAATTTTGAAACCCCGTTTTCCTCATCATCCACCGGAACTCCGTAATTACCGATCATAGGATAGGTAGGAACCAAAATCTGACCTTTGTAGGAGGGATCCGTCAAACTTTCCGGATAACCGGTCATCGCCGTGTAGAACACCACTTCACCGGAAACCGACTTCTCATACCCGAATGAAGTTCCTTCATATACAGTTCCGTCCTGCAGAACTAAACGCGCTTTCTTTAAATTTTGCATATCTATTTAAATGAACTAATTTATCAAACGTCCAAATTGGCGCAAAGGTAAAAAAACTTTCATATCACCACAAGAATATTTATGCATTTTTCATGCATTTATATCCATATATTCAAAATCGATATCATTTCAAATTCTGAATTTAATCTCTATCTTTGCCTTATGACCATT
>OGOH01002182.1_pt1 | contig 12628 bp, 9 predicted proteins | sample 1552571 | NCBI WGS metagenome assembly OGOH01 (sample SAMEA2580170, study PRJEB22360) | human gut metagenome | biome: human gut; feature: human-associated habitat; material: faeces | place: Denmark | collected 2008/2010
GACCTGCCCTTCACGAACCACTGGGAAAGCCTGCAGAAAGCCCGCGAGTGGGGATTCAAAGTCTCGGACGCGGCGCGCATATGCCGCACTGCGGAGCAGATCGACGCCTACATCGCGCATTGGGACGAGGGGCGCCATGCCCTGCCCTTCCCGACCGACGGCGTGGTGATCAAGGTCAACGACTTCGCCGTCCGGCGCCAGCTGGGATTCACAGCCAAGGCCCCCAAGTGGGCCGTGGCCTACAAGTTCAAGGCCGAACGGGCCGCCACGCGGCTCGACAGCGTGTCGTTCCAGGTAGGACGCACCGGGGCTATCACGCCCGTCGCCAACCTCGAACCGGTGCTGCTGGCCGGAACCACCGTGCGGCGCGCGACGCTGCACAACGCCGAGCAGATGGCCCAGCTGGACATCCGCCCGGGCGACACGGTCTACGTCGAGAAGGGCGGCGAGATCATCCCGAAGATCATCGGCGTGGACCTCGCGCAGCGCCCGGCCGACAGCCGTCCGTTCGAGTACATCACCGTATGCCCCGAGTGCGGGACGCCGCTGGTGCGCTACGAAGGCGAGGCCAAGCACTACTGCCCCAACCAGAGCGGATGCCGGCCCCAGATCATCGGGCGCATCATCCACTTCATCCGCCGCAAGGCCCTCGACATCGAGGGGCTGGGCGAGGAGACCGTCGAACTGCTCTACGAAAACGGACTCGTGCGCGACGTGGCGGACCTCTACGACCTGCGGGCCGAACAACTGGCCCCCCTGCCCCGGCTGGGCGAGAAGTCGGCCGACAACATCATCCGCTCGGTGGAACGCTCGAAGGCGGTTCCCTTCCAGCGCGTGCTGTTCGGGCTGGGAATCCGCTTCGTGGGCGAGACCACGGCCAAATACCTCGCCGAGCATTTCCGCTCGCTGGACGCCGTGATGCGGGCCACGCGCGAGGAGCTGACCCAGGCCGACGAGGTGGGCGGGCGCATCGCCGACGCGATCATCGAGAATTTCGCCGACGAGCAGAACCACGCCATCATCCGCCGCCTGCGTGCCGCGGGGCTGAAGTTCGAGGAGGAGGCGCGGGAGCTGGCGTCGGAGTCGCTCGCAGGCCGCAGTTTCGTGGTGTCGGGCAAGTTCTCGCGCAGCCGCGACGAAATGAAGGAGCTGATCGAACTGCACGGGGGCCGGAACCTCGCGGCGGTGTCGGGCAGCGTCGACTACCTCGTGGCGGGCGACAAGATGGGCCCGGCGAAGCTGAAGAAGGCCGAGAAGCTGGGTGTAAGGATCATCTCCGAGGAGGAGTTCATCGCCATGATCGAAGGCGGAGGCCCGGTGGAAAAGGCCGCACAACAGGAATTATTCTGACAGGCGCAAGACGCCTGCTTTGAGGACTGACGCAAAACGACAACAGATAAAACGACAATCAGAGACATTATGCTACGACACAAACTTTCCGGCGTGGGCGCCGCGATGATCACCCCTTTCACGGCAGACAGCCGCGTCGACTACAAGGCGCTGGCCCGCATGATCGACTACGTGATCGACGGCGGCGTGGACTACATCGTCGCACTCGGCACCACGGCCGAGACCCCCACGCTCTACATGCCCGAACGCGCCGTGATCGCCATGTTCATCACCAACCAGATCGCAGGCCGCGTGCCGCTAGTGATGGGCTGCGGCGGCAACTCCACCTCGGAGGTGCTGGACCAGCTGCGCGAATTTGACCTGCGGGGCGCCGACGCCATTTTGAGCGTGACGCCCTATTACAACAAACCTTCGCAGGAGGGGCTCTACCAGCATTTCCGCACCGTCTCGGAGCATTCGCCCCTGCCGGTGATCCTCTACAACATCCCGGGCCGCTCGGGCGTCAACATGACCGCCGAGACCACGCTCCGCTGCGCCGCCGACTTCCGCAACGTCATCGGCATCAAGGAGGCGTCGGGCGACATCGGGCAGATGCAGCGCATCCTGGACAACCGTCCCGAGGGATTTCTCGTGCTGTCGGGCGACGACGGCATGGCCATCGAGCTGATGCGCCGCGGAGGCGACGGCGTGATCTCCGTGGCGGCGAACGCCTTTCCGCAGCGGTTCATGGAGTGCGTGAACCATGCCAAGGCGGGCGACTTCGACGCGGCGGAAAAGGCTTATGCCGCGCTGGACGAAGCCGTGCACGCGCTCTTCGAGGAGGGCAACCCCGTGGGCGTGAAATGCGCCCTCTCGGTGATGGGACGCATCGGCGACACGATGCGCCTGCCGCTGGTCGCCGGATCGGGAAAACTCCGCGCGAAGTTCGAAGAACTGATCGCCAGATACGATTTGCGCTGATTTTGCGTTTGTACCGGAAACGACCGCTATGAAACGATTGCTGCTTCTCTCACTGCTGGTTCCGGCGCTGGCCGCCGCCGGAGTCCCCGACGAGGACATGATCCTCGACCGGACGATGGACGCCCAGTCCGCGTTCTACTACCCCGCGCTGATGATGCGCTACAACGCGGGCGACGAGACGCTGACCGACGAGGATTACCACTACCTCTACTACGGATACGCCTACCGCGACGAATACAAGCCGCTGGCCGTGAACCCCGATCTGGACAAAATGCTGATGCTGGCCTCGGGCATCGACCCCGACAAACCCGACAGGGCCACGCTGGAAACGATGGTCTCGGTGGGAAACGACGCCCTGAAACGCGATCCGTTCAGCCCCAAAATCCTCAACCTCATGTCGTTCGCCTACGGTGCGCTGGGCGACAAGGAGCAGGAAAAAGCCTGGTCGGACCGCATGAACGGCGTCATCCGCACGATCCTCGGCTCGGGCGACGGATTCACGCAGAAGACCCCGCGCCATGTGCTGATGTTCGACCACGCGCTCGACGTGCTGGCCGCCGAAGGGCTTTCGTTCGGCAAGGCGCGCATCGTCAGCCGCACGGTGGAGTTCGTGCCGCTGGTCGTTCCCTATGTGGTCGAGGGCAAGAAGCGCAAGGGATTCTATTTCGATTTCAGCCGCGTCTACTGGAACAAACCCGAGGGTTACACCTACCAGCGCGACCGCACGTGGCAGTTCAACAACCTCAAACCCCGCACCTATAAATGATCCGCATTCTCCGGCATACGCTCTGCCTCGCCCTGCTGCTGACGCTCGCCGCCTGCGAAAAAGACCGCGAGCCGCGAATCGAGGTCTCGACGGGAGAGATTCACCTCCCGGGCGACGCTTCGTCCGGGACGACGTTCACCGTGTCGGCCGAAGAACCGTGGACGCTGTCGTATACCGGCGAGGGATTCGCCGTGACGCCGGACGGCGGCGTCCGCGGGGAGACGACGGTCACGGTGACCGCCTCCGAACCCAACTCCGCCAAGGCGCGCCGGAAGCTGGGCACGATAACCGTCCGCCACCCCGCCAACAAGGACGGCTATCCGGTCGAGGTCTACCAACGGCCCGCCGTGGCGACGCAGACCCTTCTGCTGTACATGCCCGGACGAAGCCTGATCGACTATTACGAGCGCAACATCGAGGGCGTCAGTGCAGCCGTGACGAACCAAATCCCGGGCGACGGGCGCATTCTGGTCTGCTACCAGCCCGAGAAGCATTCGTCGGCCGTCCTGCAGGAGATCCGTTACGACCCGGCGACGGAACGGTGCGAACGAACGACGCTCAAAACCTACGACGGCTTCAACGCCGGAAACCCCGAAAAGGTACGGCAGCTGTTCGCCGATGCCGCGGAGCTGGCTCCGGCCCAAAACTACGGGCTGATCATCGGCTGCCACGGCAAGGCGGGGGGTTGCGGGGCCGCCACGATGGCGTGGATTCCGGTCGCCAGCGGCTCGCTCTCCTACTCGATGCGGCGTTCCGCCGAGGACGACCTATGGGCCGCGCCCCCGGGAGCCAAGCAGACCCGTTCGTTCGGCGACAAGGGCTACGAACTGAACATCACGGAGCTGAAGGAGGCGCTCGAAGCGCAGCAGTTCCGTTTCGACTACCTGATCTTCGACGACTGCTTCATGGCCAACATCGAAACGCTCTACGACCTGCGTTCGGTCATCGGCTACATCGTGGCGTCGCCCTGCGAGGTCATGGGCGACGGATTCCCCTACGACCGGATCGTCCCCCACCTGTTCGAAACGGGACCGGTCGCGGACCGGCTCGCGGAAACCTGCCGGGAGTTCTGGAACCTCTACGAAAACGAATACCAGAGCACGACCTGGAAAGAGCAGTCGGGCTGCATCTCACTGGCCGTCACGTCGCAGCTGGACGCGCTGGCGGAAGTGATGCGCCGCATCAACGAAAAAGGCAAACAGCCGTTCGAACTCTCGCAGCTCCAGTACTACGAGGGACTGATGACACACCTTTTCTACGACTTGGGGCATTACGTCGAATTGAGCTGCGGCGACCCGGCGCTCGTCGAGGAATTCACGACGCAACTCGACCGGGCATTTCCCCCCGAAAGCCGTCTGTGCACGAAGCAGTTCTATTCCCAATACAACAACGGGTCGAACCCCGTGCATTTCTATACGGGCGTCTCCGTGAGCGAGCCTTCGACGAAGTACGTCGCCGAAAACCGGATGACGAACTGGTATCGGGACACGCATTAAATGAAATGAAAAGAGCGATTCTCACGAATCGCTCTTTTCATTTATGCATACAGCCCGGACTTCCTATTCATACTGCCCGGACTTCAGCCGCTCCACCTCCTCGCGGGTCAGGAACCGCCACGCTCCGCGCTTGAGGTTCTTCTTCGTGAGACCCGCATAGTAAACGCGGTCGAGTTTGGTCACGGTGTAACCCAGGAACTCGAAAATACGGCGCACAATGCGGTTGCGGCCCGAGTGGATCTCGATGCCCACCTCCTGCTTGTTCTCCTTGACGTAGGAAATCTCGTCGGCGAAGATCTCGCCGTCTTCGAGCGTGACGCCCTCGGCGATGCGGTCCATATCGGCGCGCGTCAGAGGTTTGTCGAGCGTCACCTGGTAGATTTTCTTCTTCTTGTAGGAAGGGTGCGTCAACTGCTTCGTAAGGTCGCCGTCGTTGGTGAACAACAGCAGCCCGAGGCTGTTCTTGTCGAGGCGTCCCACCGGGTAGATGCGCTCCGTGCAGGCGCCCGAGACCAGCTCCATGACCGTCTTTCCGGCATGGGGATCGTCGAGCGAAGTGACGTAGCCCTTGGGCTTGTTCAGCACCAGGTAGACCTTCTTCTCGCCCTGCACCGGCTCGTCGTTGAACCGCACTTCGTCGGTCGGCAGCACCTTGGTCCCCAGTTCGGTGACGATCTTGCCGTTGACCGAAACGACGCCCGCCGTGATGAAATCGTCGGCCTCGCGGCGCGAGCAGATGCCCGACTGGGCGATGAAGCGGTTCAGGCGCATCTCGCCCGTCTGCTTCTCGGGATTGAATTTCGGATACGACGCCGGTTTGTCGTCGTGTTTCTTATAGGCAGGTTTGAACGGTTTGTCGACGAACTTCCGGTCGCCGAATTTCTTATCCCCGAATTTTTTCTCGCCGAACTTCTTCTCGCCGTAGGGCTTGTCGCCGAACTTCTTGGGTCCGAATTTCTTCTCGCCGTAGGCCGGCTTGTCGCCGTAACTGCGGCGCGGACGCTCCTCGTCGCTGCGGTGACGGTCACCGTCGTAGCGGGGTTTGTCGCCGAAGGAACGCCGCGGACGGTCGTCGTCCTGACGCTGACGGTCGCCATACGAACGCGGCTTATCGTCATACTGACGCGGGCGGTCGTCATACGAACGGCGCGGGCGGTCGCCCTCCCCGCGGGATTTGTCGCCGTAGTGCGGCTTCTCGAAGACCGGACGGTTGTCGGCCGTGAAATGGGGGTTATACGAAGCCCGGCGTTCGGGCCTGTTTTCAAAGGAGGGTTGCTCCGAATCGGCGGCATCACGCTGCAAACGCGGGCGACGCTCGACACGCTCCGCCGTAGCAATTACGGTGCGCTTGCGCTTGTCGCGTCCGAAGCGCTCGAGCACCGGGGTCGAGTCGTTTTTGGGATCTTTCATCGTTTCTGTTCTACTAATATCAAAGTGTCGGGGCAAAGATAGTGCAAGTTTCGGGGATAACAACACATTGCGTGCCCGAATTCATCTTTTCGGGAAAAATTTAGAATTAGCCTCAACGATGAATTACTTGCATAACCCGAGCGCATCCTCTTTGAAAAAACGGATTAGTTCCGGTACTTGAGATATGCCTTTCAGCCTTTTCTCTACTTGCTTAGTCCGCTTTTTCGCAAGTTCTATAACCACTGCCTGCACGGCAAGTAAGTTATCGTCCGTAGGACCGCAATATTTTCTGATTTTAACATAAGCATCATAAATAGGTCGTTTTTTGTGCGATGCCGAAATAGCCGCAAACGGACTATCAGGATTCTTGCGATACAAACGCTCTATCAGATCATAGTTTGTAATATATTGTTTTTCTTTTTGCTTCAAAATTTCCACCTGACGCTGTCGCTCTTCTTCCCGGCGACGGCGTTCTTCCGCCTCTTTGGCAAGCCGTTGCTGTCTTTGCCTTTCGACTTCAAGGCGTTTTTTCTCTTTGGCTCGCCTGATTTCACTTAAAGAGATAATAGAACGAGATATTTCTGCCACTTTTTTCCGACCATCCTGATATTTCGAATTTTTTTCGTATTTTATAATTTTTATCCAACGTCCCAACGAATCCGTTGCCTCAACGGTAAAATACAGCGTTTCAATTCGAGGTTTCTGGGGTTCACCGTCAAAAGTTCTTGTTACTCGAATTTGCTGTGGACGACCGTCGCGAAAATCATATCGTATCTTCTCCGTGTACCACCATAGTTTTTCATACCCTCGAAACGACACGGAATTCGCATCTCGCCGTTCATGGATCAATGACAACAGAAAATTGTTCGGAGCCCAAGTTCTTGTATAAACGCCGAAATTCTCATACTGAACAATTCGTTGCATAGCATCCAGTTTTACATGCCTTGTACCCACAGATTTGCCAGTGAGATCGTATCGGCGAAGCTCGACCTGACCACTGCCGGAAGGCCAGAACAGCACCTCTTCCCCTAACCGAAGCGAATCCCGCCGATCTAAACACCATTCGGCTTGTTTACTGACTTGCAGATTTGCGATCGGGTCCGGTCCATCGTTATTCATATTTGATCCGAATTTAAGTATGTAACATTTTGTTTCAGGAAAGTGTTCACAGACAATGACGTTATTGGACACCTTTTCTCCGGGAACCATTTTACCAAACCGATCCACACACTCAACAGTCGTTACGCAAACCATACCATCCAACAGGTCATCCGCAGACAAGTCGGCGATATACGGCAATAAACTCTGTGGATGCGACATAAAAACGACATTGTCATACAGAATTTTATCACGCAAAGCATGCATTTGCCCCTGACACAAATACGGTTGCATCAAAACCGCCACAACCGCAAAATAAACATTTTTGAACATAAATAAACGATTAATTGCCTTCCGACTCCTATCTGGCAAAATTGCAAAAAAGAAGTGTGGAGTCGTTCGTTTATCTATCACGAGGCTCTGGAATGCCCTTGCATAAAATAAACAATACCCCACACCGGATAGTATATCGGGAATGATATAACTATACACGGCAATGAGTGTTCGTATTGCTTATCCCTTATGCAATGAAATTTTCCAGATTTCGTGATAAGGATGAAGCGAAACACTTCTACCAAAATATGTCGCTAACCGTATGGATAGCATTACAAAGATAGAAAATGTTTTCGAAATACAATCCTCATTCGGGGTATTGCATCAACAAATTTCCGAAAAAGGTTCCTGAAAATCAATATTGACTTTGAACAATGTTATTTCAATTTGGGAGAGAATGGCAAAATAACAGGCGGGAAATTACTATCTTTGCATCCGTTATGACCATGAACCGCGAAATACTGCGCATTGCGCTCCCCAATATCGTCTCGAACATCACCGTGCCGCTCATGGGCATCGTATCGACCGCCATCGCCGGACACTGGGGAGCCGACTCCGCCGCCACGATCGGCGCGCTGGCCATCGGCGTCTCGATCTTCAACTTCATTTACTGGAACTGCTCGTTCGTGCGCATGGGAACCAGCGGGCTGACGGCCCAGGCGTTCGGCGCGGGCGACTTCCGCGAGTGCACCAACATGCTGGCCCGCGCGCTGTCGGTGTCGGCGGTGATGGGTGTGCTGATGATCCTGCTCCAATACCCCGTGGGAGAACTGGCCCTCTGGGCCATGAACGGCAGCGAAATGACCCGCGACTACTTCTACGCCCGCATCTGGGCCGTGCCGGCGGGCATCGTACTCTTCGGGTTCAACGGCTGGTTCACGGGGATGCAGAACGCCATATTCCCCATGCTGACGGCCGTCACGGTCAACATCGTGCACATCCTTTGCAGCCTCTGGTTCGCCTTCGGGATGGATATGGGCATCGTGGGCATCGCCTACGCCTCGGTGATCGCCCAATGGACCGGCGTGGCGCTCTCGGCGCTGCTGCTCGCCGCCAAATACCGTCCGATCCTCACCGGGATCGACTGGTCGGAGGTGCTGGACCTCAAACCGCTGAAGACGTTCTTCATCATCAACCGCGACATCATCCTGCGCACGTTCTGCATCGTCGCGGTCTACACCTTCTTCACCGGGGCGTCGGCACGCATGGACGACCCCGCGCTGCTGGCCGTGAACACCCTGCTGCTGCAACTCTTCACGCTCTTTTCCTACATGAACGACGGCTTCGCCTACGCCGCCGAGGCGCTCACGGGACGCTTCATCGGGGCGCGCGACAGCGTGTCGCTGCGCGACTGCCTGCGGAGGTGCATCGCCTGGGGAACGCTCGTATCGGTGGTCTTCGTGGGGATTTATCTCGTCTGGTGGCGCGACCTGGTGGGCGTGTTCGTAGATCACTCGGCACCCAACGCCGGGGTGATCGAGGAGCTGGCGGGACGCTACATCGTCTGGATCATCCTCATCCCGATCGCCTCGGCCATGCCCTTCATCATGGACGGCATCATGGTCGGAGCCACCGAAACGCGCGTCATGCGCGACTCGATGTTCTGGGCCACGGCGGCCTATTTCGCCATTTACTACGCCTGCTACCCGCTGATCGGCAACAATGCCCTATGGCTGGCCTTCACGCTCTACATGTTCCTGCGCGGAGTGATCCAGTTCTTTATGACCCGCCGGCTGAAAACCATCTACGACAAGATCGCATAGGACCCGGACAACCGCCCGCCGGCACGGAACGAGCGCCGGACAAGCCTCCGAAAAGGAAACCGCCCCCGCCGGAGATGCTTCCGGCAGGGGCGAAACCGTAAAAACGAGACCTTCCGGACCGTCTATTCCGCGAAGCCATCCCAGTCGTCGCGGAACTGCTCGGAGCCGGTCTTTTTGGCAAAAATGCACCGGTTGTCGTAAACGTCGGCATCGGCATCGGTCAGCTCCCGCGACCACGCCACGCGGCCCGAACGGTCGGCGCCGGGTCCTTCGCAACGCCATTCGGCATAGTACACATCGCCTTTACGGGCCGCGTCGTGCCAGTCGCGCCACCCCTCGGGACGGATCGCCGCGGGAAATTCGCACTCCAGCCACACGGTGCGGGCCGTCGATTTCCACGGACGCCCGAGGTAAACCCGCGTCACCCCTTCGGCCGCCGTCACACGGCAGCAGGAGAAGACGAATCCGTATTCGTTGCGCTCGGTGGTCGAAGCGGCCGTGATGAAACTGTCGGCCTTGCAATGGATCGTCGAACACTCGAACAGCACGATCGAAGGGCCGAAAATGAAGTCGGTGGTTCCCTCGATATAACAATTCTCGACATGTACGCGCGAAACGTAGCCGCGAGCAAAGAAGGTGTCCTGATCGCCGATGAGCGCACAATGATACAGATGGATGCGGTCACCGCGGGTTTCGAGCGCCACAGCCTGCCCTACCCTTCCGGCATCGTTCTCGACGGTCAGGCAATCCAGATAGACATCGTCGGCCTGAACGGACATCGTATAGCTGTCGTAGGTGGTCAGCTCGCGGCCGTCGACGACTTTGCCGGCATAGTCGCCCCAGACGATGCGGGTTTCAGCCATTTCATCGCCCAGAATCCGGACCTTGTCCTTATAGACGTCGAGCGTCACCTTCTCGCGATAGACGCCGGGCATAATCCGCACCGTGCGCCACTCCGCAGGCTTCGACGGCAGGGCGTCGAAACACGCCTGAATGGTCCGGAAATCCCCGCCGCCGTTGCAGTCGACGGTATAGACCTTCTCTGCCGAGGCGACGAACGAGGAAAGGAGAAGGATCGTTATGATTACAGCGGATTTCATCATAGGTTCGGTGAACGCAATTACACGCTACAACGTCACCCCCGTCTTGAAGATGGCGATCTCCTTGAAACCCGTCTCCTCGTGCTTGAGACGCTCGCCGCCGGCCGTGGCCAGCACCTTGCCGATGAAACGCTCCAGCACGGCCTGCGGCTCCTCGTCCTCGACCAGCGTGCCGGCGTTGAAGTCGATCCAGTTGGCCTTGAACTCCGCGAGCTGCGTGTTGGTCGAAATCTTCATCGTGGGCACGAACGACCCGAAAGGCGTGCCGCGTCCCGTGGTGAAGAGCACCAGCTGGCAGCCCGAGAGAGCCAGCGCCGAAGCGGCCACCAGGTCGTTGCCCGGAGCCTGCAAGAGGTTCAATCCCGGCTTCGTGACGGGCTGTGCGTAGGTCAGCACGTCGACGACGGGCTGCGCCCCGCCCTTCTGCACGCAGCCGAGCGATTTTTCCTCAAGGGTCGTGATGCCGCCCTTCTTGTTGCCCGGCGAGGGATTTTCATAAATCGGCTGGTCGAACCGGCGGAAATAGCGTTTGAAATCGTTGATCAGCGAGACCGTTCCGTCGAAAACCCGGCGGTCTGCGGCGCGGTCCATCAGGATCGTCTCGGCGCCGAACATCTCGGGAACCTCCGTCAGCACCGTCGTGCCGCCCTGCGCGATCAGCCAGTCGGAAAACAGCCCCACCAGCGGATTGGCCGTGATGCCCGAGAAACCGTCCGAGCCGCCGCACTTCAAGCCCACCTTGAGGTAAGCGAGCGGAAGCGGCTGACGCTTATCGGCTTTGGTCTTTTCCACCAGCCTGCAGCAGATTTCGAATCCCGCCTCGATCTCGTCCTCGACCTCCTGGGCGACGAGGAACTTCACCCGCTCGTCGTCCCATTGGCCGATCACCTCTTTCAGGGCCGACACCTGGTTGTTCTCGCACCCGAGGCCCAGCACCAGCACGGCGCCCGCATTGGGGTGACGCACCAGCGCGGCCAGCGCCCGCTGCGTATTGGCGTGGTCGTCGCCCAGCTGCGAACAACCGTAATTATGGGTGTAGACCCGCACGTCGTCGAGGTGCGAGCAGTCGCACTCGCGCTTCACGCGCTCCGCGATGGCCTGCGCCTGCCCGTTGACGCACCCCACCGAGGGCACGATCCACAACTCGTTGCGAATGCCCATCGTATCGTTCCCGCGCAGGTAACCCATCACCCGCACGTCGCGCTTCGGGCACCCGACATCGTAAACCTTGGGGGCATAGGTGTATTCGAGGTCGTCGCGGAGGTTGGTTTTCAGGTTGTGCGTGTGAATCCACCCGCCCTGCGGCACGTCCTGCGTGGCGAGACCGATGGGATAGCCGTACTTCACGACGTTCTCGCCCGCGGCGATGTCGCGCAGGGCGAACTTATGGCCGCGCGCAACGTCCTCGCGGAGCGTCACGGCGACGCCCTCGACATCGAGCGTCTCGCCCTCGTGCAGGTCGTCGGCCAGTGCGACGGCGACATTGTCCGCAGCGTTGATTTTCAGAAACCGTTTCATATCAATAAAATAAGCCGCATGTCCGGGTCCCGCAAAGCCCCCGCCGAGGCGGGGGTTCGGGGGTGGATCGGACTTGTGAACACGACCGGAGGCCGTGCCACGAACCGTCCGAAACGCCGCACCGAAACAGCTGACTGGTTACGCTCCTAAAAACTTCTTCAAGGCATCTTTCATGCCCAGCGTCTCGATGTCGCGGACATAGCCCGCAACGGTCCCGATGAAGCCCGGAACCTCCGAGAAATCGACGGTGAAGATGCCGCTCTCCTTCACAATCTTCGTGATCGTAGCCTCCATGTCGGCCGAATCCCAGTTGGCGCAGATGTAGTCCACGAACTCCCTCGTGTCGTCGGGTTCGAAACCGCTGTTCGGCCCGTAGAGGGTCATCAGCGCGGCGAACGTGAATGCTTCGCGTTCGGCCAGCCGCTGCGCCTTGAACCAGTTGTCGCGCACGGTCGGATAGTTGCGCGCCTCCCATTTCGAAAGCGAGTTGAGCGAAATGGACCGGAGCATGTGCTTGATGAAGGGGTTGTAGAAACGCTCCAGAATCCCGGCGGCGAACTTCTTCAGCTCGTCCCGGTCCTCGTCGATCATCGGGATCACCTCCTCGGCAACCATGTCGTTGACGAACCGCTCGATGTCGGGCGTATTGAAAGCGTCCATCACCGTCTCGCAGCCCATTTGCAGGGCGATGGGCACCATGCCCGTATGCGACCCGTTCAGGATGCGGACCTTCTTGTCGCGGAACTGCTTGATCGACGGCATGAAGATCACATGCAGCCCCGCCTTGTCCAGCGGCAGCTCCTTCATTCCCCCCCTTTAGCCCCAGACATGCCG
>OGOH01002187.1_pt1 | contig 12606 bp, 7 predicted proteins | sample 1552571 | NCBI WGS metagenome assembly OGOH01 (sample SAMEA2580170, study PRJEB22360) | human gut metagenome | biome: human gut; feature: human-associated habitat; material: faeces | place: Denmark | collected 2008/2010
CGAACCGTGCGCTGATGGGATCCAACATGCAGCGTCAGGCCGTACCGCTGATGATCACCGATGCTCCTGTAGTAGGAACCGGTATCGAAGCAAAAGCAGCCGTAGACTCCGGTGTCTGCGTCGTTGCAAAGAAAGCAGGAACCATTTCCTACTCCTGCTCCAACGAGATCCGCATGAACAATGATGACGGAACAAAAGATGTTTACCATCTGACCAAATTCATGCGAAGCAACCAGAGCAACTGCTACAACCAGAAACCGATCGTATTTAAAGGTGACCATGTAGAGGCCGGCGAAGTAATCGCAGACGGTCCGTCTACTTACCAGGGCGAGCTTGCACTTGGTAAAAACCCGCTGATCGGATTTATGACCTGGGAAGGATATAACTACGAGGACGCCGTTCTTCTTAGCGAGCGTCTGGTACAGGATGATGTTTACACGTCCATCCACATCGAGGAGTACGAGGCAGAGGCCCGTGACACCAAGCTTGGACCGGAAGAGATCACAAAAGACGTTCCGGGAGTCGGCGATGAAGCCTTAAAAGACCTGGACGAGCGTGGAATCATCCGCATCGGTGCAGAGGTACGTGCCGGTGATATTCTGGTCGGAAAAGTAACTCCGAAGGGAGAGACTGAGCTGACCGCAGAGGAGCGTCTGCTCCGTGCCATCTTTGGCGAGAAAGCAAGAGAAGTACGTGATACTTCCCTGAAAGTACCGCACGGTGAGTATGGTATCATCGTGGACGCCAAAGTATTTACCCGTGAAAACGGCGACGAACTTTCTCCTGGAGTAAACCAGGCAGTCCGCATCTACATCGCACAGAAGAGAAAAATCTCTGTCGGCGATAAGATGGCTGGTCGTCACGGAAACAAGGGTGTCGTTTCCCGTGTACTTCCTGTAGAGGATATGCCGTTCCTGCCGAACGGACGTCCGCTGGACATCGTGCTGAACCCTCTGGGTGTGCCGTCCCGTATGAACATCGGACAGGTGCTGGAGATCCACTTAAGCCTTGCAGCAGCAGCGCTTGGATTTAACGTATCCACCCCGATTTTCGACGGCGCAAACGAGAAAGATATTCAGGATACCCTGGAACTGGCAAACGATTATGTAAACATGGAATGGGATGCATTCTCCGAGAAATATAAAGATGTTCTGCTTCCGGAAGTATATCAGTACTTGGAAGAGCACCTGGATCACAGAGAACTGTGGAAGGGCGTTGATATCGCAAGAGACGGTAAGGTACAGCTCCGCGACGGACGTACCGGTGAGCCGTTTGATGGAAGAACCACCATCGGACACATGCATTACCTGAAACTGCATCACCTGGTAGACGATAAGATCCATGCACGTTCTACCGGCCCATACTCCCTCGTTACACAGCAGCCGCTGGGTGGTAAAGCTCAGTTCGGTGGACAGCGTTTCGGAGAGATGGAGGTTTGGGCTCTTGAGGCGTACGGTGCATCCTACACGCTGCAGGAGATCCTGACTGTGAAGTCTGACGATGTGGTTGGCCGTGTGAAGACATACGAAGCCATCATCAAGGGCGACAATATTCCGGAGCCTGGTATTCCGGAATCCTTCAAAGTATTGTTGAAAGAGCTGCAGTCCCTGGCACTCGATGTCCGCGTACTGCGTGATGACAATACCGAAGTTAAAATTATGGAATCAGTTGATTACGGTGATACCAACCTGAACCACATCATCGAGGGAGACCGTTACTCTGACAGAGAGGACGAGAGATTTGGTGACTATGGATTCTCCAAGAAAGAATTTGACGGAGAAGAAATGGTAGATGTGGAAGAGGATGAAGAAGAAGACTCTTATCTTGATCTGGATGAAAGTTCAGATGATGACATGTAACTTGTAGATCTTCGCTTTGCGAGGAAAGGGGTAATCAAATGCCAGAAACAGCAAAAAAAGAAAATTACCAGATGAGCTTTGATGCCATCAAAATAGGACTTGCCTCCCCGGAGAAAATCCGGGAGTGGTCCCATGGCGAGGTAAAAAAACCGGAGACCATCAACTACAGAACGCTGAAACCGGAAAAAGACGGTCTGTTCTGTGAAAGAATCTTCGGACCAAGCAAAGACTGGGAGTGCCATTGCGGTAAATATAAGAAAATTCGCTACAAAGGCGTAATCTGCGACCGATGCGGCGTAGAAGTAACAAAATCCAGTGTGCGCCGTGAGCGTATGGGACACATTGAGCTGGCAGCTCCGGTATCCCACATCTGGTATTTCAAAGGAATTCCGTCCCGTATGGGACTGATCCTGGATCTGTCTCCGAGAACTCTGGAAAAGGTTCTGTATTTCGCAAACTACATCGTTCTTGATGCAGGCGATACCAAATTACAGTACAAACAGGTTCTGACCGAGAAAGAATACCAGGATGCCAGAGAGGAGTTCGGAAACAGCTTCCGTGCAGGCATGGGTGCTGAGTCCATCAAAGAGCTTCTGATGGCAATCGATCTGGAAAAAGAGTCTGCTGAATTAAAGGCAGGTCTCAAAGATTCTACCGGACAGAAGAGAGCCCGCATCATCAAGAGACTTGAGGTTGTTGAGGCATTCCGTGAGTCCGGAAACCGTCCTGAGTGGATGATCCTCGATGCGGTTCCGGTTATTCCGCCGGATCTGCGTCCTATGGTACAGCTTGACGGAGGACGTTTTGCAACATCTGACCTGAATGACCTGTACCGCCGTATCATCAACCGTAACAACCGTCTGAAGAGACTGCTGGAGCTCGGTGCACCGGATATCATCGTGCGCAACGAGAAACGTATGCTCCAGGAGGCAGTTGATGCCCTGATCGACAACGGCCGCCGCGGCCGTCCGGTAACCGGTCCTGGAAACCGTCCTCTGAAATCTCTGTCCGACATGCTGAAAGGTAAATCCGGCCGTTTCCGTCAGAACCTTCTTGGTAAACGTGTTGACTACTCCGGCCGTTCTGTTATCGTCGTAGGACCGGAACTGAAGATTTACCAGTGCGGTCTGCCGAAAGAAATGGCAATCGAGCTGTTTAAACCGTTCGTTATGAAAGAGCTGGTTTCCAACGGCACTGCACATAACATCAAAAATGCAAAGAAAATGGTCGAGAAACTCGAGCCGCAGGTATGGGACGTTCTCGAGGACGTCATCAAAGAGCATCCGGTTATGCTGAACCGTGCCCCTACCCTGCATCGTCTGGGTATCCAGGCGTTCGAGCCGATTCTGGTAGAAGGTAAAGCGATTAAGCTGCACCCGCTGGTTTGTACCGCATTCAACGCCGACTTCGACGGTGACCAGATGGCTGTCCATCTGCCGCTGTCTGTAGAAGCGCAGGCAGAGTGCCGTTTCATGCTTCTTTCTCCGAACAACCTGCTGAAACCGTCCGATGGTGGTCCGGTAGCCGTTCCTTCCCAGGATATGGTTCTTGGTATCTACTATCTGACACAGGAGCGTCCGGGCGAGAAGGGCGAAGGAAGCTTCTTCCGCGATATGAACGAAGCCATCCTGGCATACGAGAACGGATACATTACCCTGCAGACCAAGATTACCATCCGCTGCGAAAAAGAGATGGAAGATGGTACTGTAATGCAGCAGAACGTAAGCTCCACACTCGGAAGATTCCTCTTCAATGAGATTCTGCCGCAGGATCTGGGATACGTAGACCGTACGGTTCCGGGTAACGAGCTTGCGCTTGAGGTTGATTTCCTCGTTGCAAAGAAACAGCTGAAACAGATTCTGGAAAAAGTCATCAATACACACGGAGCTACCAAAACCGCAGAGGTTCTGGACTATATCAAGGCAACCGGATATAAATACTCCACCCGTGCAGCCATGACCGTATCCATTTCCGATATGACCGTGCCGCCGCAGAAGCCGGAGATGATCAAGCAGGCTCAGGATACTGTTGACCGTATCACAAAGAACTACAAACGTGGTCTTATCACAGAGGAAGAGCGTTACAAAGAGGTTGTTGATACTTGGAAGAAGACCGATGATGAGCTTACAAAGGCACTTCTTACAGGTCTTGATAAGTACAACAACATCTTCATGATGGCTGACTCCGGAGCCCGTGGTTCCGATAAGCAGATCAAACAGCTGGCTGGTATGCGAGGACTGATGGCCGATACAACCGGACACACCATCGAGCTGCCGATCAAGTCAAACTTCCGTGAAGGTCTTCAGGTACTGGAATACTTCATGTCCGCACATGGAGCACGAAAAGGTATGTCCGATACCGCGCTTCGTACCGCCGACTCTGGTTACCTGACCCGTCGTCTGGTAGACGTTTCTCAGGACCTGATCATCCGTGAAATCGACTGTGCCGAGGGCAAGGACGAAATTCCGGGTATGTGGGTCAGCGAGTTCACAGACGGAAAAGAGCAGATCGAGAGTCTGCAGGATCGTATCACAGGCCGTTTCTCCTGCGAGACGATCAAAGACAAGGACGGCAACGTCATTGTAAAAGCAAACCATATGATCACCCCGAAACGTGCTGCCCGTGTCATCAAAGACGGCATCAACGAGAACGGTGAGCATTATACAAAAGTAAAAATCCGTACCATTCTTACCTGCCGTTCCGGTAACGGAATCTGCGCAAAATGCTATGGTGCCAACATGGCAACCGGCGAGGCAGTACAGGTTGGTGAGTCTGTCGGAATTATCGCAGCACAGTCGATCGGTGAGCCTGGTACACAGCTGACCATGCGTACCTTCCATACCGGTGGTGTTGCCGGTGGAGATATCACACAGGGTCTTCCTCGTGTCGAGGAGCTTTTTGAGGCAAGAAAGCCGAAAGGTCTTGCCATCATCACAGAGATTCCTGGTGTTGCTGTTATCAATGACACTAAGAAGAAACGTGAAGTTATCGTTACAGATCAGGAAACAGGAGAATCCAAGACTTACCTTATTCCATACGGATCCCGTATCAAGATCACAGACGGACAGATCCTTGAAGCAGGTGATGAACTTACAGAAGGTAGCGTAAATCCGCATGATATCCTGAGAATTAAAGGTGTACGTGCAGTTCAGGATTATATGATCCGTGAAGTACAGCGTGTATATCGTCTCCAGGGTGTTGAGATCAGCGATAAGCATATCGAAGTTATTGTTCGTCAGATGCTGAAGAAAATCCGTATCGAAGATAACGGAGATACAGAATTCCTTCCTGGAACACTGGTTGACTTCCTTGAATACGAGGACGTTAACGAGCAGATGGAAAAAGAAGGCAAACAGCCTGCAGATGGAAAACAGGTTATGCTTGGTATTACCAAGGCATCTCTTGCTACAAACTCCTTCCTGTCAGCCGCTTCCTTCCAGGAAACAACTAAAGTTCTGACTGAAGCCGCTATCAAGGGTAAAGTTGACCCGCTGATCGGTCTGAAAGAGAACGTAATCATCGGTAAACTGATTCCTGCAGGTACCGGTATGAAACGCTACAGAGATGTAAGACTCAACAGCACAATGCCTGAACCGGAAGTAAAGGTTGAAGATATAGCCGAAGAACCTACGGAAGATGAAGAAATCAAAGATGATGAGATGATCACAATGGATGAAGAACTTCCGGAAGACGAAGAATTCGATGTTGAAGAATCTGCTGAAGACGAAGCTGATGATCCGGCTTCAGACGATGCAGAAGACAACGAATGATCCAACGGAGTAGATAACTTATCCGGACTGATTTGATATGAATTCACAAGAGAACTATCTGTGCCGACAGATTTTGCCGGCGAGGTAGTTCTCTTTTATTTTCCGGAACATTCCATTGCCGAAAAAAGAGAAAAATACAAAGAAACTGCTTTTTGTGTTATAATACCAGTACATTATGAGCAGGTAATGAACTGTGAAGTATTTTTACAGTTATGATAAATATACATTTTTGTTTCCGGTAACAGCTTGTAAAAAGCATTGACCGGGACAGGGAAGGAAATAGAAATTGAACAGAAATGGAGGTGCAATATGGATAAAGAACTTCCGGTTTCAGCATGGCCGGAATGGAAAATCATAGAGAAAATCGGCGAAGGCTCTTTTGGAAAGGTGTATAAGGCACAGAGAACAGAACGTGGAAAATCTTTCTATTCTGCTATCAAGATCATCAATATACCCGGAAGCCAGAGCGAGTTGAACAGCGTACGTTCTGAAACAGGGGATGAGCAGTCCACAAGACAGTATTTTCAGAATCTGGTTGAGGAATGTATTCAGGAAATCAGTACCATGGAATACTTTCGAGGAAACTCTTACATTGTCTCTGTAGAAGATTTTAAGGTTATGGAATATCTGGATGTCATTGGATGGGAGATTTCCATAAGGATGGAATATCTGACAAGTTTTATGGATTACTGTGCGGAAAAGCAGCTTACTGAGAAAGAGGTAATAAAGCTGGGAATGGATTTGAGTAAGGCACTGGAATATTGCCGGAAACTTAAGATCATTCACAGGGATATCAAGCCGGAGAATATTTTTGTATCCAGATTTGGCGATTTTAAGCTTGGAGATTTCGGAATTGCACGTGAACTTGAGCGAACCATGAGCGGATTTTCCAAGAAAGGTACTTACTCTTATATGGCGCCTGAGATGTATAAAGGTGAGAAATATGACAGCAGGGTAGATATTTATTCTCTTGGGATTGTGCTGTACAGGCTGATGAATCATAACAGACTGCCATTTATGAGTCTGGAAAAACAGTTTATCACTTACAGGGATAAGGAAAATGCATTAAATAAGCGTGTTGCAGGAGAGCAGATGAGTGCACCTGTGGATGCAGGAACACAGTTTGCCCGTATTATCATGAAGGCCTGTGCTTATGATCCTGCACAGAGATATCAGACACCGGAGGAGCTTTATAGTGCGCTGGATGATCTGAAAAATGGAAGATCTGGCAGAATCCGGCAGTTACAAAACGGTGTTCAGAAAGCAGGAACGGATAAAACAGAATCATATAGTGCAATTGCACAGAACGGCAGAGCAGCACAGAATGTTACATCAGATGCCGAAAATGTACGAAAAAGTACAGTGCAGAATACGTCAGTACAGAATACCCGGGGAAATAAAAAAACATCAGATTTTCAGAATGCTGCAAAAAGAAAACGTGCTGTAAACAATGTTTCGGAGAGCAGCTTTACAGATAAAGAAACAATGTCAGTTGTAGCAGAACAGAAAATACAGCCACAGGAAACGCCATCAGAAACAGTTGCGATAAGATCTGCGCGTGCTGTGGAAGCCAGAAAGCGAAGACGCAGGAAGAAACAGCTGCTGCGCAGGGCATTGCTTGCAATTGTGGCAGGTACAGCGATACTTATGATGGCCGCAGTCTATTACAGAGTAAGTACAGATCATGCTCAGGAAGGACAGGAGGATAATCCGATCGCAATTCTGGATGATGAGAAATACAGCTCCACAAAATCCGGATCCAAAGATTTCTCCAAAGCTCTGGATACGATCAAGGAGCAGGCAACAACTATCACAGATAATCTGAACAGTTACGACTGGGTTGGAACAGAAGGAACTGTTCTGCGATATCTGAGAAGGGTAAAGACTACTCAGCAGGCAGATGGAAATCTGGATATTGAGAGTGAATGCATGAAAGCGCTGGTCTATCCGGCAGAATCCGGAGATGGAGTTTATGAAGAATATTTCTACTGGGGAGAGAAATTATTCTTTGCATATATCTGGTATGATGAAACTTCAGAATATTATTATTATAACGACGGCGAACTGATAAGATGGATCGATTCCAATGGAAAGTGTCACGATAACGAAAAAGATAATGAGGAATTCGTGAAACGTGGCGAGAAATACTGGAACAATTCATTGAAAGCATTGAAGGGAGAAGGAACAAAGACAGATAATGGCAATGTATCAGATTGAATGTGCATATACCTGCCATACAGGAAATATCCGGGCAAATAATGAAGATAATTTCTGGTGTTTTGGGGAATCCCTTCCGGTGAACAATGAAGGAACAAAGGGTATCTGCTCAAAGATTATTTCGGGTAACAGAGTACCGGCAATGGCGGTATTTGACGGTATGGGAGGAGAAAGCTGCGGCGAGATTGCAGCCTTTCTTGCATCAGAAGAATTTGGAAAATTTTATAATGCGAATAAAAGAATGCTGAGGGATATGCCGGAAGATTTTATAGACGATGTATGTGAGAAGATGAATCAGGCAGTATGCAGATATGGAACAGAGCATCATATTTGGAGCATGGGAAGCACAATGGCGATGCTCCTCTTTACACCAGAGTCTATGTTTGCCTGCAATCTTGGGGACAGCAGGATTTATTTTATGGATGGTGGTAAGCTTCAGCAGATTTCCACAGACCATGTTTTTGGTGGTACGGCAGTTGGGAAAGCCCCGTTAACCCAGTATCTTGGACTTCCTGAAGAGCTGCAGAGACTGGAACCTTCTGTGACAGAAATCGAGCATAAGGAGGGATACAGATATCTTCTGTGTTCAGATGGAGTAACAGATATGCTTTCGGACAGTGAGATAGAGGCGATTCTGTCACAGGATATGGAAATCCCGGAGATCGTAAATGATCTTCTTAAAAATGCTCTCCAAAAAGGTGGGAGAGATAATGTGACGATCGTGCTCTGTGAAGTACAGAAGCTGGATACAGTCCGCAGAATGAAAGAATGGATGAAAAATCTGAAAGATAAAAAATGAGAGGTGGGGCAGCATGAAGAACCGTATGCAGGATCTGGATTTTGAACAGAATGTTGCGTTTGATAAAGTACAGGAGTATGAATTTACCAGAAGGGCGGCACAGAGATTTCGGCAGGTGGTAAGCCTGGACAGTTTTGAAGACGAAGATGCGGATGTTATTTTCCACTATTTATATAAAGAGATGGAACTGGTGTCCTTTGGCGACCATCTGAAGAGATATATTTATGAAAGGGCAGAGCTGGAAGAACCTTTCTCGGAGATTCCACAGGAAGTGTATAAGGAGATCGTAGTAGATTCCTTTAAGGAAACCTATACGCCCAAATCCATGAATCCTACCTCTACCAAGTTGTCGGCACTGGTGAATAACTGGCTGAATCAGGCATCTGTAAAAAGAGAAACTGTTTTTCTTCTGGGGTTTGGGTTGAAAATGACCACAGAGGATGTGTCGGATTTCCTGACAAGAGTACTGAAAGAACAGGATTTTGATTTTCACAATCCGGACGAGGTGATCTACTGGTATTGTTACAGTACACAGCAGGGTTATCATAAAGCAGAGGAATTGAAAAAAAAATATGAGATACTCGCTCCTGTGGAAGTGGAAAATACTCAGGTTTTATACGGAAGCAACCTGTGCCTTGATACGGAGGAGAAACTGATCGATTATCTTGCCCGACTGAAATCAAAAAGAGTAGATCCCATATCTGAGAAAAGTCAGGCATTTCAGGAGTTTACAAAGCTTTTATATCATGCGAAGCAGATTATTGCCGGACTGTATCAGCATGATGAAGAGGAAAAAGGTGGGGATAAGGTGTGGACAGCAGAAAGAATTACACCTTCTGATGTGGAAAAAGTAATCTGCAGCGGAATCCCCATCAACAAAATGGGCAATCTGAAGAAAATGTCTGCTTCCATTCTGGCAAAGCATTTCAGCCAGAAGCGTTTCAGCAGGCAGAGGATTACAAATATTTTAAGCCACAAACTCCCGGTGGAGCGCTTTGACCTGATCACACTGGAATTCTTTATCGTCTCCCAGGAAATGGAGGATGATGATCCGTTTAACAGATACAAGCATTTTCTGGATGAGATTCAGGATATTCTGCTTCGATGTGGAATGGGAGAGATATACATAGTAAATCCATACGAATGTTTCCTTCTCATGTGCCTTCTCACAGACTGTCCGCTGGCAGTATTTTCGGAGATATGGGAGAAGTCCTATGAAGAGGGGGAAGCTGAAGAGGCATAATGGTATCAACAATTGTACAGCCGGTGCCGGATATGGCACGAAAGGCTGTGGAACTTTTATTAAAGAAAATAAAAGGGGAAGAGATTGAGACATTGACGATTCTTCCTGTTGAATTTGCAGAAGGAGGCACAACCCGTTAAGGGATGTGCCTCCTTCTTTTAACCGAATCAAGTAAGTCCCCTGCGGAGGTTGCGAATATCTGTCTGATTTATGACAATTATCTGGATAGACTGTAGATTCAGAAGAGTGTGTTTATTCATTATAATATCCGTAGATAGCACGTGCATCTGCAGCAATGGTGCTTTGGGCTGCACCGGTATCAGTAAGATCCTGTGACATAAAGCATACTACAAGGTCAATTCCTTTGGCTGTATCATAGATGATCGCTGCATCATTTTCTACAGTGTCAAGTTCGCCGGTCTTATTGGCAGTACCGACGCCTTCTGGAAGTTGTGCAGGGATCTTGTTTTTACGCTGCTGCATTTTTAAGTGATAATACATTGCATCTGCGTTTGGAAGAGTAGAAGCGGGAAGGGTTCCATTGACAGTCTGGTATATCTGCTTTAAAAAGGTTCCACAGTCTTTGACGGATGTATAGTTGTCGCCGTTTTCTTTACCTGCGAGAAGCAGGCGGTTCATCTGGGTGCTGGTGAAACCATGTTCCTGGCAGAAGCCATTTACTTTTGCCATGCCTGCAGAGTCATCGCCGTTTCCAAGCCAGTTTACCAGAGTGTTGGCAGCATCATTATCACTGACAGTGATCATGGCTGAAATATTACTGTCAATTTCGTCTCCGTTGTGAGACTGGGAGAGGGTATCGTAGTTTTCGTATACAGCTCCCATAATATACAGTTTGATCAGGCTTGCTGCCTGCATGGGAGTATCGTTGATCATGCCTTCAGAATCTTTCGGCAGGTTGCAGACATAGACGGACCAGGTTCCGTTATCAGCCGGCAGCAGGGACTGTACCTGTTTCAGGAGATTGTCCATGCTGGAATCAGTGTTGTCGGTAAATGTGTTGTTGGAGGAAGGGGAAAGTGTTCCGTTTTGCTGTTCGGATTCTGAAGAGGGTTCAGCGGATTCTGACTGTGCAGGAGATGTTTCTCCGGTGGCTGCCTTGACAGAACTTTCCTGTTCTCTTAATTCATCTAACTGATCTGCCTGACTGATAAGGGTATTTGCATCAGTGGAAATCTCCTCTACGGTTTTGGAGAGTGTCTGTACTTTTTGCTGTAGTGTGACGAGATGGTTCAGTGATAAAAATGAAACAGCTGCCAGTGCAATCACTGCAACAGTCAGTATGCCGATCACTATATAGAGAAAAATAGGCTTTTCATTTGGCTTTTTATTCATTGCGGTTTTCCTTTCGTAATTATTTGTAATCAGGATTGCGGGAACTGCGAAGCTGCGTAGCAATCCGCAGATATCAAGTCAGGGGCAAAATGCTTTTTGACACTTACATCATCATGATGCAAAGTAGCTGTCAATGCCATTTGCGATTCCCTGTACCATTGTTTTCTGGAATTCTGCGTCATTCATTTTCAGATCGTCATTCTGGCTTGTCATAAATCCCATTTCAAGGATCGTAACAGGAACAGTGCTCCAGTTAATTCCTGTCATCGTGTCAGTGTACTGGATTCCAAGGTTCTGAAAACCTGTTGCAGCACAGTAGGAATCGATGATGCATCGGGATAATCGATCAGACTGTTCAAACAGTTGTGGGATATAAGGGTTATTCTGAGAGGGCGACATGGTCAGTGCTCCTGATGCAGTATGGGAATCATCGCCGTTTGCATGGATGCGGACATAGATTTCTGCGCCCTGTGCAGCAGCATATTGTGCACGTTCCATGTTGCTGATGGCTGTTTCATTGTCTGTTCGTGTCATGACTACCTGATAGCCTCTCTGTTCCAGTTCATCCTTTAGTTGAAGAGAGACCTCCAGATTGAGCTGGTATTCGGGAACACCGCTGTAGGTTCCCTGAGTGCCACTGGTACATTTTGCTTTCATTTCAGAAGAACCGGGACCGTTGGGCTCCGGGGCACTCATATCTACGGACTCACTCTGATGCCCTGGATCGATTCCTATTATATGTCCGTCTGTTTCGGCATCGGAGGAGAAAACGCTGGCACTGGAATCAGAAGAGGTACTGGTGCTGTTCTGGCTAAATACAGAAGGCTTTGATGAAGCTTCTTCCGGGATTTCAGCTTTTTCTTTGGGTTTCTTCTGTGTGGCTGTCTGTTGTTTTTGTTTCATGCGATTGATATTTGACTGGACTGTGTCTATGGCGGTAGTGTACTTGTTTACTGCCTGTTTGACTTCGTCGTGTTTTGCAGTGATCTGTTCGGAGATTGTATCGACTTCTTTTTCAGTGGTGAGGATCTGGTGCAGTGTGGTCCTGTTAAAGAAGATCAGGGCTATGATGCACAGGAGTCCTGTCAGAAACAGAAGGATGCTGATCATGCTGGGTTTCTTCATATATTATAGTGTCCTTTCCTGAGTTTATAGAATGTTATAGTGTGTCTGCAAGTTGATTTGCCTGCTTTGGTTGTTATTATAATAAAAGGGAGGGGGAAATGCAATTGTTAGTGAGGGGGACGCGCCGGATAATATTTATTTTGTGTGCGGTTTCGGACGCTAAGAGATATTATAGCAGTTCTAGTAAATAATGCATCTTAATCCAGCCCATCAGAGTGTGAAATCCTGCGTCAGATATCT
>OGOH01002189.1_pt1 | contig 12598 bp, 9 predicted proteins | sample 1552571 | NCBI WGS metagenome assembly OGOH01 (sample SAMEA2580170, study PRJEB22360) | human gut metagenome | biome: human gut; feature: human-associated habitat; material: faeces | place: Denmark | collected 2008/2010
AGAAGAAACTATCTGTTACAGTGAAAAATATAATACGAACACTGACATTTTGTTGCGTAATATTATTTTTTTGTCCGATGTTTATGGTTTCCTGTTCAGATTCAGACTGGGGTGTAGATACAGATCTGATAAAGGTATCAGCAGTAACAGCAATAAAAGGTATCTCAAGTTATGGTGAGACACTTGTATCTCCACAGCCTGTTATTGCATTATGTCTGTTGCTGCCTGTAGCTGTATTAGTGTTTCTTTTTATAAAGAAGTTTACAGATAAACAGACGTCAGCAGCTGTTTGTGGAATGACAGTGCTGGATCTTATTATATGGATCATTTTCAGAACATCTGCAAAGAAGTTTGCGGAGGATGCTCAGTGTCAGTTTAAAACAACAGGATGGTATGTCATCAATATAATAGCATTGCTTTTGATTCTTATATTTACAGTGTTAATACTGATAAATCGTTTACAGATGCAGACAGATTTAATGGATGTTTTTTCAAAAAAGGATATACATAATGCTATGGGGCAAATGTCAGATACAGTAGGGCATTTTTCCAATACAATGTCACAAATGGCGGGAAACGTAGCAGGTAATATTCGAAAAAGAACAATGAAAGAGGATATAATAGGTTATTGTGCAAAGTGCGGAAAACCGATTACATATGGACATAAATTCTGCATTTCATGCGGAACGCCTGTTCCGGAAAGTATGATTGCGGAAGCGGAAGCAGCGAGAAAAGCGGCAGAAGAAGCAAGAAGAGCAGAAGAAGCAAAGCGCGAGGCGGAAGCAGCAAGAAAAGCAGAAGAAGCAAAGCGCAAAGAGGAAGCAAGAAGGGAAGAAGCGAAACGTATAGCGGAAGAACAGAGAAAATCCGCGGAATCGGTAGCAAAAACAGAAGAAATTGCAGAAAAGCAGACGAAAATGCAGGAAAAAACAGATGATACACCAGAATCTGCAGAACAGTACATGGAAACAGAGGATAAGGTTGTAAAATGCCCTCAGTGTGGTGCAGAAATAGAAGCAAATGCGAAATTCTGTAAATTTTGCGGGTTCAAACAGTGGTAATTTCGGGTAAGGCAGAAATTATCATAGTGTGCGAAGAAAAATAGAATACAGATGAATGATAGCCCTGTGTATATGTTCAAAACATATCCAGGGCTATTGTGGATTTTTCAACCGAATCAAGTAAGTCCCCTGCCTCTATTGCGGAAAGCAATAAGCTGTGAGTGGGGACTTGATCGTGAATATTCGCCTGATTTTTAAGGCGTTAAAGTTACTGATTTTCCATAAAAATATAAAACCGGCAGTAACTCTGAATCGTCTATAAAGTAGAAAGGGGAGAAAAAGATATGACAGAACATGACATTGGAAAAATGATTACCTGTACGATTGACAGTATGCCTGTTCCCTGGGAAAAACTGTGGACTGTGTTTCGAAAAATCCTTCAGTTGACACAGCGGGAAAATGAGAATAACATCATACAAAAAGAAGAAAATAGTGAAGTGGAAACAACGGGGGAAGAAGAATGAGATGCAGTAAATGTGGAAGTGAAATACCAGATCATGCAAATTTTTGCAGGAACTGTGGAAGTCCTACCAGAAACAATATGACATGGCTGGTTCAGCGGGCGAGGGCAAATGATCAGCAAGCGCTTGCGGAAATATATGAGATCAGCAGTCCGGCAGTGTATAAAGCCATAAGAGTACTTATTAAAGATGAAGATACGGTTTATGATATTTTGCAGGATACCTATGTAAAAGCATTCACCAGACTTGATCAGCTGCAGGATGCAGAGAAACTGATCCCGTGGCTGAAAATGATCGCGAATAACCGTGCCAAAGACTGGCTGAAAAAATCAAAACCCGTATTTTTTACAGATATTTCCGGTACAGAAGAAGAGGACAATGTGTCTTTCGAGGAATCAATAGAAGATGTCCGTTCTGATATGAATCCGGAAATGTCTATGGATGAAAAAGAAGTTCGTCGTCTGGTAATGGAAATCCTGGATCAGCTTCCGGAAGATCAGCGAATCGTGATCGGTATGTTTTACTATGAAGAGATGCCGGTAAAGGATATTGCGGCGGCACTGGAAGTCAGTGAAAATACGGTTAAAAGCAGATTGTCTTATGGTCGTAAAAAAATAAAAGAACAGGTCCTGGATCTGGAAAAGCATGGAACCAAACTTTACAATGTCGCGCCGTTTGTATTCTTCCTGTATCTGCTTCGCAGAGTGGATTCTGTGTCCGCAGAGCCGCTTGATCCAGATGCGTTGCAGGGAATCCTGAATTCCTGTTCTGGAGGAATATCCGGGAAACAACTTACATGGGGAAAACCCGATTCAGACAGTAATTTACAAAATGGCCAAAATGTTCAGGGAGGAACCGGTGCAGAAGGCAGTGCGGGTAACTCCTGGAATCGCACAGATGCATACGGAGATAATGGAAACAGCTGGAGTGATACAGGTATTTCAGAAAACAGAAGGAATCCGCAGAGCAGTACAGATGGATATGGAGATAACAGAAATAACTGGGGTAATACAGGTGCATCAGGAAATGAGAGAAAAAGATGGAATGGAGCCAACACAGCCGGCAATGACAGAAAAGCAGCCGGGGCTGCTGCAAAGGCTGGGACTGCTAAAACTGCAGGTGGTGCGGCAGCCAAATTTGCGGGAATTAAAATTGCGGCACTGATTCTGGCAGGATCTCTGGGTGCCGGAGGTATTACATATGGTATTGTGAGAAATGCGGATACCTTGCCGTTTGTCCATGAGCAGAAAGTTAAAGATACTTCTGATTCTGCAAAAGGAAAAACGTCTTCCGGTTCAGAGAAGAAATCGGGTACAAAAACGACAACAGGAACTGAAAAAACGACTGACACAAAGAACTCAGCAGATTCAAATACTGCATCCAACGCAGATAAAACTTCAAATACAAAGAAGTCTGCGGATTCAAACGGAACACAGCAGAATGCCCAGAATCCACAGACAGAATCCGCAGTCACACCAGAACCAACGGCCATACCGGAACCAACGGCCACACCAGTGCCGGCAGAAAATCCAAGTAATTATCAGGATATGCCGGAATATGCCAAATATGCATCTTTTATCCAGAATCTCTGTGCAAATACAGCTGGAACTACAGAGATAGCATTGTACGATATTGATGGGGATGGAATCCGGGAACTGATATTTTCTCATGGAACCTGTGAGGCAGACTGGATCAATGATGTTTACACTTTGGAAAATGATACAAATGTAATTTCTATTGGAAGTATCGGAAGCCATGTAGGACTTTATACGGCACCGGACGGAAATGGAATTTATTCTCAGTTTGGACATATGGGATACGAGAAAATAGATCGTTTTACCAAAAACGGAAATGCACTTAATGAGGAAAACATTGCGACCACAGATGTTGGCTCAGGAGAATACACAACCTTTGACAGAGAAATCAAATTAATTCCTGTTTCGGAACTTGGTGGTGGTCAGCAGGATCAGAATGGAGATTCGCAGGAAGTGGAAGGATTGGATTTGATTGCGGGAACGTGGTATACCTGGGGAGGAGATCCTTATCATTTTAAAGCGGTGATTTCAGGAAATACAATAAAAAAATATGGTCCTGGTGCAACAGAGCCGTCTTTGGAAGAAACGATCAGTGAAGTGATAAAAACCGATTACGGCTACTATTATTTGGTGCACTATGGATTTGGTGATGCGGGATATCGATATGAAGTAAATGATCCGGAAAATTTGTTATCAGTCGGTGCTGATCCATATAGTACAGAGGGATTTAGTGGTACTGATAGTTTTTGCAGAAATAAAGATTTTAACTGAAATAAGTAAGCCTTGCGAGGGTGCAAAAAGCAATAGGCAGCAGTTTAAAAAGCACATACAGGGATTCGCTCTCCTGATATGTGCTTTTTTTCAAAAAATTTCTTTTTTCTTAAAACCTGTACATCATGGTGATCGTCTATAAAGTGAAGGAGGTAAAAAAGGTAAAATCCAGGAAGATACTTAAAAACGATGAGAGAAAAAGGAGCATTTTTATGAATAAGAAATGGAAAAGAACAACAGTACTTGGCGGGTTAGCAGTGATTGTGATGGTCATTTTGAGGAGAAGAAAAAAACAATTGAAATTGAGCGAAAACAATATTAAAATTGTACGTGAAAAGAAGAAAAAACGACAATAAAACAGAAAAATGAGGCATATTCGACAATATAAACGACATAATTGTAGAAACCCCAATTATGAAAAAAGTAAATTCGTAAGATATTTATAATATCATATAAGACTTGCTTCATTTAACCAAATCAAGAAAGTCCCCTGCGGGGTTGTGAGAAGCAACAAGCAGAGGCTGGGATTTGTTGAACAGAGTTTTTTATATAAAAATGAACGGAAGAACAACGGGAGGAGAAATATGAGGTGCGTGAAATGTGGACAGGAACTTCCCGATGATGCAAATTTTTGCAGAAGATGTGGAAGTCCTACCATAAGAAATATGTCTTACCTGGTTCAGAAGGCGAGGGAGAATGACCAGGAAGCGCTTACAGAAATATATAAGATCAGCAGTCCGGCAGTTTATAAAACGATACGGGTTTTAATCAAAGATGAAGATACAGTTTATGATATCCTGCAGGATACATATGTAAAGGCATTTACCAGGTTGAATCAGCTTCAGAATCCGGATAAACTGATTCCCTGGCTGAAAATGATTGCCAACAATCTTGCAAAAGATTGGCTGAAGAAATCAAAACCGGTGTTTTTTACAGATATATACGGTGGAGAAGAGCTAGAAGATATCCCTTTTGAGGAGTCCATAGAGGATGTCAGGTCAGAGCTGAATCCTGAGATGGCTATGGATCAGCAGGAAGCGAAGCGTCTTGTAATGGAGATTCTGGACCATCTGCCAGAAGATCAGCGAGTGGTTATCGGTATGTTTTACTACGAAGAGATGTCTGTAAAAGATATTGCGCAAACTCTCGGAGTCAGTGAAAATACTGTAAAAAGCCGGCTGTCCTATGGACGAAAAAAAATAAAAGAGCAGGTCATGGATCTGGAAAAACGTGGAACGAAGCTTTACAGTGTTGCACCGTTTGTATTCTTCCTGTATCTGCTTGGAAAAGCCGACAAAGTATCTGCAGAACCAATGGTGCAGAAAGCTCTGCCGGATATTATGCAATCTTATTTCCGGGAGGCATCCGGGCGTACTGCATTCCAGGCAGGGGTTGCAGGAAATAGTTGGGGAAATAATAGCAGAAATCCAAATAACAGGTTATCAGGAGGTGCTGAAAGTTCAGGACAGACCGGACGTAGTTCAACAGGTCCAACGGGATATGATGGATCAACAGGGAGACCACCGGGGATAGGAAGTCCTGGTCCGGGTGCTGCAGGGTCAAATACAAACGGATGGGCATCAAATGCGGCACATACAGCAGCCTCGACCTCATCAAAGGCGGCAGGAACCATAACAGGAACTGCTGCGAAACATGCAGGGCTGAAAATTGCGGCAGTGATCCTGGCAGGCTCTCTGGGGGCAGGCGGCATCACCTATGGAGTTGTAAGAAATATAGATAAACTGCCATTTGTTCATCAACAGGAACCGCAGGAAAAAGAAACAGCAGAGACGCAGAAAGAAGAACAGGCAGAACCTGAAGAAACTCCGAAAGCAACCCAGGCAGCAGAAGCCGACGATAAGGCAGAGGAGAAGTCTTCGGAAAAAGAGGAGAAAAAGCTTTCAGAGGAAGAACTCTACCGGACATTTTATGACGGATATGTGAAGGAAGAAAACCTTCAGGTGCTCCAAGATGGTTATGTAGCGGATTATGATTTCAATACAGGTTATGCAAATGATCTGCTGTTAAGCGCTACGATGGAAGACTTTGGAGGAGGTGGAAATAAAGAACTGCTTCTGATCCGGACCAAGGCGAAGGAAAAAGATGAGAACAGCAGTAATTATACAGATGTAGAACGACCGTTATATATGGAACTTTATGGGATTGATGATCAAAAAGTAGTATTACGGAAGGAACTGGAAATCCCGAATACAGATCTGAATACCTATGAAGATAGCATTGAAGAGAAACTTGAACTGCGAAAAAAAGAAGGTTCCTATTATTTATACAGATCCGGACGATGGTCACCGGCTCATGGGGCAAGTGATTATCTGGACACTTTTATAAAAATGTCAGAGACCGACATGGTACAGGAGTGTAACCTCAGATGGTGTTTTGGAGCTACTTATGGAACATGCCAGATTAATGGACGGGATTTTTATACCGGTAATAAAGATTCGGATATGCAGCAGATTGAGAATCAGCTTGAAGTTTATGGGATGAATGGCGGGCAGGAATTAACAGGCCCATATTTGCTGGATTTTAACAGAGGAGCAGATCTGGATGCACAGACATACAGCCAGCGAGACAATGTAATATTACAGAACTGTTTCGCCACACAGCCTGCAGTTGTCTCACCGACATTTACTCCAATACCAACGATTGAAATACCGCAGGAAGAGACTGGGGTTACGGAATATTATTCAACAAATCTGAGTCGTGAAACAGGAGGCCCAGATGGCAATAGTGGTTATTATGTACCAGGAACAACACAGGTAGAATATAATGCGGACAATGATACGCTTACATTTTATGCGTCATTTGTGAAGTCAAATGAAATCCCAATAGATTTTACGCAGGAGAATTTTGTTGAGTACGGGCAGAAAACGTTTCAATTAACAGCGGATACAAAGTATTATGGAAATGAGCAGGATGATTATTTCCCATGGACAAAAGAATCTGCCATACAAACGTGTGTATCTGTAGGTTACCTTGGAGTAGTTCTTAAAGTAACAGACGGAAAAGTTGAAACAATAACTTTTTATTCATAAAAACAAAAATTTTTTTCATCCCCCTAAAACCTTCCCCTTCCCTGAATCGTCTAATAATCAGAAAGGGGAAAAACAGGCGGGAATTGCAGCATACAGGGAAAGCTGCCAGAAGAGGATATGATAAAAAAATCATATACATTAAAAAAGAGAAAAGGAGAGAGAAACTATGGTATGTAAACATTGTGGAACTCAGAACCCGGACAGTTCTACATTCTGCCAGGGATGTGGAGCGAAACTTGGAGGCTCCGGTACAGCCGGAAGCAATGGCGCCGGAGGAAATAATTCTTACGGCGGAAATTATGCAGTGTCCTCCGCTGGCTCTTCAGGCCTGGAAAAAGTCCTATCAGTACATCGACCGCCTGGATTTTCTCAATATCGAACATATTACCGATTTATTCATTCTGGATCTTCAGGAAACGGAGGATTCCAGGGAGGCAATTACAATCAGAACAGTAATTTCAACAGATCACAGTTACCGAACACCGCTTCTATCCCGGAAGAATATCAGCCAATTTCCATGTGGGGATATTTTGGATATGAACTTCTGTTTTCTATCCCGCTGGTAGGATTTATCCTTCTTCTGGTATTTTCGTTTGGCGGAACAAAGAATAAGAACCTGAAGAATTTTGCCCGTTCTTATTTCTGCTTTATGATTGTGATCATTGTTCTTTCCATTATTTTCCTGGGAAGTACGATAGGCGCTGCATTGAGTTATATGTAATTAATATGAAATAATATAAAATCTGGTGTAATGTCGGTGGTTAACTGGAGGTGGGCGAATTCTCCTGTCTGCAAACCCCCGACATGTGCCAGATAAGATTTCCGTAGACAGAATAAAGGACACATACATATGAACGGTGAATTAAAAGATTTTGTCCTGAGAAAACAGGATGAACATACAAAAAACCTGGCATTATTTAAAACATTTGAAAGAATACGGTATTTTGGAAAAAACGTATTCATCATAGGCGGTATAGACGATCCGGATGACAGTGACTTAAGCGGACCAATTGAAAAGGTCATACATGTGGCTATCCTGCTGGCCTGTCTGTTACTGATCGGTGGAAAGTATTGGATCATAAAGGCACTTATCGTATATGCATTGATTCATTATATTTTGCAGAAACTGGGAAAATATTTCATTGATACTTATAAAGAAAAGCTGGATGAAATTGCAAAAGAATGTCAGGAAAGACTGAACAGTTTCTGTCAGGAACAATATCAGAAATATGAAATTGTATGGGGCAATGAATATGGTGAAATTTTATTTGATGGTCTGATGATAAAAAACGGATGTTTTGAAGCAGACCTGGGAGTGGAATGTGGCCCAATTGATATTTATTGCTTAAGTGATACAGTTGCCGGTGAGCGATATAAAGCAGAAAAAGCACAGAAATATCCAAATGGAAATAATGTGTACATTGATATGAAAAAGAATATTGCATCAACAGAGTTTAATAAAAAAATGGGTGTTCTTACATTACCGGAAAAAGAACATGAATGCATGAAATTTTTATCGACATCCTGTCAGCTTGCTATCGTGCAGGCAGCAGGAAATAATATAGTGAGAGAAATCCATATCTGGCAGGGAAAACTTCATATAACGATGATGCAGGCTTTTGGGCGTGCGGATGCAAATATTGCAGTATATGCAGAAAATGCGATTGTAAATGCATTTGGAGCAGTTGAGTATTCCTGCAGCCAGATACAGCATCAGGAAGAACTGGTACGCTCCTGTTATCAAAGCTTAACTGAATAAACTGCGGAGCAGTTATTTGGCCATGCAGTGAATGCATATGATTTTATCTGCCTGATACAGGAAGTAAATACATGAATACAAAGCGGAATAAGAATAATATCTGCTTTATAAATAAAAGAAAAGGGAGGATCTATGATGTATTTTTTAATTATTGTCGCTGCGATCGCAGTATACGTTATCATGACAAGAAACAAATTTAATGAGCTTCAGCAGATGATCAAAAACGGAGTATCTGATATTGGAGTACAGAGTGAAGCATTGGACAGAACTCTGGATAAACTGATCGATATTGCCAGAAACGGTTATCAGAAAGAAATCGAAGGTATTGCACAGCTGACAGCAAAAGACAAACTTGACAGACTGTTATTCCTCGGACAGAAATATCCGGATCTGAAAAGTATTGGAGAATATTCCGCGATTGCCAGAAAGTCGGAAATGCTGGATAAGAACCTCACCGCAGCCCGTCAGCTGGTAAACGGAAATATCCGTGAATATAATACAGCGATCAATAACTTCCCTGGAACCATCGTTGCATCTATGTTTGGTTTCAAAGAAGAAGCGTTCATTGATGCGGAAAATTACGAAAAGAATAAATCACTTGAAAGAAGAAACCTGGATCTTACAAAATAATTTTGATCGAATCAATCAGTCAGACAGCGAATATGGATGCGTTTATATGTCTGACTGGCACAGGAGAGAAATATGAATTGCAAAAAGTGTGGTGCAGAAAATGTTGATGGCGCAAAATTTTGCTGCAAATGTGGAAGTCCGTTAGACACCCCTGAAAAGAACACAAAGATAAATTTTTCAGATATAAATGTAGAAAAAATATTATCCAATGATAAGATACCGAAACAGGTAAAGGACATTATAAATAAAATCATGCAGCTTCCCAGAAAGGTTCTGATTGGAGCAGTAGCAGGAATTGTTGTTCTGATCGTACTGATCGGAGCTGTTCGCAGTCACGGCAGGACAATAGATCTGAATAAATATCTGACCATTAATACCAGCGGTTATAATGGATATGGATCAGTCACGGCAGAGGTTGACTGGGATTCTTTTGAGGAAAAGTATGACTCTAAAATTTCATACAAAAAGAAAAACCTCCTGAATAAGCTGGAAAGGTTCTTATGGGATGACCGTTCTCCAATGAATTTTCTGGAAGGAAACGTAAGTGTAAGTATCGAGAATGATGGAACTTATTTTTCCAACGGAGATAAGGTGGCATATACATGGAATGTCAGTGATGATCTTCAGGGAGCTCTGAATTATAAGCTCAAATATAAAGATGGTACCATAAAGGTTTCCGGACTTGAAGATGCGAAAAAAGTTGATGTTTTTGACGATGTATCTGTGGATTTTGAAGGACAGGAACCGGAAGGCACGGCTACCATGACTTATCAGGGAAATGAACTGGATGATTCTTATTTTCAGTATGAGCCTTCAGAGGGCCTAAGTAATGGAGATAAAGTTACCGTAACACTGAGCGAGGAAGGAGTTGCAAGTCTGACCCGGGATTATGGTGAAGTGCCGGAAGAGACAGAGAAAGAATATACAGTTTCCGGTCTTGTATGTCCACTTAAGAGCCTGAATCAGATTGACGATGATTCCATGAAAACTTTAAAGAAGCAGGCAGAAGATGTTTACGCTTCTTATATGGGACAAAACTGGGATGAGACATCTACTCTGGAATCTCTTACATATCTTGGAGATTATCTGCTGACAGACAAAAATGACAGTGATGGAAATATCTTGTATCTGGTATATAAGGCAGAGATAAGAAGCCAGTATTCTGACGAAGAAGATGGTGATACAGATACTACTGATGATATTTACTGGTACATCAGCTACAGCAATGTGATGCTAAGTGACGAGGGCTTACAGCTGGATCTTGTGGATTACAGAACGCCAGGCGAAACTACGGAAGTAGAAGGCAAGGGATATAACTGGAGTTATTATGGATATGATTCTCTGGATTCTCTCTATAAAGATGTAGTCACATCAAATATGGATGTATATAATCATGAAGATAACGTAGAAGACAAATAACAGACAAAAATCAGGGGATTGCTTAAATGCAATCCCCTGAAATCGTATATATTAAAAATTATTTCGCTTCTGTCTCAGCGCCTTCAGCATCCTCGTCTTCTTCAGGAGCAGCTTCGTACTCACCGATGTGAACAACAACCGCATCCTCAGGTGTGATGAAATGAACCTGTTTGCCTTCCGGAATCGGGAGATCTTTTACATGGATGTCACGGACATCAGCAGGATAGCCATTGAAGTCGATGACGATGGTATCCAGCAGGTTGGCTGGATCTGCTTTATAGTGGATTTCCTCCATCTCCTGTTCAACAATACCCTGAACCAGTTCTGTATGCTCCAGTTTGACAGCTACGGTTGTGGATACTTTTTCACCGGCAACCAGTGCCTGGAAGTCCAGAGCCATCAGCTGTTTCTCAATTGGATTATAATCGATATTCTTTACCAGGGCATCTACTTTTTCGCCTTCGATGTCCAGATAAATCTGAGTTCCTTCTTTATTTGCTTTAATGAATTTCGCAGCCTCGGCAACGTCAAACTGAAGTGCTACCGGCTCTTTCATTTCTTTTCCACTAAGAATTCCTGTGACGTAACCCTCACGTCTTAATTTTTTAGCCTTTACATTCGGGTTTCTTTTCTCTGCTTTCAATGTGATCATGTCAAATTCCTCCTCCTGATGCATGGATTCCGGTAATGTTGCTGTTCGCGCTGTTCGCAGTAACACGAATTCTGCATTTCTTTTTTGACTGTGATTATTATAGCACTTCTCGACCGAAGTGGCTAACAAAAAGTTAGAAAATTTAAGAGAAATATTTTGTATTGTTTGACTTATACACGAAACTTCAATAGTAAAATTAGACAAAAACATAGCTGGGATTTGAGATTTTACAGAAAAAATTAAAACAAAATGAAAAATTGCACAAATCAAGCGGCGATGAAAGCCCCAAAATTGCCATTTATTTTGTATAGAAATGAGTGATGAATACAAAATCTGATTTATTTTCTGACCCAGGAATGGAAAAATGAGGCGAGAGTCCATGTTTCGGACATGATTGGCGAGAATTGTTCTAATTAATGCAATAGACCAGTACAGATCAGGAACAGGATTCTGAAGAATACGGTCGAAATTTTACCCAGGAGAAAGAATTTAACGGAATTGCATATAATTCCCGAAATAATTTAACACACAATTCACAAACCCTTAGCGCAGCTACGATATCTGAACATCCGGAAAACTTCTATACTAAGAACCATGCGAGCGAGGAGAGAAGAGAAAGGAGATAAGTGATGTCAGAAATTGCACTTAGAAATGTATGTAAGCAATTTGATTCGGAACATTACGGTATAAAGGATTTTAATCTTGATATACATGACAAGGAATTTGTAATCTTCGTAGGTCCGTCCGGATGCGGAAAATCCACAACTTTGCGGATTATTGCAGGCCTGGAGGAAATCACAGACGGTGAACTGTGGATTGACGGAGAACTTTCCAATTATCTGGAACCAAAGGAAAGAGGAATGTCCATGGTGTTCCAGAACTATGCCTTATATCCAAACATGACTGTTTATGGAAATATGGCATACGCCCTGAAGATCCGCAAAATGCCAAAAGATGAGATCGATAAAAAAGTCCACGAGGTGGCAAAGATCCTGGAGATCGAGCAGCTTCTTGACCGGAAACCGGCAGCTCTTTCCGGTGGTCAGAAACAGAGAGTTGCCATCGGAAGTGCCATTATCCGGAAGCCGAAAGCTTTCCTGATGGATGAGCCTCTTTCCAACCTGGATGCGAAACTCCGTGCACAGATGCGTGTGGAGCTTGTGAAATTACATAAACAGCTGGATACCACCATTATTTACGTAACACACGACCAGACAGAGGCCATGACTCTTGGGACTAAGATCGTGGTCATGAAAGACG
>OGOH01002208.1_pt1 | contig 12518 bp, 8 predicted proteins | sample 1552571 | NCBI WGS metagenome assembly OGOH01 (sample SAMEA2580170, study PRJEB22360) | human gut metagenome | biome: human gut; feature: human-associated habitat; material: faeces | place: Denmark | collected 2008/2010
AGCACTCGGCTGTTAACCGAGTTGTTGTAGGTTCGAGCCCTACTCGGGGAGTTTTTTAGTATAATATATGGTGACATAGCCAAGTGGTAAGGCCCCGGTCTGCAACACCGTCATCGCCGGTTCAAATCCGGCTGTCACCTCTCTTAAAAGGACTACATCAGTTTATGATGTGGTCTTTCTTTTATATAATTTGCAAATAAAATATATTGTGAATTTTATTTAATATACGTAATATGTGTTGCAAAGATTTCATTATTTTTAGATTTTCTACATTACTTTTCAGGATGCTACACTAAATTAATAAAGAGAAATATAAGCCTGATAAACAGAATTATATTTCTCTTTTTTAACAACTCTTATCCTTTTTTGAATAGTTGTAGTAGTATTATTATTATTCCTCTTCAGGATATTTCATACCCCATTCGGTTCTTATATCAGACATGATTTTCATAACATCATATGTATACTGACTGTGAATGAGGTTTTCTATTTCATCGGATGATGCAGAGTTTATGGCTTTTTCCATATCACATACTTCGTAATAAAGTGCATCTGATGTATCACCTGCATCAATTACTTCTTTATGACCATTCTCTGTGTATGTAATAGTTGCCTGCATTCCTCTTGGATACTCAAAGATTTCTACATATGCTTTGTCAAAAGATAGTGTAGCGCGTTTTGGCTGCTTGGAATGTAGAGATAATGTGACTGTTGCCATCTCGGCAGCATCATTCATAAGCAGAATGCCTGCCTGTTCATCAACACCGGTCGGAGCATATCTAACCTGTGACAATACATGCGACGGTGTTTCCTTGAAGAACCAGCGGATGAGAGAAAGTGAGTAAACACCAATATCAAGCAGTGCTCCTCCTGCAAGCTTACGGCTGAAAAACCTATTTGTCATATTGTAATCTTTGTAGCTTCCAAAGTTGACCTGAATTAAATTGAGTCTGCCGAGTTGTCCACTTGAAATTATTTTATTTAACTTTTTATAAACAGGCATATGATATATAGTCATGGCTTCAGCAAGAATTACGTTATTTGCTTTGGCCAATGAGATTGCCTCATCGAGCTCTGTAATATTTAATGTGATAGATTTCTCACAGAGTACATGCTTTCCATTAGAAAGGGCTTTTCTTAAATAATTAATGTGAGTATTGTGTGGAGTGGAGATGTAAATGATATCCACATCAGGATCATAAAAGACGTCATCAATGTTGTCATATACCTTTGAAATGCCATATTTTTGTGCAAAAGCTTGAGCCTTTTCATGAGTCCTGTTGGCAACTGAATAAAGAGTGCGCCCTTCCTTTGAGAGAGCCTGCGCGAGCTCATTAGCTATTACGCCGCAGCCGAGTGTGGCCCAATTAAGCTGTTTCATATGAATTCCTCCTTTTTTAATAAGGTACTGTAGCTGTGAAGATATATAAATTATTACAAATTCAGCTAAATTACAAAATATCAACTTAAATCATAAAATATAATTAAATCAAAAATATATTCAAACCCAATATACTCAAATCAAAAATATTCAAATCATAAAATATGCACCGAAATCACAATATATGTACCTTAATGAAGATATTCTAGCATGATGATTTATGAATTACAATATATTTAGAAATGAAACAGTCAAAATCAGTCAAAGTTAGATTGATGCAAAATCTAAATTAGTCAATTTGAACTATTAATATTAATTATAAATTAGTAATAGAAAAGATTCTAAAAATAGTAATTAGACAAGTATTAATGATATATATAGTATATTCTGCACAAAAATGAATGTTGCATTTGCATATATTGCACAATTTTAAAACTTGCTTTATATATTTTTAACAATTTTTAGTGTGATTATTTGTGAATATAAATGACTGATTATGATTGACAATGACTGGTTATGAAAATATAATTATACTACAAGTTAAATGAATGTTGAAATGTTTAATACAGTAATTTGAAAATGAGCATTAAATAAATGGCTTATAAAATAAGTCTTTTAATAGTTTGATAAACAGGGGGGATTAGATGCTGGCGGAAGATAGATGCAAAAAAATACTCGATATATTAGATTCGATGGGAAGTGTGACTGTTCAGCAGCTTATGGATGAGCTTGATACATCCGAGTCAACAATCAGGCGTGATCTGGTTGCAATGGACAAGAAGGGGTATCTCACCAAGGTACATGGTGGTGCGATTGCAAATAATACGAATATCCATACTCAGGATGAGAAGGTTATCAACAGGCTTAAGCAGAATCGCAGCGAAAAGGAACAGATTGCCAGATATGCGGCATCACTTATTGTGGATAATGATTTTATTTATATAGATGCCGGTACTACAACGGCAGTCATGATTGATTATATTACTGCAAAGAATGTGGTTTTTGTTACAAACTCTCTGACTAATGCCAAGAGAATTTCCGATAGGGGATATACAGTATATATTCTGGGTGGCGAGTTCAAGTCTACTACTGAGGCTATTGTCGGAGATGAGGCCGTTGTGACGCTCGATAAATACAATTTTACGAAGGGCTTCTGGGGAACCAACGGAATTACTGTGAAGAATGGATTTACGACTCCGGAGATAAAGGAGGCCATGATTAAAAAGAAATCCATGGAGAATAGCAAGGAGAAATACATTCTTGCGGATGACAGTAAGTTTTCACAGGTATCAAGTATCAAGTTTGCTGATTTTGAGGATGCTGTAATTATTACAAATGCACTAAGCAATGACAACTATAAGAAATACAAAAATATTAAGGAGGTCTAACATGATTTATACGGTTACTTTTAATCCATCACTAGATTATATAGTTGATGTAACAGATTTTAAGACAGGAGTGGTCAATAGAACGACTGGAGAGAAGATTTTTGCAGGTGGTAAGGGCATCAATGTTTCCATGGTTCTTAAGAATCTTGGAATGAGCAATACTTCACTTGGTTTTACAGCGGGTTTTACAGGAAATGAAATTAAAAGACTTCTAGGAAAAAAAGGTGTTGATACTGATTTTATAGAGGTGGAGGATGGTATTTCACGTATCAATGTGAAGCTTCGCTCAAATGAGGAATCCGAGATTAATGGTCAGGGACCGGTAATCACTGAGGACAACATTAAAAAGCTTTATGAGAAGCTTGACTGCTTAAAGGAGTCTGATGTGCTTGTGCTCGCAGGAAGTATTCCTGATGTGATGCCTTCATCAATGTATATGGATATTATGAAGCATCTTGAGGGCCGTGGAATAAATATCGTGGTTGATGCGACAAGAAATCTGCTCACAAATGTGCTTGCATATAAGCCATTCCTCATCAAGCCAAACAATCATGAGCTCGGTGAGATATTCGGGGTTGAGATTACAGACAAGGACGATGTGATAAAGTATGCAAAGAAACTTCAGGAGCAGGGCGCAAGAAACGTGCTTGTTTCAATGGCAGGCGACGGAGCAGTGCTTGTGACTGAGGACGGACAGGAGTTTAAGGCAAATGCACCTAAAGGAAAGCTTAAAAACTCTGTAGGAGCAGGAGATTCGATGGTAGCCGGATTTGTTTACGGATACCTCAAATCAAATGATTATAAGCAGGCATTTATTTATGGTGTATGTACAGGAAGTGCAAGCGCATTTTCTGAGGAGCTTGCTACAAAGCCTGAGGTTGAGGCACTTATAGAAAAATGGGAGAATGCTTCCAATTAAACAAACGGTATCAAAAGGTTGATATAAATAATTAATATATTATATTAGGAGGAATGATATATGACAATCAGGGATTTATTGGCAGCTGAGAGGATCAATTTAAATGGTACGCCTGCCGGAAAAACCGAAGCATTGAATCAGTGTATTGATTTGATGGCAAAAAGTGGCAAAATTGCCGATGTTGAAACGTATCGCAAGGGCGTTTTTGCAAGAGAGGAGGAAGGCACAACAGGAATTGGAATGGGTATAGCAATTCCTCATTGTAAGTCTGATGCCGTTACTAAAGCAGGTCTTGCAGCAATGGTTGTAAAGGATGGGGTTGACTTTGAATCACTCGACGGTACACCTGCAAAGATTATTTTCCTTATCGCTGCACCAAACACAGAGGACAATGTGCATCTTCAGGTGCTCAGCAAGCTCTCTGTTATGCTGATGGACGAGCAGTTTACAAATTCTCTTATCAATGCCGGCTCAGTAGATGAGTTTTTAAATATCATCGACAGTGCTGAAAAGGCAAAGGATGAGAAGGAGGCTGCAAAGGAGGCAAAGGAACCTGTTGAGGTGAAGAAGGACGATGTATTTATCGTTGCAGTTACAGCCTGTCCTACAGGAATTGCCCATACTTATATGGCTGCTGAGGCTATTGAGAAAAAGGCCAAGGAGCTGGGATATCAGGTAAAGGTTGAGACAAGAGGCTCAGCCGGAGCTAAAAATGTACTCACAGATGATGAGATTGCAAAGGCTACCGGTGTTATCGTTGCATGTGATACAAATGTGCCTACAGACCGTTTTGACGGAAAGAAGGTTATTGAGTGTCAGGTTTCTGACGGAATAAATAAGACAGAGGAGCTCGTAAAGAGAATTGCTGCCGGTGATGCTCCTGTATTTAAGGCATCAGGTAAAAAAGAGGCTTCACATTCATCTATTGGTGGAAAGGAGAGCATTGGACATCAGATTTACAAGCATCTGATGAACGGTGTTTCACATATGCTTCCGTTCGTAGTTGGTGGTGGTATCCTTATCGCAATCGCGTTCCTTATCGATGGATTCAGTGTTGACCTTAATTCACTGCCGGCTGACCAGAGAGCAAATTTCGGTACTATTACACAGGGCGCAGCATTGTTTAAGGGAATCGGTGGAACAGCATTTGGATTTATGCTTCCTATCCTTGCAGGCTTTATCGCTATGAGTATTGCTGACCGTCCGGGTCTTGCAGTTGGTTTCGTAGGCGGTTCAATCGCAGCAAACGGTACATCAGGCTTCCTTGGAGCACTGGTTGCAGGTTTCGTTGCAGGATATATTGTAAATCTCTTAAAGAAGATATTCTCTAAGCTTCCTGAGAGTCTTGATGGTGTGAAGCCGGTTCTTCTTTATCCGCTGCTTGGTATATTCCTCATAGGCGTTATAATGCAGTTTGTAGTTGAGCCTCCAATCGGAGCTTTAAATACAGCTATCAACAACGGTCTTAATGGACTTAACGGTGCAAGCGCAGTAGTTCTCGGAGTACTTCTCGGAGGAATGATGGCAATAGATATGGGTGGCCCTGTAAACAAAGCCGCTTATGTATTTGGTACAGCTTCAATCGCTGCCGGAAACTACAATATCATGGCAGCAGTTATGATTGGTGGTATGGTTCCACCACTCGCAATCGCTCTTGCAACAATCTTCTTCAAAAACAAGTTCACAGCAGAGGAGAGAAAGGCAGGACCTACGAACTTTATCATGGGATTATCATTTATCACAGAGGGTGCAATCCCATTCGCAGCATCTGATCCGCTTCATGTCCTTCCGGCATGTGCAGTTGGTTCAGCAGTGGCAGGTGAACTTTCAATGGCATTTGGATGTACACTCATGGCACCTCACGGAGGAATCTTCGTAGTACCTACAATCGGAAATCCGTTAATGTATCTTGTAGCATTAGTAATCGGAGCCTTCATTGCATGTGGATTACTCGGATTACTCAAAAAGAAAGTAAGTGAATAAGCAATCCTCAATTATCATTTTTTAATCCAACCTATAAACTAATCAACAAAGGCACTGCTTCGGCGGTGCCTTTGTTGTTATGTTGTGTATTAAAAATTAAAAGTATAAACATTCTCTGAAATAACAGCCTCATGCCTTGACGAGTGAATTTTCGAAGCATAAAGTATTATTAAGATGTAACTATTCAGAAAATAAACATTAGTAAACAGTGAGGCATAAAATGGGCAAGGTTATAGGTATAGATTTAGGAACAACAAACAGCTGTGTGGCAGTATTGGAGAACAATCAGCCGGTAGTCATAACTAACAGTGAGGGTCAGAGAACAACTCCGTCTGTAGTGGCTTTTACAAAGAATGGAGAGCGACTGGTTGGCGAGGCTGCAAAGAGGCAGGCAGCAGTCAATGTGGACAGGACATTTTTCTCAATAAAGAGACAGATGGGAAGCGATTTCAGGGCAAAAGTGGACGGAAAGCTGTATTCAGCTCCTGAGATTTCTTCTATGATTCTCAGAAAGCTGAAAAAGGATGCAGAGGACTATATTGGTGAGGCAGTGACAGACGCCGTAATCACAGTTCCTGCATATTTTTCGGATGCGCAAAGGCAGGCAACTAAGGATGCAGGAAGGATTGCTGGGCTTAATGTGCTTCGAATCATAAATGAGCCAACCTCTGCGGCACTCGCATACGGACTGGACCATGGACAGCAGCAGAAAATTCTTGTCTACGATCTCGGAGGAGGAACCTTCGATGTGTCTGTTATCGAAATAGGGGACAATTTGATAGAGGTGCTTGCCACAGCCGGTGATAATCATCTGGGTGGAGATGATTTTGATGAGAGAATCACGAATTATCTTGTCACAGAGTTTTACAGACAGCAGAATGTGGATCTGAGAAAGGATAATACTGCTATGCAGCGTGTCAGGGAGGAGGCTGAGAAGGCAAAAAAGGTGCTTTCATCATCATCCTCAACCACTATCAACCTGCCATTTATCACCACTGTAAAGGGACAGCCGGTCCACATGGAGATGAACCTCACAAGGGCTGAGTTTAATGAGATAACAAAGGATCTGGTGGAGAGAACTGCTATTCCTGTCAATCAGGCACTTTCAGATGCGGGTATTTCCGCAGCAGAGCTTGGAATGGTGCTGTTGGTAGGAGGCTCGACACGTGTGCCGGCTGTTGTTGAGGAGGTCAGAAGAATTACAGGAAAAGAGCCTTCACACAACCTAAATCCTGACGAGTGCGTGGCACTCGGTGCAGCAGTACAGGGCGGCAAGCTCGGTGGAGCAATTGTCGCAGGCAGCAGTGCGGCAGAGATTATACTGATGGATGTCACACCGCTTTCACTCGGAATTGAGACAGTTGGTGGTGTCTCAACTAAAATTATTGACAGAAATACGACTATTCCTACGAGATACAGCCAGATTTTTACAACTGCAGGAAGCTTCCAGACCTCTGTGGATATAAAGGTACTGCAGGGTGAGAGGCAGTTTGCAAGGGACAATAAGCTGATTGGAAACTTCAGGCTAAAGGGCATCAAGCCGGCTCCGGCAGGTGTGCCGCAGATAGAGGTGACATTTGATATAGATGCAAACGGCATTGTGCAGGTTTCTGCAAAGGACCTGGGCACAGGAAAGCATCAGGAGATTACGATTACCGCAAGCTCAAATTTGTCTGATTCTGAGATTGAGCAGGCAATCCGCGAGGCACAGGAGTATGAGGCAACAGACGGACAGAGAAAGGCTTATATTGATGCAAGAAGTGAGGCTGATACGCTTGTGCGACAGGTGGAAAACGTTATGGCTGACAAGGAAAAAAGAAAGGCTATGGACAGTGCACAGAAAAAGAGTGTGAAATCGTCACTTTCATATGTGAAGAAGCTTATTTCGAGGACAAAGCCCGGAAATGTGAGTGAAGAGCAGGCTGCCGAGATAAAGCATGCGGCAGATGAACTGAGAAATGCGGCAGCGGGATTGATTTAATTATAGTAACTATTATTATTCATTTGGCTATTTACGAGAAGCGGATTTTCATATAAAATATGGGTAAGTGGTGAGTATTCAGAAACACCCTGAATAGTTATAATGTTAATTTAAATCCGAGGAAATAGAAAATGAATGCGAACGATAAAACAGAAAAGGTACTAAGAGAAATTCATATCATGCTCTCAAAGGCGGAGCCGTATAAGCCGGAGCCGAGCAGGGTGATCATAAACAAGCAGCAAATGATAGATTTACTTGCTGAGCTGAATAAGTGTATATATGCAATGCAGGATGAGTATGAGCTTACTGAGCAGAGTCGCAATCACGCAGAGAGAGAGTTCAGAAAGAAGGGTGATCAGATAGTCTGGGATGCAAGCAGAAAGGCTGAGGATGTGTATGCAGCATCGGTTATCTATACGGATGAGGCGCTTTCAAGAGTGCGTGATATCATCAATGATACCAACGAGTCACTTGAAAAGCTGTGCAAGAATATGAAGGATAAGATTGCAGAACAGGAGAAGATAGTTAAAACCAACCAGTATGAGCTCAAGGGACAGCTTCAGGATTTGTCCGATACGGAGAAGTATCTTAAGATTATCGATGACAGAAATAAGGAGATAGAACGTCAGAAAAATGCAGGTAAGCCAGTAGAGGAGCGTACTATTGACAAGGAAGAGAAGTCTATCTATGCAAACAGACAGACTGAAATCAAGGTAAATATGGATTATATCAGAAAACTGGGACTTGCGGAGGGCGAGGACCTGGGAGATGGTGTAGTGGGTGAAGTGAAGCTTGCAGACGATACACCTGATGCCGGATCAAATCATGGCAATGATAAGGATGAAGCCAAGGATGCCGGCTCAAAATCGTCTGTTGATGAGGATTATAAGGCAATAAGCAGAAAAGCCGGCAATCCACCTGTTATCAACACAATGGAAGGGAAGGAGCTCACAGCCGGCATCCACAGAATGTGGCAGAGCATCACCGGAAATAAAGGGAAATGAAACACGCATATGTAATATAAAGCAGCAGTTCAAAACAGAACGGCTGCTTTTTGGCTTATATTTAAAAGTGGGTAATATTAAGCAGATTTTAAGAAAAACAAAGTGGATAATCTGATAAAATATAGCTGACTAACGGCAGGAGAAGGTTTCTAATCAAAATTCATAGAAGGAGGATAATATGACAATATTAGTTTGTGATGACGACAAGGAAATAGTTGAGGCAATTGAGATTTACCTGATGCAGGAGGGCTATAACGTGGAGAAGGCTTACGATGGCATACAGGCGGTTGAAATTATGAAGAATAAAAAAATAGACCTCATGATAATAGATGTCATGATGCCAAAGCTCGACGGAATAAGAGCTACTCTGCAGATACGAAAGGAAAGCAGGGTGCCGATAATCATTCTCTCGGCAAAGACAGAGGATGCTGACAAGATTTTAGGCCTCAATGTGGGGGCTGATGATTATGTTACAAAGCCTTTTAATCCGCTTGAGCTTGTGGCAAGAGTAAAGTCACAGCTTCGCAGATATACCACTCTGTCAAGCAATGATGCAGCCGGAGACAAGGTTTATGAAGCCGGAGGCCTTTTGGTAAATGATGATTTAAAAAAGGTGACTGTGGATGGTGAGGAGGTAAAGCTCACACCGATTGAGTACAATATCCTGCTTTTACTCCTTAAAAATAAGGGAAAGGTCTACTCAATAAACGAAATATATGAGAGTATATGGAACGAGGAGGCGATAGGCGCCGATAATACAGTTGCCGTGCACATCAGACATATCAGGGAAAAAATAGAGATAAATCCTAAAGAGCCGCGATATCTGAAAGTGGTCTGGGGAGTAGGCTATAAGATAGAGGACAACAAATGAAGCAGTATACAATAGGAAAAAAAGCAGCGGTCATAGTTTTGCATCAGCTATGCATGATACTTATGGTGACAGGAGTGTTTGCCACAGGCTATGCATTCAGGCACGATGCGCATGGAAATATTGATATATATACACTAATATCGCTTGCGGGCCTGGTAGGCAGCTTTGTGAGCCTGGCGTATATGGCAAACGTGGCCGGCAGAAAATCAGAGGATGATTACACAATATACTATTTACCGATTGACAAGGTATACTCTGATGTGATGCTAGTGATATTTACATTGCTCATGGTATTTATGGGAAAAGTGATTTCAGGCGTAAAAAACCAGCACTTTGACTATGCATCACTCATTATGACGGCCGGCACATTTACTTTTTTGTTTGATCTGGCTTTTATTATTTTATACCAGAGCATTGTAAGGAAGATAAAAGGCAATATACTTTGCACACACAGCCTGATGTACAAGGGATATGAGCTTTTGAAAAGAGTTATTGAGAAAAAGGATATCCACACACAAAAAACCAAAGAGATAATGCGCATACAGGAGGCACTTGAAGCTATTTCGGAAGGAGCGCTTGACACTACACTCAATGTTAATGAGTTTCATGGGCAGCAGAAAAAGGTGGCGGAGGCTGTCAACCATATACGCCAGGGTCTTATGAGCTCTGTGAATGAGAGTCTTAAAAATGAAAAATTAAAGGCTGATTTAATAACAAACGTATCACATGATATAAAGACACCTCTGACTTCAATAGTCAACTATGTTGACCTGCTTAAGAGGGAAAATCTGGAAAATGAAAATGCTAAATACTATATACATGTGCTGGAGGAAAAGTCACAGCGCTTAAAGCAGCTTACAGAGGATTTGGTAGAGACATCAAAGATTACCTCGGGAAATGTGAAGCTCAATATGCAAAAGCTTGATCTGGTTGAGCTTTTATACCAGACCGGAGGTGAATTCAATGAGCGCTTTGAGTCGAGAAATCTGACAATAGTTACAAAAATTCCATCAGAACAGATATTTATCTATGCGGATGGACGTCAGCTTTACCGCTCTATTGAAAATCTGTATACTAATGCCGCAAAATATGCACTGGAAAATACCAGAGTGTATGTAGAGCTTGAAAAGGCAGATACAAAGGCAGTTTTTACAATAAAGAATGTGTCTAAGAACGAGCTTGACATAGTAAGCAACGGAAATGTGGACCTGACAGAGCGTTTTGTGAGGGGAGAGAGGTCGAGAACCACTGAAGGAAGTGGACTTGGACTTTCGATTGCAAAGAATCTGACCCATTTGATGGGAGGAAAATTTGAAATTAAGGTAGATGGTGATTTATTTATTGCCACAATTACCTATAATATTATATAATAGTAAATAAAAGAATTTTGAAATACACATACGGAGGTAGAATAAGTGAAATTATATGAAAACGGTGCTTACCTTTTAAACGGTAAGGAAGTAATAATTGATGGACCAAAAGCTCAGGCAGCTGTAAAAAGCAAGACCGGCATGGACATCGACAAACAGACAGCTAAGCAGGCGACAATTGCTTACGGTATTTTAAAGGAGCACAATACATCCGGCAATATGGACAAGCTTCAGATTAAGTTTGATAAGCTTACATCGCATGATATCACATTTTTCTTTTTTGTAATAGTTTCCATCGGAGTATGCCCGACTACCTGCAGGAATTGTTGTGATTTATACATCTTCACATCTGTATACTGTGGTCTGAGCCAGATTGGGGATCCATCATACCACATCTTCATTTCTCCAAGATGATTAACATAATCTAAAACATCATCTACATCATCATATTTTGATTTAGGAACATGCAGATTAACAAAGTCTTTCGACATCCCTGCATGAGAAAACAAAACATTATCAATTCGATGCACATACTTTATTAGATTACCCTCTGGCAATACTTCCTTTAAATCAATCAATTTCTTTTGTACAGTATAAGCGGCCATAGGGCTATATCCCGTTTCCAACTTATGCCAGACATAACTTAAATCATGATTTCCGTAGCACCAGGCGGTATCGGGATATTTTTTTGCAAAACTGATAGCTGCATCATAAGTTTCCTCATAAAGTGAGATGTCAAACTGCTTGTCCCAGTCATCAGGAATATCCATCAGACAAACAGATCTTTTCGCAATTCCCCTCTCCATTAATTCTGCTGCCTGTTTAAACATAAATGGTTTCAAATGAACATCTGGTATTATAAGAACCTTCATACATGTTTTCCCCCTTTTTAGAGCGTGTTTGAAAAATCATTCCTTACGATAAATAAACACCTTCTTTAATATTTTCGACTATTTTTTTATTATACAAATAACAATCTCTTTTTACCTACAATGCCTGATATAAAATCCCATATAACTCCCTCATATAAAATGTTGGAAATAACCACCAGGCAGTATGTCCTGATACTGCTCCAACAGAAAAACCAAGTGATTTTGCTATCTGTGAAGCACGATACTGATGATATTCACTCGTTGCAATCGCTATATTGTTCCCCAATCCTTTTTCTTCTATTATCTTTTTAGAAAATCGCAGATTTTCCCGCGTAGAAGTTGATTTATCTTCTTTTATGATTCTTGAAGAATTAATTCCCTTCTTTGTTAGGTATCGGTACATACACTCCGCTTCACTGATTTTTTCTCCCTCGCCCATTCCACCAGATACAATACATTGTGAATTGGGATTTTCCTCTAAATAAATGAGGGCGGCATCTAACCTTTCACGCAAAGAGCGGCTGGCATGTTCGCCGTATACTTTACATCCAAGTACAATAAGTGTTGCATTCTCCTGCGGCTTTTTTGCTGATGCCTTTACGATAAGAACGGTTTCGATAACAGCAGTTATAACTACAATGCCAATAGCAATTGCCATAATACCAATCACACATTTTCCCAAAAAGTATTTTTGCAAATAAAATATTCCTTGCTGAAAATTCTTATAAAAAATGCCTCCAATCAGTAAA
>OGOH01002210.1_pt1 | contig 12495 bp, 9 predicted proteins | sample 1552571 | NCBI WGS metagenome assembly OGOH01 (sample SAMEA2580170, study PRJEB22360) | human gut metagenome | biome: human gut; feature: human-associated habitat; material: faeces | place: Denmark | collected 2008/2010
TTTGTGCTCCGTAGAAAAGAGCAATGTGCTCGACACGAGCCGCCTTTGGAAGAAGGTCATGCACCGCTTGGCGGAAGAATACACCGACGTGGAGCTGACCGATATGCTCGTCGATAACTGCGCGATGCAGATCGTGAAGAACCCGGCACAGTTCGACGTCATCGTGACGGAGAACATGTTCGGTGACATTCTTTCCGACGAAGCTTCCATGATCACCGGCTCCATCGGCATGATCCCGTCCTCGAGCCTCGGTGCAACGAGCTGCGGCCTGTACGAGCCGATCCACGGCTCTGCACCGGACATTGCGGGTCAGGACCTTGCAAACCCGATCGGCACCATTCTTTCCGCCGCCATGATGCTGCGTTACAGCTTCGATATGGCGAAGGAAGCCGATGCGGTGGAGCATGCGGTTTCCAAGTACCTTGACGCGGGTTACCGTACTGCCGACATTATGGAAGACGGCATGACGAAGGTTGGCTGCAAAAAGTGCGGCGACCTCATCCTTGAATACTTAACGAAGGAGTAATTGAATGCAGCTTACAGGTGCAGATATCCTCATCAGAACTTTAATTGAACAGGGCTGCGACACCGTTTTCGGTTATCCGGGCGGGCAGATCCTGAACGTTTACGACAGTCTTTATAAATATCAGAATGAAATTCGCCACATGCTGACGGCGCACGAGCAGGGCGCTGCCCACGCGGCGGACGGCTACGCAAGAGCGACCGGCAAGGTGGGCGTGGTGATGTCCACCTCCGGCCCGGGCGCAACGAACCTTGTGACCGGTATTGCGACGGCGTACCTCGATTCCATCCCGCTTGTCGCGATTTGCGGCAACGTGCCGACAACACAGATCGGCACGGACAGCTTCCAGGAGATCGACATTACGGGCGTGACGCTGCCCATTACGAAGCACAACTACTTCGTCGGCTCCGTGGAGAATCTGGCGGACACCATCCGCGAGGCGTTTGCGCTTGCGCAGTCCGGCAGACCGGGCCCGGTGCTCATCGATGTGCCGAAGGACGTGCAGACAGCGGTCTGCGACTACGAGCCGCAGGCACCCGTACAGCCCGAAGAACGCCACGCGGCGAAGGACGTGCGCATCAAAGAAGCCGCGGCGCTCATCAACGCCTCGAAGCGTCCGTTCATTTACTTCGGCGGCGGTCTCATCACATCGGAAGCGCAGGAAGAAATGCTGGCGCTCGCCGAGAAGATTGACGCGCCGATCGGCTGCTCCTTGATGGGTCTTTCCGGCATTCCGACCGACCACCCGCGTTTCCTTGGTATGCAGGGCATGCACGGCCACTACGCTTCTTCCATGGCGATGCACGACGCCGACCTCATCATTTCGCTCGGCGTGCGCTTTAACGACCGCGTGACGGGCAACCGCGAGAAGTTTGCGAAGCTTGCGCAGATCATCCATATTGACGTGGACGGCTCCGAGCTCTCGAAAACCGTGAACTCCGCCTGCGGCCTGCGCGGCGACGTGAAGCTGACGCTGCAAAAGCTCATTCCGCTCGTCAACGCAGAGCAGAAGCCCGACTGGGAAAAGGCCGTGAAGGCCTTAAAAGAAACCGAAAACGATTATCTCGATATTCGCCCGGGCCTTACGCCCCGCAACGCGATCATGACGCTGAACAAGCACCTCGGCGAGAATACCGCCGTTGCAACGGACGTCGGCCAGCACCAGATGTGGGCGGCGCAGAACGTGAACTTTAAAAAGCCGCGCCGCTTCATTTCCAGCGGCGGCACCATGGGCTTCGGCCTCGGTGCGGCCATCGGTGCGGCGGTCGGCACAGGCGAGCGCAGCGTGCTCGTCACGGGCGACGGCAGCTTCGGTATGTGTCTCAACGAACTCACCACTGCCGTAACCTACAACGTGCCGGTTGTCATCCTTCTGATGAATAACGGCGTGCTCGGCATGGTGCGTCAGTGGCAGACGCTGTTCTTTAATAAGCACTATTCCAACACGATTCTCGACCGCAAGACTGACTTTGTGGCGCTTGCGCGCGCGTTCGGCGCGGACGGCGAGGCTGTTGATACCGTGGCGGCGCTCGACAAGGCGTTTGAGCACGCGTTCAGCTGCGACGGCCCGTATGTCATCGATTGCAGGATCGATAAGGACGAATTCGTCCTGCCCATGCTCCCGCCGGGCGGCAGCATGGATGATATTATCATGAAGGTGGGTGAATGAGATGAATCGATATACCGTAGCGGTTCTGGTCAATAACCAGTTCGGCGTGCTGAACCGTGTGACGAGCATGTTCAGAAGACGTCAGTTCAACATCATTTCTCTGACCGTCAGCGAAACGGAATCGAACGCGCTTTCCCGCATCACCGTCACGTTTGAGGGCGGCGAGACGCAGAAGCAGCAGCTCGTGAACCAGCTTTATAAGCTGCCGGACGTTTGCTCCATTAAAGAGTTTACCCCGGACACCTCCGTCAGCTGCGAGCTGATGCTCATTAAGCTGAAAAACGATTCCAAAACGCGCAGTGACATCCTTGCCGCGGCGGACGCGTTCGGCGCGAAGACCATGGATTACTCCAAGGATTCCCTGATGCTTTGCCTGACCTCCGAATCGCGAAAAATCGATGAATTCGTCGATTTGATGCGCGACTACGAGATCCTTGAGATCTGCCGCACCGGCAATGTTTCCCTTGAAAAGGGCAGCACGACGATCCGTCAGGCCATCAATTTCTAATTTAGTTTGTCCATTTAAATTAACATACCAATTCATGCACAGAAAGAGGTAATTTATCATGGCAAGAATTTTTTATCAGCAGGATTGCGATCTGCAGAAGCTCGCAGGCAAGACCGTTGCCATCATCGGCTACGGCTCGCAGGGTCACGCACATGCACTGAACCTGAAGGACAGCGGCGTTGACGTTATCGTCGGTCTGTATGAAGGCTCCAAGAGCTGGGCAAAGGCCGAGGCACAGGGCCTCAAGGTCATGACGAGCGCCGAGGCTGCAAAGGCTGCGGACATCATCATGATTCTCATCAACGATGAAAAGCAGGCTGCACTGTACAAAGAGAGCATTGAGCCGAACCTGACCGAGGGCAAGACCCTGGCATTTGCACACGGCTTTAACATTCACTTCGGCTGCATCAAGCCGCCGAAGAACGTCAACGTCATCATGATCGCGCCGAAGGGCCCGGGTCACACGGTCAGAAGCGAGTATCAGGCAGGCAAGGGCGTACCGTGCCTCATCGCGGTCGAGCAGGATGCAACGGGCGACGCTTGGGACATCGGCCTTGCTTATGCACTCGGTATCGGCGGCGCAAGAGCAGGCGTTTTGGAGACCACGTTCCGTACCGAGACCGAGACCGACCTCTTCGGCGAGCAGGCAGTTCTCTGCGGCGGCGTTTGCGCTCTGATGCAGGCCGGCTTCGAGACGCTGGTTGAGGCAGGCTACGACCCGAGAAACGCGTACTTTGAGTGCATCCACGAGATGAAGCTCATCGTTGACCTCATCTACCAGAGCGGCTTTGCCGGCATGAGATACTCCATCTCCAACACGGCAGAGTACGGCGATTACATCACCGGCCCGAAGATCATCACCGAGGAGACGAAGAAGACCATGAAGAAGATCCTGAAGGACATTCAGGACGGCACCTTCGCAAAGGACTTCCTGCTCGACATGTCTTCCGCAGGCGGCCAGGTACACTTCAACGCAATGCGCAAGCTGGCTTCCGAGCATCCGAGCGAGGCTGTGGGCGCGGATATCCGCAAGCTGTACAGCTGGAGCGACGAGGATAAGCTCATCAACAACTGATTTGAACGGAATCTGTTTTAAGGGGATAGCCATAGGGGAGTTTTCCTCTATGGCTTAAACCCTATTTACACACGGCGCGTTTTTCCATGCGGGACGCCGCGCCACAGCCAAAATTTCACGGATCGAGGAAATAAAATGAAAAGTGATTCTCTGAAAATCGGTACGCAGAACGCGCCGCACCGTGCGCTGTACCATGCTCTGGGCCTCACGGAGGAGGAGATCGAACGTCCGCTCGTCGGCATCGTCAGCTCCTATAACGAGATCGTCCCGGGCCACATGAATATCGACAAGATTGTAGACGCCGTAAAGATCGGCGTTGCGATGGCAGGCGGCACGCCGATTGTCTTCCCGGCGATCGCGGTATGTGACGGTATTGCAATGGGCCACACCGGTATGAAGTATTCGCTCGTTACGCGCGACCTCATTGCGGATTCCACCGAAGCCATGGCATTGGCACACGGCTTTGACGCGCTCGTCATGGTGCCGAACTGCGACAAGAACGTGCCGGGCCTTTTAATGGCGGCGGCGCGCCTTAACGTTCCGACAGTGTTCGTCAGCGGCGGCCCGATGCTTGCGGGCCACGTAGACGGCGCAAAAACGAGCTTCTCCTCCATTTCGGAGGCGGTGGGCGAATTCAACGCCGGTAAGATTACCGAAGAAAAGCTGCGCGAATATGAGTGCAAGACCTGCCCGACATGCGGCTCCTGCTCCGGCATGTACACCGCAAACTCCATGAACTGCCTGACGGAAGCCCTCGGCATGGGTCTGCGCGGCAACGGCACCATCCCGGCGGTATATTCCGCACGTATCGAGCTTGCAAAGCACGCAGGCATGGCGGTCATGGATATGCTGAGAAAGAATATTCGCCCGCGTGACATCATGACGAAGGACGCCATTATGAACGCACTTACGGTCGATATGGCACTCGGCTGCTCCACGAACAGTATGCTGCATCTGCCGGCCATCGCGCACGAGTGCGGCATCGAAATCAACCTCGACATCGCAAACCGGATCAGCGAAAAGACCCCGAACCTGTGCCATCTGGCACCGGCGGGCAGAACGTACATTGAAGAGCTTGACGAAGCGGGCGGCGTGTACGCTGTGATGAACGAGCTGAGCAAAAAGGGTCTGCTGCACACGAACTGCATAACCGTGACCGGCAAGACCGTCGGCGAGAACATCAAGAATTGCGTGAACCTGAACCACGACGTTATCCGTCCCATCGAGAATCCGTACAGTCAGACCGGCGGCATCGCCGTGCTGCGCGGTAATCTTGCGCCGGAGGGCAGCGTTGTAAAGCGTTCTGCCGTTCTGCCGGAGATGCTTGTGCATGAAGGCCCGGCACGCGTGTTTGAGAGCGAGGAGGACGCGCAGGCGGCCATCAACGCGGGCAAGATCGTACCGGGCGACGTCGTTGTCATCCGCTATGAGGGACCGAAGGGCGGACCTGGTATGCGCGAGATGCTGAACCCGACCTCTGCTATCATGGGCATGGGGCTCGGCAACAGCGTGGCGCTCATCACGGACGGCCGTTTCAGCGGCGCAACGCGCGGCGCGTGCGTCGGCCATGTTTCCCCGGAAGCGGCTTCCGGCGGCCCCATCGGCGTTGTGGAGGAAGGTGACATCATCAGCATCAATATTCCGGAGAACAGAATTGAACTGAAGGTGGACGAGGCTGTCCTCAATGAACGCATGAAGAACTTTGTGCCGAAGAAGAAAGAACTTTCCGGCTACCTGAAGCGCTACGCGGCGCTGGTCTCCAGCGGTGCTTCGGGGGCGATTTTGAACTGATGGGTAGTTTACAGGAGTTGAGCATCCGCCTTTCCACGTTGGCGGTGTTCAGAGAATTACAGGAAGATGCGGTTATAAATAGTCTGCGTAAGTATCTCGCAGAGCCGTCCCCGGCGCTGTATGCGTTGTTCGTCTCTGCGCTGTACCGCGCAAACGGCGGCATACTCGGCGCATATGTGCGCGAAATCTGTGAAAACAGCGAGAACGTCTACGTGCAGGCTGTGGGCAAAAAGGAAGAGATCCCCGCTTACCTGCGCGAGGCCGTTTTGGAAGAGCTTAAAACGCTGCAGATGACGGCGGAGCTCACGCCGGAAACGCTGCGCAGCGCGATGGAGTATAGGGGCTTTTTACCCGGCTTTGTCAGCGAAGCGCCGGACATTAAAGCGTGTTACACAGAGCGCACCGAGAACATCGGCAAGTACGGCTACGGCATTTACGCCAAAAACCGTATGTTCTACCTTGGCGAGAATGCCGAGATCGTGCCGGTCAGTAACCCGGACAAGACGGAGCTTTCCGACCTTGTGGATTACGCCCGCGAGCGCCAGATCATCATCGATAACACAAAGGCGCTGCTCGAGGGCAAGCCCGCGGCGAACATTTTGCTGACGGGCGACGCCGGTACGGGTAAATCGTCTACGGTGAAAGCCGTCGTCAATGCGCTGTGGCGCGAGGGTTTGCGTATCATCGAGGTGCGCAAGGATCAGTTACAGTCTATCCCGAAAATTCTCGATGAGCTTTCTGCGAACCCGCTGAAGTTTATTCTGTTCATCGACGACCTTTCGTTCCTCAAGGACGACGATAACTTCAATGCACTGAAAGCGGTGCTGGAGGGCTCCGTTACGGCGAAGTCGCAGAATGTGGCAATCTACGCGACGAGCAACCGTCGTCATATCATCAAGGAGAAGTTCTCCGACCGTGAGGGCGATGATATTCACCGCAACGATACGATGCAGGAGCTTGCATCGCTTTCCGAGCGCTTCGGCATCCACGTGACGTTCAGCAAGCCGAACAAGGACACGTTCCTGCACATCGTGCGCCACCTTGCGGAGGAAAACGGCATCGATATGCCGACGCAGGAACTGGAGCTGCTCGCCGAGCGCTTTGCGCTGGAGCGTGGCAACCGCTCCGCGAGACTTGCCCGTCAGTTCATCGACGGACTGCTTTCCAAGGCGGAATAAAAACCTTATACAGCAGACTGTTTTTGAAGCGGCACCTTTGCCGTTAAAACACGAAATGAAAAATGCTCCCGGTTTTTAGCTGGTTGCTCATAAAAAAGTGAATCCGACCTATGGCTGCAATCAAAGGTCGGATTCTTTTTTTATGTTAGGGCTGGAATATCCATGGCTCCCTCTGACGCGGGAGGCTTGGATGCGGTGCAAAATCGCACATTACCGCACTACACCGAATGGTGTATAGAAGTGCGCCCTTACTGTTTGACAAATTGGAATTGATTTTCCTTTTTATTTCTTAGTATCAATCCAAATGAAAACTCTCTCGTCAGTTCTTTCAGTAACAGCACCTCCGTTTGCTATTGCCACAGCTTGAGATGCTATGTTATCTAAAAGAATGGTTACTAACACTTTATCTATTCCCATTTCTTTCGCTTCATTAAGCAATAATCTCAGCAGTTCTTTTCCATATCCTTTTCCACGAAACGCTGGTGCAATTCCGTACCCGATATTTCCTCCTGCTTTTCTCAGTGCCTCAGTCAAAAAATGTCTGACAGAACCAAATCCAACCGGAATACCATCAGCATATAGCCAAAAAGTTGTAGAAGGCACTTTCCAACCATCTACAATCCCTTCTTGCTCAGAATCCCTCTGTTTTACAATCAGCCATTCTTTATACTCATCAAATGTTAATCCGTTGGCTTTGTTAATTAATCCATTTTCTTCAGCAGGGATCTCTTGCAGCATTGTGTAAATATCTAAGCCATCATCAACTGACAATCTTTTTAATTCCAACATTATTTTCAATTCTCCTTAATCAAATAAACTCAAGTTTATCAATCTGTTTAATCATATCATATGGCTTCAATGTACGGCAAGAACAATCCCGGCAGACATTACTGCCGGGACTGATGCTGTTTTATGGACATCTACATTTATGCCGGGAGCGTTTTTGTGTATACAGGTAAATTTGATTTTACAAATTGCTGTGGCGGCGGCTCGAACCCGTTTGCAGGGTACTGCCGAGACTGGTGATGCAAAGGAGTGTTGCGATGAGGAACACGCCGGGAATGACGATAATCCACCACGCGTTTGTGAGCAGAGCCTTTTCGCCGACAGAAACGCATTACGCTTCGTATTCGCCGCGGATGTCGTCTTTCGGGGCGGGAATGGGGTAGTTACCCGTAAAGCAGCCCGTGCAGATGCCGAGGCCGTTCACCATTTCCGGCAGACGCTCTAAACGTAAATAACCGAGCGTATCTGCGCCGATCTCCTTGCAGATCTCGTCGACCGTGTGATTATAGGCGATAAGCTGGTGGCGCTCCGGCACATCGATGCCGAAGTAACACGGCCACAGGAACGGGGGCGAGCTGATGCGCATGTGCACCTCTTTTGCGCCTGCGTCTTTCAGCATGTTCACAATCTGGTCGCTCGTCGTGCCGCGCACGATGGAGTCATCGATGAGGATGACGCGCTTATCCTTGACAACCTCGCGCAGGACATTTAATTTAACGCGCACGCTGGATTCACGGCTGCTCTGCTTCGGTTTGATGAATGTGCGGCCGACGTAGTTGTTTTTCACGAATGCCGTGCCGTAGGGGATGCCGGATTCCATGGCGTAGCCCTGTGCTGCCGCGTTGCCGGATTCCGGCACGCCGACGACGATGTCCGCATCCACGGGGGAATCTTTCGCGAGGAAACGGCCGGCAAGCAGACGTGCGGAATACACGTTGATGCCGTCAATGCGGCTGTCCGGGCGGGCGAAATAAATGTACTCAAAAATGCAGCGTCCCTGCTTTTCGGCGGGAAGGCAGTGCGATTTGTCGGAGAGAATGCCGTTCGGCGTGATGGTGACAATCTCGCCCGGCTCTACGTCGCGGACGAATTCCGCGCCCACGGCGTCAAGCGCACAGGTCTCGCTGGAGAGGAAATACGTGTTGTCGCGCTTGCCGATACATAGGGGCTTGAAGCCATAGGGATCGCGCGCGCCGATCAACTTGCGGGGGGACATGACCGCGAGGGCATAGGCACCCTCAATTTTGTCCATCGTGCGGCTGACGGCCTCCTGCACGTTTTTCGTCTGCACGCGCTCGCGTGCGATGTAGTAGGCGATCGTCTCGGAATCGATGGTCGTCTGGAAAATAGCGCCGCTGTACTTTAGCTTTTCGCGGAGGTCAACGGCATTTGTCAGGTTGCCGTTGTGCGCTACGGCCAGCGTGCCCTTGATATAGTGGATGATGAGCGGCTGCGCGTTTTCGCGGTTGCTCGCGCCGGCGGTGGAGTAGCGCACATGGCCCACGCCGATATTGCCGTGCAGGCGATTGAGACGCTCCTCGTCGAATACCTCGTTTACAAGGCCCATGTCCTTGTAGTAATCCACCTTGCCTTTGGGGCCCTCGGTGTCGCTGACGGCGATGCCGCAGCTTTCCTGTCCGCGGTGCTGCAAGGCGAATAATCCGTAATAAATGGAAGAAGAAATGTCGTGTCCGTCAAAATCGTATGCGCCGAAAACACCGCATTCCTCGCCGGGCTTGTCCGTTTCAAATGGTGTTCGATCGTAGTTCATAGAAGTCCCCCGTTCCTCCGCAAACCGCGGTATTCTGCTGTTTGTGTTCAGTTTATCTGCCGAAAATACACAGGCGGCAAACGCCGTGAAAACGTTTCCCGCTTAACAGAATTATTATAATCGGATTTTTGTGAAATTGCAATTCTAAGTTTTAAAAACTGCAAATATGTGTAGAGGATGACAAAATCCTTTGACAAACGGCGCGCAAAATCGTTGAAACAAAAAACAAAATGCGGTATAATAGCAAGCGAAAGAAACGACGAGCCCGAACAGTCCGGGGGACTGTTCAGCCGTAAGAAACCCTATCAAAGGTTTTTTAAACGGCGGTCAGAAACGGCCGTTAGAAAGAGCCATAACACATTTTTACATGTAGGATAAAAAATGAAAGACAGAAAGGACCTCGCTATGCATATCGTTATTTTGGACGGCGGCTCTACAAACCCCGGCGACGTCTCGTGGGCGCCGCTCAGGGCGCTCGGCAGCGTCACCGTGTATGACTCCACTAAGCCCGAAGAAATCGTGGAGCGCGCAAAGAACGCCGAAGCTGTTATCTTGAACCGCAATGTTATAAGCCGCGAAATCATGCAGAAATTACCGAAGCTGCGCTTTATCGGCCTTCTTGCAACGGGATATAATACTGTCGATGTCAAAGCCGCAGGAGAACTGGGCATCACCGTGTGCAATGTGCCGCTTTATTGCGTGGAGACCGTCGCGCAGCAGGCGTTTGCGCTGCTTTTGGAGCTGTGCAATCACACCGAAAAAATAAGCGCCGCCACCCGCGGCGGCGACTGGGATAAGGCCGAAACGATGAGCCACAGCACGCACCCGCTGTTTGAGCTGTACGGCAAAACGCTCGGCATCGTCGGCTTCGGACATATCGGGCAGACCGTCGCAAAGCTCGGCGCGGCGCTCGGCATGAAAATTCTCGTATACAGCCGCACGAAACGGGAGCTGCCCGAGCGTTATCAGTGGGCGGAACTCGACGCGCTTTTCAAAAATGCCGATGTCGTCTCGCTGCATTGCCCGCTCACGGACGAGACCCGCGGGCTTGTGAATGCGGAGCGCCTTAACCTGATGAAGCCCACTGCGTTCCTTATCAATACGGCGCGCGGCGCAGTTGTGGACGAAGCTGCCCTTGCCGAGGCGCTGAATAGTGGCCGCATCGCCGGAGCGGGGCTTGACGTTCTTGTGCACGAGCCGCCGAAAAAGGATGACCCGCTGCTTGCCGCCCAAAACTGTATCGTCACGCCGCACATCGCGTGGGCGTCCCGAGACGCGCGCGCCCGTCTCATTAAGACTGTCGCCGAGAACCTGAAAGCGTTCCGGAACGGCACGCCGCAGAACGTCGTTTCGTGATTTTACCGCTCTTTTCGCTTTTTGCGGAGACTTCAAAAGCCTTCTGTAAAAAGTAATGCAGAAAAGAGCAAAAGGCGAGAAATGAATCTCGCCTTTTGCTCTCTTTTGGGGAGGAGTTGTATTGAAAAGTCGCGGTAACGTTTACCGCAGAGCTCGTTGTCATTTGTTATGTCTCTATTATAGCGACTGAAATATCGATTGTCAACGGTTTCTGCAACAATCTCCCTTTTGCTATTGTCGCACAAATCAAAATAAAAATTTGTGTATACTTTGCACATATAAATTGAACGCGTTCTTCCACATAAGCCGTTTGAAATCGTATCTCACCCTTAAATTACCCGCATGTTCTCTGCTTTATACATGAAAAAGAGAATTTTGTGTTTGACGGAGGTTTTTCCATGATAAAGAAAAATGATTTGTTTGAAGCGGAGATCACCGCCATGACCGCCGAGGGCAGCGGTATCTGCCGCGCAGATGGCATGGCCGTGTTTGTGCCCGGTACCGCCGTGGGCGACCGCTGCGTCGTGCGCGTCGTAAAAGTCCTCAAAAAGTACGCATTCGGGCGGCTCGAGGAGCTGCTTACGACGTCGCCCGATCGCACCACACCGGATTGTCCCATTGCAGGCCCGTGCGGCGGCTGTGTTTACCGCCACATCACGTATGAAGCGGAGCTGAAGATCAAAACGCAGCGTGTCCGCGACGCCTTGGAGCGCATCGGCGGCTTTGAAAATATCCCCATGGAGCCGATCCTCGGCGCGCCGTCCCGCACGCGCTACCGCAACAAATGCCAGCTGCCCATCGGGCTTTCCAAAAACGGCGAAATGCAGATGGGCTTTTACGCCGTGAATTCCCACCGTATCATCGACACGCACACCTGCCTTTTGCAGCCCGAGGTATTTGATCGCGCGGCGGAAGCGTTCCGCGCGTGGCAAAAACTGAGCGGGGAGAGCATCTACGATGAAGCGGCGCACAGCGGCGTTTTGCGCCACCTTTACATGCGCTGTGGCGAAAAGAGCGGGGAGGTGCTCGTGTGCATCGTCGCGAACGGCGCAAAGCTGCACGGGGAAGACTTGCTCGTCAAAATGCTGCGCGAGGCTGTGCCGGAAATTACCGGCATTGTGTTAAACATCAACCGCGAGCGCACAAATGTCGTTTTGGGTCGCGAGCTGCGCACGCTGTGGGGCAAGCCCACGATCCGCGATACGCTCTGCAGGCTGGAGTTTGAAATTTCGCCCCACGCGTTTTATCAGGTGAACCGCACGCAGGCGGAGGCGCTTTACAACAAGGCCGCAGAGTACGCCGGGCTTACAGGTGCGGAAACGCTGCTTGACCTCTACTGCGGCACCGGCACCATCGGTCTTTCCATGGCGAGCCGCGCGAAGAAGCTCATCGGCTCGGAGATTATCCCCTCCGCTGTTGAAAATGCCCGCAAAAACGCCGCGCACAACCATGTCACGAACGCCGAGTTCCTTTGCGGTGACGCCAAAGACGCCGCGCGCATCCTCTACGAGCGCGGCGAGCGCCCCGATGTCATCGTCATTGATCCTCCGCGCAAGGGCTGCGATGCCGCCGTTATCACGACCATCGCCGCCATGCGCCCCATGCGCGTCGTCTACGTCTCCTGCGACCCCGCCACCCTCGCCCGCGATTTAAAGCAGTTTACCGCCGAGGACTATAATATTGAGGCCGTCACCCCCGTCGATATGTTCCCGGGTACCGCGCATGTCGAGACGGTAGTACTGCTTTCCCACAAAAAGCCAGACGGACATGGAGAGGGCTTGGTAATAAATGAATCTAATTTGGAAGATACAGATAAAAGCAGGATGAAGAAGGCATAA
>OGOH01002212.1_pt1 | contig 12489 bp, 8 predicted proteins | sample 1552571 | NCBI WGS metagenome assembly OGOH01 (sample SAMEA2580170, study PRJEB22360) | human gut metagenome | biome: human gut; feature: human-associated habitat; material: faeces | place: Denmark | collected 2008/2010
GGTGGCGGGCATCGGCGCTGCGCTGGATGCCTGGAGTTGGAGAGGCTGAGTTTGCGCTTGCGTGGCGGGAAGGTGGTGTGGGTCGGCGCTGCGCTGGACGCTTGGAGTTGGAGAGGCTGAGTTTGCGCTTGCATGGCGGGAAGGTGGTGTGCGTTGGCGTTGCGCTGGACGCTTGGAGTTGGAGGGGCTGAGTTTACGCTTGCGTGACGGGAGGGTGGTGTGCGTCGGCGCTGTGCTGGACGCTTGGAGGTGTAGAAGCTGAGTTTGTCTGATGGGAGGGTGGCGCTTGGCTGGATAGCAGTGGTAGTGTGGCTTTGATATGGAGTAGTGTGGGGATGTGTTGGAATTGTTGTGGTGAAGTTGACCTAAAAATATTGCATATTGCAGCTAAAAATAGTTCTCGTCATTTTTAATAGAAAAAAGATGGTAATATTGTACAATATTAGGGGTTGCGATTTGTGGGTTACGATGATATTATATTAAGCATAAAGAGCGTGTTCGGACACGCAAGGAGATTACATTGGGAAAATAAATCAAAAGGAGATCAAAACTATGATTAAAGTTGGTATTATCGGAGCAGGTAGAATTGGTAGAGTTCATATCACCAGTATCACAACAAGGGTGCCGGATGCAGTGATCAAGACTGTTGCTGATCCGTTCTTAAATGATGAGACTGCTGCATGGGCTAAGAGCATGGGTGTTGAGCACACGACTAAGGATTATAAGGAGATCATCAACGACCCTGAGATTTCCGCAGTTCTGATCTGTTCTTCTACAGATACTCATTCTCCGATTTCTGTTGAGGCTATCAAGGCTGGCAAGCATGTTTTCTGTGAGAAACCGATCGATCATGACATTGCCAAGATCAAAGAGGTTATCGATGCTCTTGAGGGCACAAATCTGAAATATCAGGTTGGTTTTAACAGAAGATTCGACCATAACTTTGAGTCTCTTCAGCAGGCTGTTGCAGCTGGTAAGGTTGGTAAACCGGAGATCATCAAGATCACTTCCCGCGATCCTGAGCCGCCTAGCATTGATTATGTTAAGGTTTCCGGTGGCATGTTCCTGGATATGACAATTCATGATTTCGATATGGTTCGTTATCTTGCAGGCTGCGATGCTACAGAGGTTTATGTTCAGAGCGCAAATCTGGTTGATCCGGCTATTGGTGAGGCTGGGGATGTTGATACAGCTGTTATCACTCTTCAGATGGAGAATGGTGCTATTGCTGTTATCGATAACTGCAGAAGAGCTTCCTATGGCTATGATCAGAGAGCTGAGGTTTTCGGTTCTGATGGTATGGCTGCTATTTCCAATGACAGCCAGTCTTCCACAGTGATCAGCAATGCTGAGGGTGTTACAGGTGAGAAGCCGATGTTCTTCTTCCTTGAGAGATACATGGATGCTTACGGTAAAGAGGTTGCAGCATTTATCGATGCCATCGTTAATGACAAAGAGACACCTCTTAATGTTTATGATGGTCTGAAACCGGTATTAATGGGTCTTGCAGCTAAGAAATCCAGTGAGGAGCACAGACCGGTTAAGATTTCTGAGATTATGGAATAATTCAAATAAAAAGGAGAATTGACCAATGTTTGATAAGAATAAAGTAAAGCTTGGTATTGCACCAATTGCATGGACAAATGATGATATGCCGGATCTTGGCAAAGAGAATACTTTTGAGCAGTGCGTCAGTGAGATGGCTCTTGCCGGTTTCACAGGCTCCGAGGTGGGTAACAAGTATCCGAAGGATCCTGAGGTTCTTAAGAAGGCTCTTGAACTTCGTGGTGTTGAGATCTGTAACCAGTGGTTCTCAAGCTTCCTGATCACCAAACCGTTTGAGGAGGTTGAGAAGGAGTTCCGTGCACAGCTTACTTTCCTGAAAGCTATGGGTGCGAAAGTGATTGGCGCATCTGAGCAGAGCCACAGTGTTCAGGGCCAGATGGATACTCCGGTTTTCGGACATAAATATGAGATGAATGACGAAGAGTGGGATACCTTCTGCACAGGCATGAACAAACTTGGTAAGATCGCAAAAGAGGAGTATGGTATTGCTCTTACTTTCCATCATCATATGGGTACTGTTGTACAGAGCCTTGCTGAGGTTGACCGTATGATGGAGAATACAGATCCTGAATATGTAAGTCTTCTTTTTGATACCGGTCACTTTACATACTGTGGAGAGGATCCTCTTGAGGTTGTAAAGAAATATGTTCACAGGATCAAACATGTTCATCTGAAGGATATCCGTCCGGAAGTTGTTGAGCAGGTTAAGAAAGAAAACATGAGCTTCCTTGCAGGCGTAAGAGCCGGTGCCTTCACGATTCCGGGAGATGGATGCATCAACTATGATCCGATCTTCAAGGTTCTCGAGGATGCAGGCTACGAAGGATATATGGTTGTTGAGGCTGAGCAGGATCCGGCTAAGGCTAATCCGCTTGAGTATGCGATCCGTGCAAGAAAATTCATTGCTGAGAAGACAGGCTTATAATTACGACAGGGAAATAGGTGCATGCTGATGTACAGTTAAGCGGAATAAAGATGTCCGCTTTGCATAGAAAAAGCGGTATCAGCCAGTAGTGCTTTGACACCGCTTTTTTCTGTAAGATGCAAACAGTGTACGATAAACAGGACAGGAGGGCCAAATCATGGCACTTGTGAAAATGAAAGATCTGCTGAGACGTGCCGAAGAGAAAAATATTGGCTGCGGTGCTTTCAGTGTTGGTAATATGGAAATGGTAAGAGGTGCGATCCGTGCAGCAGAAGAACTGGATACTCCGATCATCCTTCAGATCGCGGAGGTGCGTTTGAAAAATTCTCCGCTTCACCTGATGGGACCGATGATGGTACAGGCTGCAAAGGAGGCTAAGGTGGATGTGGCTGTCCATCTGGATCATGGTCTTACTTTTGAGACGGTTGACAAGGCTCTGGAGCTTGGTTTTACATCCGTTATGCTGGATGCGTCCACTCTTCCTTTTGAGGAAAATATCGCCAAGGTAAAGACGGTTGTGGAGAAAGCCCGTAAATATGGCGCCACCGTTGAGGCTGAGCTTGGTCTTGTAGGCGGAAGTGAGGATGGAAGCTGTGACCATGGTATCCGCTGCACAGACCCGGATGATGCAGTTGTTTATGCAAGAGAGACAGGTATCGATGCTCTTGCAGTTGCCATCGGCAATGCACACGGTAACTATCCGGTAGCACCGACTCTTGCTTTTGATGTACTGGAGAAGATCCATGAGAAAGTGGACATTCCGCTGGTTCTTCATGGCGGCAGTGGTATCACGGACAAAGATTTCCAGAGAGCGATCTCTCTTGGTATCCGCAAGGTGAATATTGCCACAGCAAGCTTTAACAGCCTGACTGCTCATGTGGAGAAATATATGGCATCCACAGACAAACATAATTTCTTTGATCTCAATGAGGCTATGGTTCAGGGGACTTATGAGAATGTGAAGAGACATATTCTTGTATTTAACGAGCCATATCAGGCATAAATCAAGGATTTTCTTGTAAAAAAACATAAGGTCTGCTAAGATGTTCTCAGTGAAAATAACTGGGAACATCTTTTTTGTGCCCGTGAAAGAGGAGAGATATAAATGGAGCAGAAAGAAACAGTCTGTTCAGTTGCGAAGAAATGCGGAGGATGCCGTTACCAGGGAGTGCCCTATCAGGATCAGCTTCGCAAGAAACAGAAAATTACAGAAGGCCTTCTGAAAAAATTCGGTAAAGCTGAGCCGATCATCGGAATGGAAGATCCTTATTATTACAGAAATAAAGTGCATGCGGCGTTTGGCCGTGACCGGAAAGGAAATGTGATCTCCGGCATTTATGAGGAAAAGAGCCACAGGATCGTTTCTGTAGACGACTGTATGATCGAAGATAAAAAGAGCCAGGAGATCATCCGTACCATCCGTGGTATGCTGAAATCTTTTAAGATCAAGACTTATGATGAGGACACAGGTTACGGACTTCTCAGACATGTGCTTGTGCGCAGAGGATTTTCTACAGGGGAGATCATGGTAGTTCTGGTTACGGTTTCACCGATCTTTCCGTCCAAGAATAATTTTGTAAAAGCTCTCCGCAAGGAACATCCGGAGATCACAACTGTAGTACTCAATGTCAATGACAGACAGACCAGCATGGTTCTCGGAGACCGGAATATTGTACTTTACGGACCGGGATTTATCAAAGACCGTCTTATGGGACTGACCTTCCGTATTTCACCGTCTTCCTTTTATCAGGTAAATCCGGTGCAGACAGAAGTGCTTTACGGAAAAGCCATGGAGTTTGCGGCAATGACAGGGAAAGAGCGTGTGATCGATGCTTACTGCGGAACAGGTACCATTGGGATCATTGCTTCCAGAAATGCCAGAGACGTCATTGGTGTGGAGCTGAACCGTGATGCCATCCGTGATGCCAGAATGAATGCCAGAGAGAACAAGATTCGTAATGTCCGTTTTGTTCCGGGGGATGCCGGCTGGTTTATGGAAGGAATGGCTGCAGAAGGGGAAAAAGTGGATGTAGTTCTTATGGATCCTCCGCGTGCAGGAAGTGACCGTAAATTCCTGCATTCTCTTTTGAGCCTTTCCCCGGAGAAGATCGTTTATGTATCCTGTAATCCGGAGACTTTGGCCAGAGACCTTGCATATCTTACAAAGAGAGATTATCTGGTGAAGAAGATGCAGCCGGTTGATATGTTCCCGGTCACCGATTCGGTGGAAGTCGTCTGTCTCCTGGAAAACCGCAGAACCCGTCCGGGGAAACGAAACAGCGGGAGAGTTTGACAAAAAATACGATATTATCGAGGAAAAAGTATGAATAAGAGCAGGAGAACTTTATGCAGACATGTGGGGCTGGCATTATGTCTGCTGATGATCTTTACAGTACTTCCGGTTCCTGTGGCTGCTTCGGAAACGAAGACAGATACAGAATCGAAAACAGTCAGGGTAGGTTGGTATCCGGATTCCTATCATATTACCGGTGAAAATGGTGAACGAAGCGGATATGGTTATGAATACGAACAGGCAGTTGCCGCCTATACAGGCTGGAATTACGAATATATAAAAGGCGACTGGGGAGAGCTTGTGGAAAAGCTCCAAAATGGCGAGATCGACCTGATGGCTGCACTTTCCTATACCGATGAACGTGCTGAGACGATGCTGTTCTCAGATCTCCCCATGGGAAAAGAAAAATATTATCTGTATGCAGATCTTACAAATACGGATATTTCTCCGTCAGATCTTTCTACCCTGAATGGCAAAAGGATCGCGGTAATGGAAGAGAGCGTACAGGGAACTCAGTTTCGCGAATGGGAAGAAAAGCAGAATATAAAGACACAGCATTTGGATGTGGACAGCTTTGAACGGGCGAAAAAAATGGCCGGGAATCGGGAGATTGACGGAGTGATATCTACAGAGACTCCTGCCTGGGTTGAAGCCGGAATGTCAGCGGTTGTGACGATCGGGGGCTCTGATATTTATTATGGCATCAGCAAAGACCGTCCGGATCTGAAAGAAGAACTGGATGCAGCCATGCGTTCCATGGAGTATGATAAACCATTTTACGGCGATGAACTTTACCAGAGATATCTTTCTGCACAGTCTGTTGCCGTCCTTTCCAGTGAAGAAAAGGAATGGCTGGAACAGCACGGTGAGATAGGTGTGGGATTTCTGAATAACGACCAGAGTTTCAGTACTTTTGACAAAGAAAGTGGTGAAATGACGGGTGTGATCAACGATTATATTAAATATGCAGTGGACTGTCTGGAAAACAGCAGCCTGAAGTTTAATATAGAAGGCTTTGACTCCTAGGAAGAACTGATCCAGGCATTAAAAGACGGCAGGATCGACATGATCTTTCATACCAGCCAGAACCCTTATGCTGCAGAACAAAATGACATGGCCCTGTCCAATACGGTCCTTGTTTCCAGTCTGGCAGCAGTGACCGGTAAAAGATCCTTTGATGAAAATGAAGAAAACAGCGTTGCTATACCGAAAAGTGATCTGAATTTAAAATGGTTTATTTCCTATAATTATCCGACATGGAAAATTATGGAGTATGATTCCTTTGAGGATGCAAGAAAAGCCGTACAGGATAAAAAGGCAGACTGTTTTCTTTCCAGTTCAGGCCGGGCGACAGAGTATGTCAATGACAAAAAGCTTTACAGTGTTTTTCTGACACAGCCGGACAATATATCCTTTGCAGTCAGCCGGAGAAATTCCGTTCTTCTGTCGATCCTGAATAAGACTTTGAAGTCTATGCCTACATCCAAACTTACAGGTGCACTGTCTGCCTACGATAATGCTTCCCGGAAAGTTACTCTGCTGGATTTCATAAAGGAGAATCTGTTGGCGGTGGCAACTGTGTTTATCTGTATATTTCTGGCAGTATTGCTGGTGATCCTTGGTATCCTGCAGAAAGCCAGGAGCGCAGAGACAAAAGCCAAAAAGGCAGCCAGACAGTCTTATGAACTGAACCAGAAGCTGAAAGAGAGCCATCATGAACTGGAAACTGCCCTGATGCATGCGGAAAGTGCAAACTCTGCAAAAACTACATTTTTGAATAATATGTCCCATGATATCCGAACACCTATGAATGCTATCATTGGTTTTACATCCCTTGCTGCTTCTCATGTGGACAATAAGGAGAAGGTAAAAGAATACCTTTCCAAAATATCAACCTCCAGTGAACATCTGCTTTCGCTGATCAATGATATCCTGGATATGAGCAGGATTGAGAGCGGAAAGGTAAAGATCAATGAGAATCCGCTGCATCTTCCGGAGCTGCTCCACGACATACGTACTATCGTGCAGCCCAATATTACTTCCAAGCAGCTGGATTTTCTGATCGATACCGTAGATGTAAAAAATGAAGATATCATTGCGGACAAATTGAGGCTGACGCAGATCCTGCTGAACATTCTGAGTAATGGTATCAAATTTAACAGGACCGGTGGAACGATCAGTTTAAGGATCCGGCAGCTGAAATCTGCACCGACAGGATATGGAAACTATCAGTTTATTATCCGGGATACCGGAATCGGCATGAAGCCGGAGTTTCAGGAACATATATTTGAATCTTTTACCAGAGAAGAAACCTCAACGGTAAGCGGGATCCAGGGAACCGGCCTTGGAATGGCGATCACCAAGAATATTGTAGATATGATGGGAGGTACCATCACAGTAAAAAGTGAAGAGGGACAGGGTAGTGAATTTACGGTAAATCTGACCTTTAAATTATGTGGCGAAGCAAAAAGCTACGAAAAGATCGAACAGCTTCAGGGTCTTAAAGTTCTGGTCGCAGACGATGATACAGATACCTGTCTCAGCATTTCCGGCATGCTGACAGAAATAGGTATGCGGTCAGAATGGACGGTTTCCGGGAAGGAAGCGGTGATCCGGGCAAAGCATTCCATGGAAATGGGTGATGAATTTTACGCATATATCATTGACTGGCTGATGCCGGATATGAACGGAATTGAAACGGTAAGACGTATCCGACGGGTTATCGGGGACAGCAGCCCGATCATCATACTGACTGCATATGACTGGTCAGATATAGAAGAGGAAGCAAAAGAAGCAGGTGTAACTGCCTTCTGCGAAAAGCCACTGTTTATGTCGCAGCTACGCGAATTGCTTACAAATCCTGTTCCGAAAACAAAAGAACCGGAAAAAAGGGAATGGATTTACAATGGAAAAAGAATTCTTCTGGTAGAGGACAACGAACTGAATCAGGAGATCGCACAGACCATTTTGGAAGATGCAGGCTTTATGGTCGAGACAGCCAATGATGGTGTGGAAGCAGTCAAAAAAATGGAACAGGCGGTTCCGGGACAGTATGATCTGATCCTGATGGACATCCAGATGCCTGTTATGAATGGCTATGAAGCTGCAAAACAGATTCGTTCATTAAAAAACAGAGAAACAGCGTCTGTACCGATTGTTGCAATGACGGCAAATGCGTTTGAGGAAGACAGAGAAAAATCTTACGAAGCCGGTATGAATGGATATCTGGCAAAACCTGTCAGTGCGGAAGCTTTGATCAATACGATTGATAAGATTATGAAAGATAACTGACAGAACATTAACCGATATGTATATAAATGAATGTAAAAACTGACCAGGGGCCTGTTATACAGCCTTCTGGTCAGTTTTTACATACAAAGCAGAGAGATGATCATTTTAGAAATCAATCATATTTTGGGCAGTTCACAGTGATATGCGATGCCAAGGGGTGTAACGAGAAGAGGATGTACAGGTCTGTACACAGGAAGTTTCAGTTTCTTCTCAAAAACGGTTGTAAATTCTTTAAACATGGAAGATCCGCCTACAACGTAAACAGCCGGAACCTGATAACCATGGAGAAATTTTTCGGTAATAACAGCCATTTTTTCAACGGTTGCCTTGATTACAGGAAAAATTTCATCTTCTTTTTCCGGAGTGGTCTTTAAAATTTCCGCTTCCTCATAAGGGATTTTATAGTGTCCGGCCACAGTCATGGTCATATGGCTGCCTCCGGTAGCCTCATCGTCTGTGTAAATGACTTTGCCATCTTTCAGGATACTGATGCCGGTTGTACCGCCGCCCACATCTACAACGGCGCCGTCTGTAATTTTGAGGACAGCAGCGGCAGCGGTAGGCTCGTCTACGATATTGGTAACCTCAAAACCTGCACCTTCCAGGACATAACCGATGCTTTTGACACTGCCTTCCGAAACACCAGGAGGGATGGCAGCTGCACCGTAGGTAAGTTCTGTGCCAAGCTTTTCTTCCAGTTCATTTTTAAGCTTTGTTACAAGCTGGACGGATTCGTAATAATTAACGATCACCCCATCCTGAATGGCATGGGACGGTGCGGAAATTCCGGCGATGGGACGGTTGTTCCGGTCAACGACAGCAAGAACGGTGTTGGCAGTACCAAGGTCAATGCCCGTTTTCAGACGGCCGCGGAATTTTTTGCATTCACCGGTTTCCACAAGTTCTGCGAAATTGGACAAAGTTCTGTTTTTTAATTCCATTCAAAATACTCCATTTCTTTCGGACAAGGACAAAAAAGATTTTGTCCCTGATATGAATTTTAATAATTACGACCGGTAAAGATGGCAACGGATCTGGGCCGCATGCAGAAATCGTGCTCAATACGTGGCTCCTGGCTTTCTTCATAGAAATAACGGCCATCTCCGTCCCCAAATGTGTTGACACAGAGATACCATGCACCAGGGCGTGCAAGTTCCGGAAGCGTAACCGTTACATCTTCCCAGTATGCGTTGATAACGATGTAGATCAGGTCATCGGCGCCTTTGCTCTTATCATAACCTGCAAAGCTTACGGCGAAGGTGTGGGCATCTCTTGGGATGGTCACATCCCTTGCATCAATGTTATGGGTGTGTATGCTTTCCATACCGCATACTGCGTTTGGAAGCTTGCGGGAGATGACAGGGTGGTCTTTTCGGAACTGGATCATATATTTGAAAAATTCGAAAAGATCGTGATTTTTCTCCAGAAGATTCCAGTTGATCCAGGAAGTTTCGTTATCCTGGCAGTAGGTGTTGTTGTTTCCGTGTTTGGTGTTTCCGAATTCGTCACCTGCAAGGAACATCGGGGTTCCGCGGCTGGACATCAGTACCGCGCAGGCGTTTCGGATCATGCGGAAGCGGAGGGAAAGGACTTCCGGATTGGTGGAATCACCCTCTTCTCCACAGTTCCAGCTGCGGTTGTCGTTGGAACCATCTGTGTTGTTCCAGCCGTTTGCCTCGTTGTGTTTCTCGTTGTAGGAATAGAGATCGTACATGGTGAATCCGTCGTGACAGGTGAGGAAATTGACGCAGGAATTGTATCCTGCATAGTTGTCATTGTGATCGGAATAAAAACCGCCATACAGGTCACCGGAACCGGAAATGCTCCATGCAGCGTCCCAGGCGTTCCAGAAATCTCCCTTCAGGAAAGAACGGAGGCAGTCACGGTAACGGCCGTTCCACTCAGCCCATCTGCGGCTGGCAGGGAAAGAACCAACCTGATACAGTCCGCCGGCATCCCAGGCCTCTGCGATCAGCTTGACATTTCGAAGAACCGGATCGTAAGCAAGAAGTTCCAGAAGTGGCGGGTTGTTAAGAGGGGAACCGTCCTCATGACGTCCCAGGATACTTGCAAGGTCGAAACGGAAACCATCCACGCGGTAGTTGATGGTCCAGTAACGTAAACACTCCAGGATCATCTGACGCACGATCGGATGATTACAGTTCAGAGTGTTTCCACATCCGCTGAAATTGTAGTAATTTCCTTCCGGAGTCAGCATATAATAAACTTTATTGTCAAATCCTTTAAAGCAGAAAGTTTTTCCAAGTTCATTTCCTTCGGCAGTGTGGTTGAATACGACATCAAGAATTACTTCGATTCCATTTTCGTGGAGCTCACGGATCAGTTCTTTCAGTTCGGTTCCCTCACAGTTATGTTCTGCCTTGGAAGCATAGCTGGTGTTTGGGGAAAAGAAGTTAACGGAATTGTATCCCCAGTATTCCAGAAGACGCTTGCCGTTTACGGTACGGACATTCATGTTCTCGTCGAACTCGAAGATAGGCATCAGCTCCACCGCATTGATTCCCAGTTCTTTGAGGTAAGGAATCTTTTCACGAAGACCGGCAAAAGTTCCCGGGTGTGTGACACCGGAAGAAGCGTCCTGTGTAAATCCGCGGACATGAAGTTCGTAGATGATCAGGTCACTGATCTTACGGGTGGACTGAGGCATGTCTTCCCAGTCGAAAGAATCGCGTACCACACGGGCGTGATAGCTTCCAATCTTCTGCTGTCCCCATTCGCGCTGACCGGCAACGGCTTTGGCATAAGGATCAAGAAGAACTTTTGTCTTATCGAAGATATGGCCTTTTTCCGGTTCATAAGGACCGTCGATGCGGTAGCCGTATTCCAGGTCTTCGATGTCCAGTCCCATGACGATCATGGAATAGACATCACCGATACGACAGGCATTGGGAAAAGGAAGGACTGCGAAGGGTTCCTCTTCTCCGGAGTGGAAAAGAAGAAGCTCGCAGGATGTACCGTGGCGGGTATGTGCGGTAAAGTTGACTCCGTTGGAAAGAGGAGTAGCGCCATTTAATTCAAAAAAACCGGGACGTACAGGAAATCCCGCAATAATATCTGTGGGCCGGGATGTCAGTGTATTCTCAGAGAGCATAGTCTGATTCTGTGTTTTCATTTCCGGTATCCTCCTTGGTGAAAATTTTTTTACAAACAAAAATATTATAACTGATTTTCAGAAAAAAGTACAGGCTGAGTTAGCAGAGATCGATAAGATCCGTGACAACTGCAAAAAGGATGAAGATTTTGAAAAATATGAGGTACAGAAGGACGACGGCATCAATCTTGCAAACTTAACCGATGCAGAGATGCGTTATTTACGCCGTGATCTTCAGCTTATTTTCCAGGATCCATATTCATCCTTAAACCCGCGTATGACCGTAGGGCAGATCATCGGCGAGGGACTGATGGCGCACAATATCTTCAAAAAAGGTGATCCGAAGATGCAGGATTATATCATGGAGATCATGGAGAAGTGTGGACTTGCGTCCTATTTTATTCATCGTTATCCGCATCAGTTCTCCGGTGGACAGAGACAGCGAATCGGTATTGCGCGTTCTCTTGCAGTACATCCGAAGTTTGTTGTCTGTGATGAGGCGGTATCTGCACTGGATGTTTCCATTCAGTCACAGATCATTAACCTTCTGTTAGACTTAAAAGAGCAGAATAATTTAACCTATCTGTTCATTTCCCATGACCTTTCTGTTATCAAATACATCAGTGACAGAATCGGTGTAATGTATCTGGGAAATATGATGGAACTTTCGGATACGGAGCATCTGTTTGCACATCCGTACCATCCATATACAGAGGCATTACTTTCTGCGATCCCTACAACGGATGTGGACGGCAGGAAAGAGACGATCATTCTTGAGGGAGATATCCCAAGCCCGATCAACCCGCCGAAGGGATGTAAGTTCCATACAAGATGTCGTTACTGCACAGAGATCTGCAAGAATGTGACTCCGCAGTTCGAAGAGGTAGAACCGGGACATTTCGTGGCATGTCATCATAAATTAGGTGTGCCGGAAGAAAAATAGTTATTGTCTGCACTATAGATGTGAACAGCAGCAAAAAATAAAAATAGATACAAATTGACAGATGATAAGAGCTGGCTTAAACTGGAAACGTAGTGTTTTTAGTGAGAGTGAGCTCTTATTTTATAAGTAAGAAATGGAGAGTTTTACGTTATTTCAGAGAAAAATAGATGGAGCAATGAAAAAACTGCATGAGGGCAGTGATGCTGCCGAGGAAGAACGCAGAAAAGAAGCGGGGGAGCCGTATGAGGAGATGGAACGTCCGGAACTGGAAAAGGGGGATATTCCTGCAATGATCATCGCAGCATTTATCACGTTTATACCGGTTGCCATTTTAGTGCTTGGAATAATTCTTGTGGCAG
>OGOH01002214.1_pt1 | contig 12476 bp, 9 predicted proteins | sample 1552571 | NCBI WGS metagenome assembly OGOH01 (sample SAMEA2580170, study PRJEB22360) | human gut metagenome | biome: human gut; feature: human-associated habitat; material: faeces | place: Denmark | collected 2008/2010
CGAAAAATAAAAGCAAATGGGAGGGGAAAAGGATGGAGCTTTGGTTTTCAGATTACCAGACAGAAAAAGTAAAAGTTTCGGTAAAAGTCCAGAAACAGCTTTTTGGTCTGCAGACGGAATTTCAACGTATTGATGTGTTTGATTCCGATGAATTTGGCCGTTTTTTAAGTGCAGACGGAAGCATTGTATTTTCAGAAAAAGATGAGTTTATTTATGATGAGATGATCGTTCATGTGCCGATGGCAGTTCATCCGTGTGTGAAAAATGTCCTGGTGATCGGCGGCGGGGACGGCGGTGTGGCAAGAGAGCTGAGCCATTATGAAGAAATCGAAAAAATTGATGTGGTCGAGCCGGACCGCGTTTTTGTTGAAGTCTGTAAAGAATTTTTCCCGGACAATGCCTGCGGACTGGCAGATAAAAGAGTCAGTGTTTATTATGAGGACGGACTGAAATTTCTGCGTCTGCGTCATAATGAATATGATCTGATCATCAACGATGCGATTGATCCGCTCGGACATAATGCCGGACTCTTTACCAAAGAATTTTACGGGAACTGTTACCGTGCACTAAAAGAAGACGGCATCATGGTCTATCAACACGGAAGTCCGTTTTATGATGAAGACGAAGAATCCTGCCGGGTGATGCACCGGAAGGCAAGCCACAGTTTCCCGATCAGCCGTGTCTATCAGGCACACATCCCGACCTGTTCATCCGGGTACTGGCTGTTTGGGTTTGCATCAAAAAAATATCATCCGCTGGAACACCTGAATGCAAAACGCTGGAAAGAGCGGAAGATAGAAACTTGGTACTACACGACCAATCTTCATAAGGGAGCATTTATGCTTCCAAAATATGTAGAAGATATGCTGGAAGAAGAGGAAGGTCGTAAAAAATAAAAAGCAAAAAGAAAAGGAGATTGTACTATGGGAAGATTACTGATCATTGGATGCGGAGGAGTTGCAGGAGTTGCAATCCACAAATGCTGTCAGAACAGCAAAACATTTTCTGAGATCTGTATTGCCAGCAGAACAAAGGCAAAGTGCGATGCACTGAAAGAAAAACTGGAGAATACAACGGAAACAAAAATCACAACAGCACAGGTGGATGCCGATAAGGTGGAAGAACTGATCGCACTGATCCAGTCTTATCAGCCGGACGCTGTTTTAAATGTGGCACTTCCGTACCAGGATCTGACGATCATGGATGCGTGTCTGGCATGCAAGGTGGATTATATTGATACCGCCAATTATGAGCCGGAAGATACCGACGATAAACAGTGGCGTGAAATTTACGAGAAACGCTGCAAAGAGGTCGGATTTACCGCATATTTTGACTATTCCTGGCAGTGGGCTTATCAGGAAAAATTTAAAGAAGCAGGCATCACGGCACTTCTCGGAAGCGGCTTTGATCCGGGTGTCACCAGTGTCTTTACAGCCTATGCACTGAAACATTATTTTGATGAGATCGAGACGATCGATATTCTGGACTGCAACGGAGGAGATCATGGCTATCCGTTTGCCACCAACTTTAACCCGGAGATCAATCTGCGGGAAGTGTCCGCAAACGGTTCTTACTGGGAGAATGGTCACTGGGTAGAGACTGAGCCGATGGAGATCAAAAGAGAATATAATTTCCCGCAGGTCGGCGAAAAAGATATGTATCTGCTTCATCATGAAGAAATTGAATCTCTGGCAAAAAATGTTCCGGGCGTAAAACGTATCCGTTTCTTTATGACCTTTGGACAGAGCTATCTGACGCACATGAAATGTCTGGAAAATGTAGGCATGCTTTCCACTTCACCGATTCTGTTTGAAGGAAAAGAGATCGTGCCGATCCAGTTTCTGAAGGCACTGCTTCCAGATCCGGCTTCCCTTGGACCGCGTACCGTCGGAAAGACAAACATTGGCTGTATTTTTACCGGAAAGAAAGAAGGAAAAGAGAAGACCATTTATATCTACAATGTATGTGATCATCAGGAGTGTTATAAAGAAGTCGGATCTCAGGCGATTTCCTACACAACCGGAGTGCCGGCGATGATCGGGGCAGCACTTGTTGTGGATAAAGTATGGGACAAAGACGGTGTGTTCAACATCGAAGAATTTGATCCGGATCCGTTTATGGATATGCTGAATCAGTACGGACTGCCGTGGGTTGTGGATGAAAATCCGCAGACTGTAGAATGATGTGGAAAGATCTGCCGACACCGTGCTATGTTGTGGATGAAGGCAAAATCAGAAAAAATCTGGAGATTCTTGCGGATCTTGAGCAGGAGTGCGGCTGTCACATCCTGCTCGCCCAGAAAGCATTTTCCATGTACAGCCTGTATCCGATGATCGGTCAGTATATCAGCGGAACAACAGCGAGCGGACTGTATGAGGCAAGACTTGGATATGAAGAGATGGGAAAAGAAAATCATGTCTTTGCACCGGCATACAAAGAAAAAGATATGGAAGAACTGGTGCAGATCTGCGACCATATCATCTTCAATTCCTTTGCACAGTATGAGAAATATAAAGAAATGTGCCGGGAAAGTGCAAAGGTGAGAAAAGATAAAAAAGCAGTCAGTGTCGGCATCCGCATCAATCCGCAGTGCTCCACGCAGGAAGGGCATGAGATCTATGATCCTTGTGGCTATGCTTCCAGACTTGGTGTGACAGAAGAACAGTTCCGGGAAGATCTGCTGGAGGGTGTGGAAGGACTTCATTTCCACACGCTGTGCGAACAGAATGCAGATGATCTTGTAACGACTTTTCAGGCATTTGAAAAGAAATTCGGGAAATATCTGCACCGGATGAAATGGCTGAATATGGGCGGAGGTCATCATATCACAAGGAAAAATTATCAGATAGAAACTCTGAAAAAACTGATCCGTTATATCCGGGAAACCTATCCGGTGGAAGTTTATTTGGAGCCTGGCGAAGCGATTGCTTTAAATGCCGGTTATCTTGTGACAGAAGTGATGGACATCGTGCACAACGATATGGACATTCTGATCCTCGATGCATCGGCAGCCTGCCATATGCCGGATGTGCTGGAGATGCCGTACCGCCCGCCGCTTGCAAAAGGATTTGAAGCAGGGGAAAAACAGTACACGTATCGCCTCTCTTCGATGACCTGTCTTGCCGGGGATGTGATCGGGGACTACAGTTTTGAGCAGCCGATCCGTATCGGGGATCAACTGGTCTTTGAAGATATGGCGATCTATTCCATGGTAAAAAACAATACCTTTAACGGAATGCCGCTTCCGGGAATCGCACTTTTAAAAGAAGACGGAAGTGTGGAAATGGTAAGAGAATTTGGCTATAACGATTTTAAAATGCGTCTGTAATTCAAATCGAACGCATATGAGACTTGCAAGCGACAGCACCGTAGATTCTGAAGGAGGATACGATGGAATACAACAGAACAACACCGTCTGCGGACGGATATTATATGCCGGCAGAGTATGAGCCGCATAAAGGCTGCATCATGATCTGGCCGCAGCGGCCGGGTTCCTGGAAAAAGGATGCAAAAGATGCCGAACAGGCTTTTTGTGCAGTTATGGAAGCGATCACAAAAAGTGAGCCGGTGTATCTGGCTGCCGGAAAAAAGGTTCTTGCACGGGCAGAGGCATTTGCCGCACAGCAGAAAGAAAAATATAGAGAAGCCATCGCATGCGGAAGACATTTTCCGGTGACCGTTTTTGAGGCAGAAACGGATGATGCCTGGGCAAGAGATATGGCACCGACGTTTGTAAAAAAGGGAGGCAGCGTTCGTGCAGTAAACTGGTCTTTCAATGCCTGGGGCGGAACGGTGGATGGACTGTATGCATCCTGGAAGCTGGATGATGCGTTTGCCCTAGATTTCGCCAAAAGAGAAGGATATTTCTGTTACGATGCGGCACCTTTTGTGCTGGAGGGCGGTTCCATCCACAGTGATGGGGAAGGGACAGTCATGGTGACGGAAGCCTGTCTGCTCAGCAAAGGCAGGAATCCGCAGCTTTCAAAAGAACAGATTGAGGAGAAACTGAAAGCATATCTGGGTGCGGAGAAAGTGCTCTGGCTGCCAAGGGGCATTTACCTGGATGAGACAAACGAGCATGTAGATAATGTATGTGCTTTTGCCGGTCCGGCTGAGGTGGTACTGGCGTGGACGGATGATCCGAAAGATCCGCAGTACCCGTTATCACTGGAGACACTTCAGTATCTGGAATTACAGACCGATGCGAAAGGCAGAAAGATCATCGTACATAAACTTCCGATCCCGGATGTGCCGGTCTGCGTTACGCCGGAAGATCTGGAAGGGTATGTGTTTGAAGAAGGAGAAGATACAAGAGAAGTGGGCGAACGCCTTGCGGCATCTTATGTAAACTTTTATTTTTCAAACGGGGCAGTTATCATGCCGGCTTTTGGCGGAAAAAATGCAGAAAGTGATCAGCGGGCAGCAGAGATCTTGCACAGCATATGTCCGCAGAGAGAGATCCTACCGGTGTATGCAAGAGATATTCTCACCGGAGGCGGAAACATCCACTGTATTACGCAGCAGATACCACAGGGAAAGGCAGAAAAGGAATGAGAAAAGTAAAAACAGCGGCGATCCAGATGCAGTGCAGCACAGAGCTGCAGGAAAATCTGGAAAAAGCAGAAAAGAAAATCAGAGAAGCGGCAGCAGAAGGAGCAAATATTATTTTACTGCCGGAACTTTTTGAACGGGAATATTTCTGTCAGCAGAGACGGTATGATTTTTATCATTATGCAAAACCGGCAGAAGAAAACGAAGCAGTACAGATGGGAGTGCGTCTGGCAAAAGAACTTGGAGTCGTGCTTCCGATCAGCTTTTATGAAAAAGAAGTCAACAATCTTTACAATTCGATCGCATGCATCGATGCGGACGGAACGATTCTTGGGATTTATCGTAAAACACATATTCCGGATGACCACTATTATCAGGAAAAATTTTATTTTACGCCGGGCGATACCGGATTTCGCATCTTTGAGACCAGATATGGAAAGATCGGCATCGGAATCTGCTGGGATCAGTGGTTTCCGGAGAGTGCCAGATGCATGGCACTTCAGGGTGCAGAACTTCTGTTTTATCCGACTGCCATCGGTTCGGAGCCAATCCTGGAATGTGACAGCATGCCGCACTGGAGGCGTTGTATGCAGGGCCATGCAGCAGCCAATCTGATGCCGGTGATCGCAGCAAACCGTATTGGAAAAGAGGTGGTAGAGCCGGATACGGAAAATGGAGGTCAGAAGTCTGTACTGACTTTTTATGGTTCTTCCTTCCTGACCGATGAAACAGGCGAACTGAAAAAAACAGCTTCCAGAGATCAGGAAGAGATCCTGATCGGAGAATACGATCTGGATGAGCTGGCAACAAAGCGTCTTGAATGGGGACTGTTCCGTGACCGCAGACCGGAAATGTACAGGATCATTGCAGGACAAAAATAGAAGAAAGAAGACGGATTTGTTGCTTAACATATACAGAAGAAGAGTTTTCTCCAACTAAGATAAGATTTACGAGGGGTGAGCAGATGAAATTTTTTCATTTATCCGATCTGCATATCGGACTGAAACTGATCGAACGCGATCTGCGGGAAGACCAGGAATATATTTTTGAACAGATCATCCGGCTGGCAAAAGAGCAGCAGCCGGATGCGATGGTGATCGCAGGGGATATTTATGACAAAGCGGTTCCGTCTGCGGAGGCAGTGGAGATTTTTGACAGCTTTATGAAAAATCTTTCCGAAGAAATGCCGCAGATGCCGGTGATGATCATCAGCGGCAATCATGACAGTGCCGCCAGGCTGAACTGTTTTCGCAGTATTTTGTCCAGGCAGAATGTCTATATGATCGGCACGCCGCCGACTACAGAAGAGGAACATATCGAAAAAGTGACACTGCAGGATGCTTATGGTGATCTGCATTTTTATCTGCTTCCGTTTGTGAAACCGTCGATGGTAAGAGAGATCGTGGGAACGCGGGAGGACGGAACACAGCATTCCTACGACGAGGCACTGCATCTTCTGATCGAAAGAGAAAATATCGATACAAAGGAGCGAAATGTGCTGGTCAGCCATCAGTTTTATCTTCCATCCGACCGACAGGCGGAGGACGTAGAGCGCATGGATTCCGAGATTCGCACGGTCGGAAATATCGATGAGATCTCAGCAGATGTGCTGGAAGTGTTTGATTATGCGGCACTTGGACATATCCACAAACCGATGAAAGTGGGAAGCGAATATTATTGTTACTGCGGAACACCGCTTGCCTGTTCGGTCAGTGAAGCCGGACAGAAAAAAGGCATTGTGATGGTGACGATGAAAGAAAAAGGAAATATTTCCACGGAAGTGCTTCCGCTTACGCCGCTTCGTCAGGTGCGTGTGATAAAGGGAGAATTTCAGGAGGTGCTTTCGCAGGCATGCGAAGATTATGTCACGGTTGTGCTCACAGACAAAGAAGATCTCGATGTGATCGACCTCAAAGACCGTCTGCGAAATGCATTTCCATATCTGCTTGAGATCCGCAGAGAGAGGGAGCGGAGAGCAGAGTACAAAAGACAGAGCAGAAAGATCGAAGAACTGGACCCGTTTGAACTTTGCTGTTCGTTTCTCGGGGAACATATGGATGAGGAAGAACGTGAGATGCTTCTGGATGTGATCAGCAGTGTACAGGGGGTGAAATAAGATGCGGCCGTTAAAACTTGTGATGCAGGCGTTTGGTTCCTATGGAAACCGAACCGAGATTGATTTTGAAAAACCGGATCAGAATTTATTCCTGATCACCGGAAATACCGGCTCCGGAAAAACAACGATTTTTGATGCGATTGTGTTTGCTCTCTACGGAGAAGCCAGCTCCAATGCAAATAAGAAAAACGGTGCGGAACTTCAGAGTCAGTTTGTGGAGATTGGGACGGAGCCGTTTGTCTCCCTGACTTTTTCTGAGAAAAATGGAACTGAGATCGATCTTTATACCGTGAAACGCATTCCGCGTCATGTACGTCCGCTGAAACGCGGCAGCGGCGAAAAAATGGTCAGTGAGGAAGTTTCACTTACCATGCCGGACGGCAGCGAATATCCGGCAAAAGAGACGGATGCGAAACTGATGGAGATTGTCGGACTGACAAAAGAGCAGTTTATGCAGGTTGCGATGATCGCTCAGGGAGAATTCATGGAACTTCTGCGTGCAAAATCAGATGATAAAAAAATGATCTTCCGCAAGCTGTTTCACACCGGTCTGTACGAGGAGATCAAAAATGAATTTGCCGTACGCAAAAAAGAAAAACAGGCAGAGATCGATCAGATCCGCATGCGGTGTATTGCCGAGATCAGCCGCACAGAACTTCCAGAAGGTCTGGAACAGACGGCATTTTTAAAAGAAAAGAAAAAAGAACTGGAAAAATCAAAAGATTTTTCGGTAACGGTTCTGGAGCAGTTTCTGGAGAAACTGGAACTTCTGTGCGGGGAGCTTTCGAAGCGGACGAAAGAAGCAAAAAAGATCGTGGAAAAGAGAAGTCAGGAACGTGATCATGCAAGGGATGCCGCTGCGAAAGCTTCTCAGCTTCTGAAATCTTTTGTACAGCTGGAAGATGCAGAAAAGACCTTGCAGAGCTTAAAAGAGCAGGAAGAAGCGATCACAGAACAGCAGGAACTGGCAGTTCGGGTCGAAGACGCCTGGGAGGTACAGGCAGTTTATCAGCGGCTTTTGGACTGCAAGAAAATGCTGGAAAAATTGAGATCAGACCTTCAGGAACAGACAGAACAGCTTCCGAACCTTATGGAAGATACAAAACTCTGTATACAGAATACAAAATATGCAAAACATCAGCAGGAAGAAGAACTTGCGGCTTTTACGAAAGTTGCAGAAAAAGTCAGAAAGGCAATAGAAGTCTTTGAAAAGATGGAAGCTGCAAAAATGGATATGATCCAAAAAGAAAAAGCCGTCCAAAACGCCGACGAAAAAGAAAGAGCTGTCAAAACGAAAAAAGAGCAGCTTGAAAAACAGTGGGAAGCGTGGAAGGAACGCTCACAGCAGCTTGCACAGTCGGAGAAGAATCTTGCCATCTGGGAGGCAAAACAAAAAGATTTAAAATTACTGGAAACAGAATTTTCCAGAGCAGAACAAACGGAGAAAGAATACAAAACACAAAAGCAGACGACAGAAAAAAGACGTCTTGCCTATCGGGCGGCCAGCCTGGAATTTGAAGAAAAAAATGCCGTTTACGAGCAGAAACGAAAGATCTTTTTAAATGCTCAGGCAGGTTTTCTGGCACAGGAGTTAAAGGAGGGGTGCCCGTGTCCAGTCTGCGGTTCCACGGAGCATCCTTCTCCGTGTAAGCTTGAAAAAGAACACCAGAATCTGACAAAAGAGATGATTAAGGAGCTGGCCCTTCAGGCAGAACAGCTGCGGGGAAAACAGGAACAGGCGGCAGCGGCGGCAGAAGCCGCAGGGAGCCTTCTGGAAGAAAAACAGAAAAATGCCGGGGAAAGTTTTGAACATCTCCGCAGCAGGGCAAAAGAAGTTCTGGATTTAGAAGAAATACGTGCAGACTTTCTGGAGCAGATGAAAGGTGAATTTTTACACCAGAGTAAAAAAATGGAAGCAGAAGGCAGACAGTTTCAAAAAGAAGTGAACGAGTATCAGATGCTTCTTTCTGCCCTTACAAAAGCAGAAAAGCAGAAAGAGCAATTTCAGGAGAAGCTTGAGCAGTCCGCAAAAGAAACAGCAGATGCCAAAACCGCTCTGGAGCGAAGCCGTGTGATGCTGGAGAGCCTGGAAGGATCAAAAGATTACCAGAATCAGCAGGAAGCACAGGCGGCGTATGCAAAAGCAGATACCGCCAAAAAGGAAAAAGATGTACTTGTCATGCGGGCAGAGGAGAGACTGCAAAAAGCACAGGAACAGGAAAACAGGGCACAGACCTTAATTGCAAAGTATAAAAAAGAAATCCCTCAGCAGATGGAAGAGCAAAAGATCCGACAGCAGGCTTACCGGGAAATTCTGGAAGAAAAACATTTTCCGGAAACGGCCTGGATGGAACTGACCGGAACTTACACCAAAACGCAGGTACAGAAATGGAAACAGGATGCACAGAACCACGGCAGACAGAAAGCGGCAGCCGAAAGCCTGATAAATTCTGCCAGGGCAGCGATCGGCGAACAGCCAAAACCAGTCCTGGAAGAACTGGAAAAAACCAGTGAAGCAGCAGAAGCGGCGTGGAAAGAAAGTCAGCGTGTTCTGGAACAATGGCAGGAAATCTGGCGGATCGATCAGAAAGTCTGCCAGGCATTAAAACCGCAGATGGAAGAACGTAGTGAAGTGATGCATCAGTATGAAAAAATAAACGGACTGTATCAGCTTCTGTCCGGAAACAGAAAAAACTCCAGAATGGATATCGAAACATATGTACAAAGGCATTATCTGGAGCAGATCCTGGAAGCGGCAAACCAGAGATTTCAGGACATGTCCGCAGGACAGTTTGAACTGCGGATGTGCGATATTGACAAAGCCGGAACAGGCAAAAACAGAGGTCTGGATCTGATGGTTTATTCTGCTGTGACCGGAAAAGTCCGTGAAGTGCGAACGCTCTCCGGTGGCGAGTCCTTTATGGCGGCACTTTCCCTGGCACTTGGCATGGCAGATCAGATCCAGGAAAGTTCCGCAGCGATCAACCTTGATATGATGTTCATCGACGAAGGCTTTGGATCACTGGATGAACATTCCAGAGATCAGGCAGTAAAAGTCCTCCAGAACATGGCAGAAGGAGAGAAACTGATCGGTATTATTTCGCATGTGACGGAACTGAAGCAGGAGATCGAAGATCGGCTGATCGTGACCAAAGACGATCAGGGAAGCCATACCCGCTGGCAGATCAGTTAAATCGGATGCAGGTATCAAAAGATATCAGAGGTACTCTCGTATGGCGTCTTTTGACCCAAACATCATGATATGAGTATGGAGAAAGGAGGGGACAGGACATACAAAACAAAAAGAAAAAGACAGAAGTGATCGTTGTTGACAAACGCCCGACAATGGCTGAATGGCCGGTTCGAATCTGGGCGATGGAAGAAATACCGGAAATTTTTGATCTGGAAGCAAGAAAGTCCATGAAAGGAACTTTTAACCAGTACCACATGGTATATTCGCCAATTCGCCGCACAGCACCGGATTCCTTTGAATATATGTTTGGGTATGGCAAAGAGGAAATTTTTTATCTCAGAAATGAGAAAAATGAAGTTCGCAAGACGGTTCTGAAGTTCAGCCAGATCGAGGAAATTTACACACAGAGAGAATTGCTCAATGCAAAGATTATCGTGAAATATAAAGCAGATTTACAGGACAGGGAACTGGCAACACTGGAATTTCCTTACATTCCATCGGTATATTATCTTTATGATCCGTTTCTGAACCGGATGCTTGGTCTGGATCAGGAATTTGTGCCTGCACTTGCAGAGCAGGAACATCCACGTCCGGAAAAACTGTACAAAGAAAGCCCGGTTATGTACAATTATGTGCTGGCAGCTTACCGACTGGGAGACTGTATCGGAGATTATAAATATACCTCAGAACAGCACCGCCACAAGTGGATGCCGTGGAAAAAGGTACTGGAAGAGTGGTTGGAAGTTTCGATGAGCAGAGGAACCTTTACACTGCACAGCCTGGAATATCTGACCGAGTGCGGTTATCTGGAACTGAGGAATAAAAATGCAGCGGTACAGCTCAAGAAACAGTGAAAAGAATTGTGCAGGAACCTCCCGGATGATGTAGCTTATGCACAGGCACATCACGGTTTCAGGCTTTTGCTCCTGGCATTATAATAATTATAAGGAAAAAACAAATATGAATAAAAAATTAGAAGCATTACAGGAATATTTAAAAGAACTCGGAAGCGTGGCAATCGCATTTTCGAGCGGTGTGGATTCCACCTTTCTTCTGAAAGTGGCACACGATGTGCTGGGAGATCAGGTAATCGCAGTGACGGCACAGTCCTGCTCTTTTCCGAAACGTGAGCTGGAAGAAGCGAAAGCATTCTGCAAAAAAGAAGGCATCAAACATATTATCTGCGAGTCAGAAGAATTACAGATCGAAGGATTTTCCCATAATCCGAAGAACCGCTGTTATCTTTGCAAACATGAACTGTTTGAAAAAATCGGAAATATTGCAAAGGAAAACAATATCAAATATGTTGCAGAAGGTTCCAATATGGATGACAACGGCGATTATCGCCCGGGACTGCAGGCAGTGGCAGAACTTCATGTAAAAAGTCCGCTTCGCCACGTAGAGCTGACAAAACAGGAGATCCGTGATCTTTCAAAAGAAATGGGACTTCCGACCTGGGACAAACAGTCCTTTGCCTGTCTTTCCTCACGTTTTGTCTACGGTGAGACCATCAGTGAGAAAAAACTCGGCATGGTAGACAAGGCAGAGCAGCTTCTTCTGGACATGGGATTCCATCAGGTGCGCGTCCGCATCCACGGAAACATCGCCAGAATCGAAGTCCTTCCAGACGAGATCACCAAAATTGTCGAGGAAGGCAACAGAACAAAAATTGCAAACCAGCTCAAAGAGTATGGTTTTGACTATGTAACTCTCGATCTTCTGGGCTACCGTACCGGAAGTATGAATGAAACACTGGATGAAAAAGAAAAGGAGATATAAATGTTAAATCAGTTTTCCAGAACAGAACTGTTATTTGGTAAAGAAGCCATGGAGAAACTGGCGGACTCCAGAGTTGCCGTTTTTGGAATCGGTGGAGTTGGCGGTTATACAGTAGAGGCGCTTGTGCGAAGTGGAGTAGGTGCGATCGATCTGATCGATGATGATAAGGTATGTCTGACCAATCTGAACCGTCAGATCATTGCGACAAGAAGTACGATTGGTAAATACAAAGTAGATGTTATGAAGGAGCGGATCCTTGATATCAACCCGAAGGCAGAGGTTAATGTTCACAAATGTTTTTATCTGCCGGAAACGAAAGATGAGTTCGATTTTTCCAAATATGATTATGTAGTGGATGCGGTTGATACGGTAACAGCGAAGATTCAGCTTGTTATGGAGGCAAAGGAAGCTGGCGTTCCGATCATCAGCAGTATGGGCGCCGGAAATAAATTTGATCCGACTGCTTTTCAGGTGGCTGATATTTATAAAACCAAGGTATGCCCGTTGGCCAAGGTTATGCGCCGGGAACTGAAGAAAAGAAGAGTCAGAAAATTAAAGGTTGTTTACTCGGAAGAACTGCCGAAACGTCCGATTGAGGATATGTCCATCAGTTGCAGAACAAACTGCATCTGCCCGCCGGGAGCCGCACACAAATGTACGGAACGACGAGACATTCCGGGCAGTGTGGCATATGTGCCATCGGTAGCAGGATTGATCATTGCAGGAGAAGTCGTGAAAGATCTGACAACCGTGAAAAAATAGAATAAAAGTAACTATTCAGCAGCCGCTGTCCCGCGAGGTGTTTTGGCATGAATATGCCAAAATCCCGAGACATAC
>OGOH01002233.1_pt1 | contig 12390 bp, 9 predicted proteins | sample 1552571 | NCBI WGS metagenome assembly OGOH01 (sample SAMEA2580170, study PRJEB22360) | human gut metagenome | biome: human gut; feature: human-associated habitat; material: faeces | place: Denmark | collected 2008/2010
GGAAATCTTGGAGTTGAGCCCCGCAACATCCGGGCCGAGGGACTGAGTAGCCTGGCCGCTGGCGACCGCCTGCTTGCCTAGAGCCTCCACCGTCTCGGTTACCTGATCGAGAAAATCGTCGACTTCGTCGACGTCATACCCCTCTTTGAACCTTACGGTCTGGAAAGTATGCTCTCTGATATCTTTCGGCGTCAACAGAGCCATAAATCTTACACCTCGCTTTGGGCTTGATGCCTTGCTGTTGTTGCTTTCATTTGTTGACTCTAGCACGGAACCACCGATTTTTTGCGAAAAATCGGCATTTGACATGTATTAAATGAGGAAATCAATAACAATGAGAATGAAATAAAGAACAATGAATGCCACATCGAAGTAGATGGGACCCATTGGAATAGGACGGATATATTGGCGTAGCCAGCGTAGCGGCGGTTCCGTCAGCTGGTAAATGGCGTCGATCAGCGATGCAACCAACCCCCGTGGACGCCACAACGGAGCCAGCACGGCAACCCAATCGAGAATCATGCGAATGAACAGCACCAGAATGTAGGCATTAACCAGAAAGTGGACGATGCTACCAATCAAAGACAGAATCATGGAGTACCACCATAGCAACAGAACATAACAAAGTCTCCATCATGGCTGATGGAGACTTTGCACAGTCTGCTTTCGCAATGGCTTTCGTCTACGTCAGTCGGCGAACAGATCGTGCGACGAGTTATTCGCTTGCGGCTCTTCGACCTTGATGTTCACCTGGGCTGGGCTCAGCAGGAACACGCGCGGAGTGACACGCTCGATGGAGCCACGCACGCCGAAAACCACGCCTGCAGAAAAGTCCACAATGCGATACGCAACGGCCTCGGCAACGCCAGTTAGGTTCAGCACCACCGGAACGCCGTCACGAATGGCACGCCCGACCAGCTGCGCGTCCTCATAGGACTTCGGGTGAATCGTGGTGATACGGCTCACCCTTCCTCCTTGGAACGGGTTGGCTTTGGTCTGTTCGCGCGGTACGGACGTCGCGGCAGGCGTCGAAGCCATCGGGGTCACGGAATGGTCGGAATCGAACGAGGTTGCACTGCTCTCATCCTCCTCGCTGAAATCCTCGTCACCCTCAGCAACGTCGGTCATGCCCAAATAGGACATCGCGCTTTTCATAAAACCTGCCATAAACGATCCTTTCGCGTCTGCGCGTTGCTTTTAGCGCAGGAAATCCGGAATATCCAAATCGCCGGCGTCGCTCGAAGACACCACCTCATGCTCGGTGGTCTGATCGAATGACGGAACGACGGGTTCCGGAGTGGACGGAATATAAGTGGACAGCGGCTGCACCTTCGGGGCTTCCGGAGTCTGAATGAGCTGAGGCTGAGGCTGAGGCGGAGCCGCGGACAGCGCCGACAGCGGAATCGTGTTTTCCGCAGACTCGGCCTGCTTCTGGGTCTCGGTCTGAGCCGCCTTCTTGGAGTTGGCGTCAAAGCCTGCGGCGATGACGGTGACACGCACTTCGTCGCCATAGGCGTCGTCGAGGGAAAGACCCCAAATGATCTGCGCTTCCGGGTGGATGGCCTTGCCCACCAGCTGGGTGGCGGCGGCCGCTTCCTGCAGCTTCAGATCGGACGGACCTGCGATGTTGATCAAAGCGCCGTGAGCACCCTCGATGCTTTCTTCCAGCAGCGGAGAGCTGATGGCGATTTCGGCGGCCTGCGTGGCACGATCCTCTCCCCGTGCGGAACCGATACCAAACAGCGCAGTACCAGCACCACGAAGAATGGAGTTCACATCGTTGAAGTCGACGTGAATATAGGAGTTCATCGAAATCAGGTCAGTGATGCCCTGAACACCGGCAAGCAGTGCGGTATCAGCGGTCTTGAAGGCCTCAATGATGCCGATGGAACGGTCGGAAAGCTCGAGCAGGCGATCGTTCGGAATGACGATCAGCGCGTCGACTTCCTTGCGCAGGTTCTCGATGCCGAGCGCGGCGGAAGCGGAACGCTGCGGACCTTCGAAGCTGAACGGACGGGTCACCACGGCGATGGTCAGCGCGCCCTGCTGGTGGGCCGCACGTGCCACGATCGGGCTGGCACCGGTTCCGGTGCCACCGCCCTCACCGCAGGTGACGAACACCATGTCGGAGCCCTTAAGCGCCTCTTCGATGTCGGACTGGTGATCCTGCGCCGCCTTGGCACCCTTTTCCGGGTCGGCGCCAGCGCCCAGACCACGGCTGGAGGCATCGTTCAGCGAGATCTTGACATCGGCGTCGGATCGCAGCAGATCCTTTGCATCAGTGTTGATCGCAATAAATTCGACGCTTTGAAGACCCTCCGCAATCATGCGATTGACAGCGTTGCCTCCGGCTCCACCGACACCGACGACCTTGATGTTGGTCTTGTCGTTGAAATTGTCAGTCTGGGCAATCTCGCTCACCATTGTCTCCTGTTCACTCACGTATATGAACAACTCTATCGCAATCGCGCCGATGATACACGCACTTTTCCAGGCGTGTACCACCGTTTTTTCACTTTTTTGCTGTCAGCATGTTCATTCTGCCTGCGTTGACCCCTTCAGTCATTTGTACACGGCTCTTCGAACATGCGTGACGAGCTTTAGTAGCTGGCATCCATCGGGTCATCCCCGAACAGCGCCTCACGCTCCTCGTGCGTGGTTTCCCGGGATTCCAACCATCCGTAAGGCAGATGCACCTTTTTGGCGAAGCGCACGCGCCCCCTTGGCTTGTCGGCGATGCGCTCTGGGAACCGAATGTTCGGGTCGAGTCTGCCTATCTCGCGCCGGACATCCTCAAGATTTTCACATTCCATGAACGCACGGCGTGTGGAACCGCCCACGGGGAAGCCCTTCAGATACCACGCGACGTGCTTGCGCAGGTCATGCACGGCCATCCGCTCGTCGCCATCATAGAATTCGGTCAGCAGTTCGGCATGCCGTTCGATCACGCGGCACACGTCGCCCAGCGTGGGGTCGACGCGCTCGTCACTGCCGGCGAACGCGTTCTTGATGTCGGCGAACAACCATGGACGGCCTTGGCAGCCGCGGCCGATCGCAACACCCGCGCAACCGGTTTCGGCGACCATCGCCAACGCGTCGTTGGCACCCCAAATATCCCCGTTGCCGAAGACGGGAATATCAAGCTCGGAAACCAACTCGCCGATGCGGGACCAATCGGAATGCCCACCGTAATATTCGGCGGTGGTGCGCGCGTGCAGGGTGACGGCCTTGCAGCCTTCCTCCTGCGCGATGTGCCCGGCTTCGAGGAACGTCTCGTGTTCATGGTCGATGCCGACGCGGATTTTGGCCGTGACTGGTACGTTGGCCGCGTCGCACACCTTGACCACACGTTGGATGATCTCACGGAACAGGTCCGTCTTCCATGGCAGCGCGGAACCGCCACCACGACGCGTCACCTTGGGCACCGGGCAGCCGAAGTTGAGGTCGACATGGTCGGCCATGTTCTCGTCGATGACGATTTTCGCGGCCTGCTCCACAATCGAGGGATTGACGCCGTACAGCTGCAGCGAGCGAATCTTCTCGCTGGGTGCGAAACGGCATAGGCGCAGGGCTTTCGGATTGCGGGCCACCAATGCGCGCGCGGTAATCATTTCCGCCACGTACAGACCGTCGGGACCGTAGCTTTCGCAGATCACGCGGAACGGCCAGTTGGTGACGCCCGCCATAGGCGAAAGCACCACCGGCGTTTCGACGTGCACCGGACCCAGATCAACGGGCTTTATAACGGGAGGAACCGACGGCCGTTCCGCGTCGGTACGCGGGTCGAGCACGTCGGATTCCTCGTAGGCATTCACAATGCTATCTGGCATAGGTCAGACTTGTTCCGTTCAATATGACCGATTCGGGGCGATCAGTACAGGCCACCGGCTTCGGCGATCTTGACGGACTCAGGCCAAGCCTCGCCGCCCATTTCGACCGGCATCTGCGGCACGCTGACGCGCTTCTCGCCGATACGCTCGGCGATGTAGTCGGCCACCTTGTCGAGGCTGACGCGCTCCTGCTGCATGGTGTCGCGTTCACGGATGGTGACGGCCTGGTCGTCGAGGGTGTCGAAGTCGACGGTGACGCACAGCGGGGTGCCGATCTCGTCTTCACGACGGTAACGACGGCCGATCGCGCCGGCCTCGTCGTAGTCGATCATCCACTCGTTCTGGCGCAGGTCGGCGGCGAGCTTCTGGGCCACGGATTGCAGGTCCGGCTTCTTGCTCAGCGGCAGCACGGCGGCCTTGACCGGAGCCAGACGCGGGTCGAGGTGCAGGACGGTGCGCTTGTCCACGCCGCCCTTGGTGTTCGGAGCCTCGTCCACGTCGTAGGCGTCGACGAGGAAGCACATGAGGGAACGGGTCAGGCCGGCGGCCGGCTCAATGACGTACGGCACGTACTTTTCGCCGGTGGCCTGGTTGAAGTAGCTCAGGTCCTCGCCGGAGTGCTCCGCGTGCGCGGACAGGTCGAAGTCGGTACGGTTGGCGATGCCTTCGAGCTCGCCCCAGTCGGAGCCCTGGAAGCCGAACTTGTATTCGATGTCCACGGTGCGCTTGGAGTAGTGGGAGAGCTTCTCCTTCGGATGCTCGTAGTGGCGCAGGTTCTCCGGCTTGACGCCGAGGTCGAGGTACCACTGGGTGCGGGCGTCGATCCAGTACTGGTGCCAGGCTTCGTCCTCGCCGGGCTTGACGAAGAATTCCATTTCCATCTGCTCGAACTCACGGGTACGGAAGATGAAGTTGCCCGGGGTGATCTCGTTACGGAAGGACTTGCCCATGTTGGCGATGCCGAACGGCGGCTTCTTGCGGGAAGAGGTCATCACGTTCTTGAAGTCCACGAAGATGCCCTGCGCGGTTTCCGGACGCAGGTAGTGCAGGGAGTTCTCGTCCTCGACCGGGCCGAGGTGGGTGCGCAGCATCATGTTGAAGTCGCGCGGTTCGGTCCACTTGCCGCGGGTGCCGCAGTCGGGGCACACGATGTCGGCCATGCCGTTCTCCGGCAGCTTGTCTCCATGCTTCTCGGCGTAGGATTCCTCAAGCTTGTCGGAACGCTGGCGCTTATGGCAGTTGAGGCACTCGACCAGCGGATCGTTGAAGACGGCCACGTGGCCGGAAGCCACCCACACGGGGGTCGGCAGGATGATGGAGGTGTCCACGCCCACCACGTCGCCACGGGTGACGACCATGGAGCGCCACCATTCGCGCTTGATATTGTCCTTCAGCGCCACGCCGAGCGGACCGTAATCCCATGCGGAACGGGTTCCGCCGTAGATTTCACCGGCGGGGAAAACAAAGCCACGACGCTTGGCAAGGGATACGACTTCATCGAGTTTGGATACAGCCACAATGCACCTTCTGGATTGAATGGTTTGGGGTCTTTACAAGCGCAAAGCCTACCGTCACATGCTGACAGTTTTGCCTGACAGTTTCACGGCATGGCAAGTTACGTGATTTCCGATGGGGATGAACGGCAAATTGATGCAAGAACCGAATGAAAACACATAAGAATATGTGAAGATACATAAGGGGCTTCCCGCGAATGCGGAAGGCCCCATGTAATGGATAAGGAGAGAATCGTTCTTTATGTATTGTTTGTCACTGCTTGGTAACGTTCTCGTCTTCGACGGTGTCATTGTTAAGCAGCAGCGACCAGATTTTACAATTGATGGTCACGTTGTTCTTGGTGGCGTCGCCGCCCTTATCAAGGGTGTACGTCACATCTTCAGGAACGGCAATACGGTTGATGCCCTGCACGGCCTGAACGAAGCCACGCATTGCATCATAGCTGCCATTCGCAGTAATGCTCACCGGAACCTGCACAAGCCGGCCGGCTTTGATGGTTCCCTGCATTTCGGACGGCACTTCAGCGGTGGTGGCCTCATCGAAGGTCACAGACTGGATGGAGACGCCCGCACCATCAGCAGCGGCATTCAACGAATCGATGAATTCGTTTTGGTTATAGCCGTCAGGAATCTGGCGCTGCAGCTGACGCAAACGATCCTTCTGCAGGCCGATCGTCTCGCTCGCCATACGCAGCGTTTCAATCTGGTCACGCGTTTTCTTGTTGCTTTCTTCGATCTGCGCAGTCTGCGCGTCGGCTTCCTTAATGTGTGTAAGACGCGGAGATACGCCTACAAGCCATGTCAACATCAGCACCACTACGATGCCGACGGCCAGTGCGATCCATGCGATTTTATGCTTGTTCATGTTTCCTCCTGCTTATCAGTTAGACGATCCGCTGGCATCGGATGAGGTGTCAGTCGACTGGTTGGCAGAAGCATCAGACTGTCCGGACGCAGCCTTGTCGAGGCTTGCGCGCAGCTTGGCGAGCAAATCACGGTTGGCCTGGGTCGCGCCTGCTGAGTTGTCGCTTCGCGAAGTGGTGTTGCCGTCCATCACCAGTGAAATCGTTCCGGTATACGTGTAGGTGGTGCCACCTTCACTGTCATTCTTGGTAATAGAGCTCACATAACCCGTCTTGTACGTGGGGATCGAGGCGAAATTGTTGATAAAGTCCTTGGCCGAGTAGAAATTCGGCGATTCGATGGTGAAGTCCGCGGAAATCACGCCGTTACCAGACCACACAGTGGACGTATTGTCGGAGGATGAGGACGAATTGTTCGATGAAGCGATCTGGAAGCTTTTGAGTTCCAGATTCGTATACTGGCCGCCTTCCGGAAGCGAGCTGTTCAGCGAATCGGCGACCTTCATCCAGTCCATTTCGTCATACAGCATGGCAATCTTCGCCTTCTGCGCATCGTCCAGCGAATTCAACGTGTCTTCGACATCCTTGAACTGCGCTTTCTCCTTTTGCAGGGAAATGGTCTTCTGTTGAGCCACTTCCACACGATGGTCCGCCCATGTGGATTGGGCGAACATGAACACGCTGACCACCAAAGATACAATGAGCACGCCGATCAGCACATACGTTAACAGGTATTTGATGGCTCGATCGCGATTCAATCCGACGATGGAACGCGGAATCAGGTTAGCGCGCATGGTCCAGTCGGCTGGGTTTTCCGGCGCGGTGCTACGCTTGCCGATACCGCCCGCCTTCAACGCATTGCTGATATCGGAGACGTTCATGGATAGCAGGGTGCCCTTCTGACCGTCCGAAGTGTCCGGATAGGCGATTTCCTTGCCACGTCCACGGTGGGAGTTGGCCTTGTTTTTCTTGGATTTCATATCAAGTTTCATAATCACACTCACCTCGGCTTCTTTCCGATGACCAGTCCCAGCACCCCGCCTAAATCGACCGCGTGCGCCACAATGTTCTGACGTTCGACTTCCTTGGACAGCTTGAAGCGGATGAACGGATCGCCAATGCGCACCATCTTGTTGATGGAGCTTGCCAACACTGGGGGCAGACCAATGAGTCGCGCACCCGTACCGGTGAGGATGATGCCGCTGATGGTGCTGTCCGCATGGTCGACGTCGTACATGTTCAACGTATTGCGAATACCGACGATGAGCTGCGCCGTGGTTTCACGAATGACTTCCTCGGCTTTTTCGAGACGTTCGTCACCGGTCACATTTTGCAGACCAATCTGGTTTTTGATGCGTTCCGCGTCTTCGAAGGAGATGCTCAGCGCATTGGCGATGGCGTCGGACACGTCGTCGGCACCGGACGGCACGACGCGCATATAGGCGGGTTTTCCGTTATTGAGCACGATCACGTCGGTGCAGTTGCCGTTGATGTTGACCACCGCTTCGGTCTGCGCCTGGTTGGTGTCGCTGAACAGGCGGGCCAACGCGAACGGACCGGCGTCGATGGAGGTGATCACGAAACCCGCTTCTTCTGCGGTATACGCAGTTTTTTCCAGACCACCGCGCAGAGTGGCTACGAGAATGCCATGAAGCTGCTTGCCGTTCTGCTCGTCATCCACTACAGACAACGGCACGAAGTCAAGTTCGGATTCCTCAATGGGCAATGGAATCATGCCTTTGGCCTGGAATGGCAGGGTTGAGCGTAAATCAGCTAGGGACATGTAGGGGAAGTCCGCCTCACGGAACACCATACGACGGCTCGAATAAACGAGTATGGTGTTCTCACGCGGGAACTTGAAGCGTTGCACCAACGTTTTCAGTAGACCGGTGACCACTTCGGCGTCCACCACTTCGCCATCCACCACAGCTCCAACGGGCAGCGGAAGCGCCTGGAAGTGTTTGATGGTCGGCGAATCCGTATAGGGGTCGGCTATGACCGCCGCTCGTATGGCGTCGCTCGCAATCGACAGCGCCGTTATTGCTCTCATGGTCTCTCCTTATATATATGGGTCTTGTATGCGGATGCGTTACGCAAGTCCGGTGAGTTGCAGGTATAGTGTGGCGATTGGTACGCCGGCGAAAATGCCAAGCCATGCGCCGAGCAGCATGGATGGCCCAAAGGGGATGCCTCCATGAAGGTCGACCTTTTTGCTGGCCAGCAATACCAAGCTGATGGCACCGCCGATGAAGAACGCGGCGAACGATCCAATGATGAATTGCGGCCAGCCAAGCCAGCCAAGCAGCAATCCGAGAATGAACGCGAGTTTGATGTCGCCGTCTCCCATGCCACCTTTCCAGATGAGTGAGAGTACGAAATAGAACACGAAGAGAATCAGCGCGCAGAGCGCTCCGCGACCAAGACGATTCCACTCCCCTATGCCAAACGATGCCACAACCAGCAGCAACACCGTTGCGATAAGCGTCGGCAGTAGCACTACGTTGAGGATGAGATGGTGGTCCAAGTCGATGAACGCTATGACGATGGACACGCATGCGAACACGTACAGCACGGGTAGTGCCCATAACGGGTATGCGCCGAACAGTCCACCTGCGGTTACGGCAAGGAAGGACAGTCCGCCAAGCGATTCGACCAGCGGATATCGTGCGGCAATCGGTTCTTTGCAGTGTCGGCATTTCGCGCCGAGTGCCAACCAGGAAAAGATGGGAATATTGTCATACCAAGCGATTGGCGATTCGCATTTCGGACAAAAGCTACGTTTCGGATTGGTGATGCTTATGTGGTTCGGCACGCGCCATATCACTACATTCAGGAAAGATCCGAAGATACAGCCGATGATCAGCGAGGCCACCAGCAGTATCACCACGGTAGGAACATCATTCACTATATCCATGCCGTTCACCACTTTCTGGATGTGACGGTGGAGTCCACAACCGCTGAGAAATAGGTACTGGTAGGGATAGATACGGTGGTCGTTGTCGTTGTCCAAGTAATGCTACCGGCCGATCCGGCATCACCATAATTCACTGAAGCGTTCCATGCCTGCGATTTCACCAGTCGCCCACGCACGTCACGATCGGTTCCGCATGAAACCATTTTCAGCATGGAATGACCGTCTGAGCGATTGTATTGACGGTCTTTCTTCCCATTGCTTTCCACATAGTCTCCCGGATAGATTTCCGTCAGGCACATGCCTTCGCTGGTTTGGAAAGTGCCAGCCCATGGATACTGCGTCTTGCCGCCGTAACTCACCGCTTTCGAGGTGTTGTGCTCGTTATATCGGCGGAACTTTGTGGCGTCACTTGGATTATCGGTCAACGACACCTTACTGCCGGAAACATGCAGGTACTTCGTGTTGCCGTTGGTGTCGTGCAGGGCTATGGTGGTGTCGATGCCAGTGCCATCGGCGCTGGCATCTTCGGTATAGGAGACGCGGTCGGATATGAAGTTGAAGTTCTCCTTGTCGGCGGTCGAACAGTGAGAGGTCGAGATGAAATCGCTGCCTTGCCCCATGATCGTCTTCTGGTAGCATTTCGCGTCGAAGTCCGCACTATGCACGTCGCAGGTGTCGGCGTATACGTCGTTGCCGTCCATCACCATGCAGAATCCGGATGCGGAGTTCACCATCTGATTGGTGCCGTATCCCGCTTCGCCTGCTTGGCTGAAGGATGCGGTGGCATCCTGCATGTCGGCACCGTTCGAAAAGTAGGAATCGCTGAAGTTATAGGTCCATTGCGACACCATATACGCCTGACTGTAGGGGGTGGCTTTGATATTGCCGCCCGCAAAATGCGGATCGCCACTGTCTTGTGGGCTACCGCCGTAATGGGTGACTTCCAGACGTTGGAACTTGGTCTTTTTGCCGCTCTGCACGCCGGCTACGGCATATCCCTTGCTTTCAGGCAGAGCGGAATCATATGACGCTGCTTGCGCACTGACATCGCCCGTCAGCTCGTTCCAGTATCCGGCGTTGATGAACCCGTTGTAGAAGTTCCATTTCTGGTATTTGTTGAGCAGACTGTTCGGGTCGTTCTTCTCCGTCTGCTGCGCAACCTTATTCGGATCCGTATAATAATCGCCTTGGAAGTGGACTCCGTATGATGTGCCGCATGGCTGCAAGGTGGCTGGAGTCTTGCCGTCGGTGTCATCGATGCTCACGCCGGTGACGCACAATCCCATATTCGAGGCCAGACGGATGGAATTGTCCTTGTAGTACACCCACGTGTTCAATGAGGAGTACGCACCGTCAGCACGGCATTCCTCCGTATATTGGTAGGTGTCACCTCCCGCGTTGTATGCGGCGGGCAATACCACCAGCCCAGAACCGGCTTGAGGCGATTTGCTTAAATCGAGGTTCTCGGCAATGCTTTTCTTCTCGTTGGTAACCGGAATGGTGGTGGCCAGCATGCAGGTGCGGTTCACTGGATTCAACGTCGCAGTGCCATCGGACAGCTGGCTGGTATTGGTGTGTCCGGAATCCACCGTGCCGGAGAATTTAACTTCGCCGGTTGGATCGGATCCGATGGACACGCCATCATAATCCACGGGTACCCATACGAACTGCGAATCGAGCCTGTTGTAGGGCGCCGCGGCATAAAAACCCATGCCCATGCGGCCACCGACGCCCAGGGTGCTGGAATGGTTCGTGGTGGTGGAGTCCGTTTTGGCTTCGATCCTGCATACCGCACGCTTCATGGCCTGCGGGCTTTTGGTGTTGCCTGCTGTACGGCCGTCCTTATACCGGTTGATGAAGCCCGTGGCCACCACTTCGGCATACTGTAGGTTTTTCAGATCGGATGGAGAGCCGATCATCTCCGCCGATGCGTCATCCGGATTGGCGTCGTAGAAATTGATGCGCACACGATAGGACAGGTCATCTGGCGTATATGAAGCCGTATCCGATGTTTTTACCGTCTTATTCAAAGCAACATGATTCAACAATACGGATGCGCCATCATATTTGGCAAATTCACCATCCTTGGAACTGTCGTTCATATCAGCATCAACGGCAGGCAACACCTTCTGTAAATCATCAAGACTCGTAGAACCTTGCAACTTCGCCAGATTTTCATTGATATAGCTCAAGCCGACTTCAAGGCCGGATTCGGCCGCATAGTTGGCTTGGGAGTTTTCCTTATTGTTCTTGTAAGGAATCGCCTGGGCAAGCAGGGTAGTCATGACCAGAGCGGATGTGGTGAGCACCACCATCACGAACAGAATGGCCAGCATCATGGCGGCGCCGTGCTCCCCCATGCGTTCGCGTAATGCCGCACGGTACCTGCGGTTGAGTCTGGACCACAATCCGGTCTGTTTCATGCTTGCTCCTATATATAAAGGTATGTTTCGCTCGGGTACTCGGATATCAGGTCAGGCCTGACCATTGATGGCGTCGAACATGGAGAACATCGGCATATACAATGCCACCACCATGAAGCCGACCACCACGCCGAGGAACAGAATCATCAGTGGTTCCAGCAACGAGGTGAGCTGTTTGGCCATGGATTGGGCCTCTTCGTCATACGCTCGGCCCGCGCTGGACAGCATTTTGTCGATGGCGCCGGAGTCCTCGCCGATGGACACCATCTGCACCAGCATGTTCGGGAAGATCTTTTCGGTGCTCATGCTGTCGGCCAGACGGTAGCCACGTTCCACCAAACGGCCCACACGCTTCGAAGACGAATCGATCACATAGTTGCCCGAAGTCGATCCGACGATATCAAGTGCCTGGAGAATTGGCACACCGGAAGCGAGCATGGAAGAGAAATTATTGCAGAAGCGGGCCAGGGCCACGTTGGTGTCCAGCTTGCCGAACACCGGTGCCTTGAGTGTGAACGGATCCCACCAGGTGCGGATGATGTCTTTGTTACGGTTGCGCTTCCAGAACATGGCCAGCGCCACGACGGCCACGATCAGCATCGGAAGCACGTAGGGCATCACTTTGCCGAGGTCCACCAGGATCTGGGTCACGAATGGCAACTGGGCATTCATGGAATCGTACATGCTGGCGAACATCGGCACGATGGTGAGCAGCATCACCATCACCAAGATCAGGGCGATGCCCAGTACCACGACCGGATAGGCCATGGCGCTTTTGATCTGCCCTTGGAGCCTCACATCCGCTTCGAAGCTGTCCGCCACGGTGAGCAGCGATTTGTCTAGGAA
>OGOH01002240.1_pt1 | contig 12361 bp, 10 predicted proteins | sample 1552571 | NCBI WGS metagenome assembly OGOH01 (sample SAMEA2580170, study PRJEB22360) | human gut metagenome | biome: human gut; feature: human-associated habitat; material: faeces | place: Denmark | collected 2008/2010
TAAAGGAAAAGTACCTATGTATATCATTGAGAAAGAATATGGCGCAGGAGTTTTCTACGAAGATGCAGCTAACGAACTTATGCCAGAAGCTTATGCAGCAGCATTAGAAGAGAGCGGTCTTGAAGTAGTTTCCCGTCCAGAAGTAGACGTAACTCAGATTGGAAAAGGACAGAACTTCATCTTTACAGCAGAAGTAGCTGTAAAACCAGAAGTGAAATTAGGAGAATATAAAGGCTTAGACGTACAGATGGATTCTGTAGAAGTAGCTGATGAAGAAGTAGAAGCTAAATTAAAAGAGGCTCAGGAACAGAATGCCAGAGAAATCACTGTAGAAGACAGAGCTGTACAGGATGGAGATATCATTACTCTTAACTATGCAGGTACTGTTGATGGTGTTGCATTTGACGGTGGTACAGCAGAGAACCAGCAGTTAGTAATCGGTTCCCACACATTTATCGATAATTTCGAAGAGCAGTTGATCGGCGTTGAAATCGGTGGAGAAAAAGACGTAGAGGTTACTTTCCCAGAAGAATACCATGCACCAGATTTAGCTGGTAAGGCTGCAGTATTCCATGTAGAAGTTCTTGGAATCAAGGAAAAACAGCTCCCAGAAATCGATGACGATTTCGCACAGGATACAACAGAGTTCGATACTCTTGAAGAGTACAAGAACGATATCAAAGAAAAACTTGCTACAGCAAAAAAAGAGCAGGCTAAATCTGCAGCAGAGAACGCTCTTATCGAGCAGATCGTAGAGTCTTCTGAGATGGATATCCCAGATGCTATGGTTGACTTCCAGGTAGACCAGATGGTAGATGAGTTCAAACAGAGACTTTCTTACCAGGGACTTTCTCTTGAACAGTATGTTCAGTTCTCCGGACAGAACATGGATGCTTTAAGAGAAAACATGAAGGGCGACGCATTAAAGAGAGTACAGGGAAGCCTTGTTCTTGAAGCAATTGTTGCAGCAGAGAATATTGAAGCAAACGAAGAAGACTTAAAGAAAGAATTTGAAAAGATGGCTCAGATGTATCAGATGGAAGCAAGTCAGATCGAAGGCATGATTCCAGAAGAACAGAAAGAGAACATGAAGAAAGACATCGCAGTCCAGAAAGCAGTTGAATTTGTACTGGATCAGGCAAATGTAACAGAAGCTACTGAAGAGCTTGATTTTGAAGAAAAATAGGAGTAACTTAAAGATAGTTACACATAATTAAAATTTCTGGTTGCTGTTTATGTAGAAACAGGAGGAATTATGAGTTTAGTACCTTATGTCATTGAACAGACAAGTCATGGGGAGAGATCTTATGACATCTATTCCCGTCTTTTAAAAGAGAGAATTATTTTTCTTGGTGAAGAAGTGAACGATACCACAGCGAGTTTAATCGTATCTCAGCTCCTTTTCTTAGAGTCTGAAGACCCAGAGAAGGATATCAGCTTATACATTATGAGTCCGGGTGGTTCTGTGACTGCTGGAATGGCGATTTATGACACCATGCAGTTTGTAAAGTGCGACGTATCCACAATTTGTATGGGTATGCCAGCCAGTATGGGAGCATTCCTTCTGGCCGGCGGCGCAAAAGGAAAACGTCTGGCTCTTCCAAATTCTGAGATTATGATTCACCAGCCATCCGGCGGTGCTCAGGGACAGGCTACAGAGATTGAGATTGTGGCAGAACACATTCTGCATACAAAAGAAAAATTAAACAGAATTCTTGCAGAGAATACTGGTCAGCCATACGAGAAAATCGTTCAGGATACGGAAAGAGATAACTATATGACAGCCGAGCAGGCAAAAGCATATGGTCTTATTGATGCCGTGGTTGAGAAAAGACAGTAAGATGTATTTTTGAAATCTCAGTATATCTGCTTCTAGTGCGTGTTTGGAAAATGCTTTCATAAAGATGCGTGTTATATAAACGTTTTAGGGCGGGCTGAAAGATTTCGGAAATACATGAAATAATAGGGTTACCACAGCTATCAATTATAGTTGTGGTAACTTTTCTATGAGACAGATTGCAAGCAGGAGTGAGGTGACAATATGGCAACACGATCCGACAACAACAAGCAATTCAGATGTTCATTTTGTAATAAAACGCAGGATCAGGTAAGAAAGCTCGTAGCTGGTCCAAAGGGCGTTTATATCTGTGACGAATGTATTGAAGTATGCACAGAAATCATGGAAGACGAGTTTGAAAATTTTAATGAAGACACACAGGAAATCAATCTGATGAAGCCAAAAGAAATGAAGGCTTTCTTAGATGATTACGTTATCGGTCAGGATGAGGCGAAAAAGGTTTTATCCGTAGCAGTATATAACCATTATAAGCGTATACTGGCAGGTGGAAGCTATGATGTAGAACTTCAGAAGAGTAACATCATCATGCTTGGACCTACTGGTTCTGGTAAGACACTTCTTGCACAGACATTAGCAAGACAGTTAAATGTACCATTTGCCATTGCAGATGCGACAGCATTGACAGAAGCAGGTTATGTAGGAGAAGACGTAGAGAATATCTTACTGAAGCTGATTCAGGCGGCAGATTACGATATCGAGCGTGCACAGACTGGTATCATTTACATTGATGAGATTGATAAGATTACAAGAAAGTCAGAGAATACTTCTATCACAAGAGATGTTTCTGGTGAGGGAGTACAGCAGGCTTTATTAAAGATTTTAGAGGGAACTGTAGCTTCTGTTCCGCCACAGGGTGGAAGAAAGCATCCGCATCAGGAATTCATCCAGATTGATACTACAAATATTCTGTTTATCTGCGGCGGTGCTTTTGACGGAATCGAGAAGATCATTGAGTCCAGACAGGATACCAAGTCCATCGGTTTCGGTGCAGAGGTTTCTGTTAAGGAAGACAGAAATGTGGGTGAAATCCTGAAGGATGTAATGCCGGAAGACTTTATCAAATTCGGCCTGATTCCTGAGTTTATCGGTCGTGTGCCGGTAGTTGTAACTCTGGATGCGCTGGATGAGAATGCGCTGATCAGTATTCTGAAAGAGCCGAAGAACTCACTTACCAAACAGTATCACAGATTATTTGAACTGGATGGTGTTGAACTTGATTTTGAAGATGATGCACTTGAACTGGTCGCAAAGAAATCTCTGGAACGTAAGACAGGAGCCAGAGGTTTGCGTGCGATCATGGAAGGTTCACTGATGGATCTGATGTATAAGATTCCGTCAGATGACACGATCCGCAAGTGTACAATTACCAAAGATGTAGTAGATGGCACCGGTGAGCCGGAGATCGTCCGCGGAGAAGCTCCTGCACAGGCGAAGACAGCCGGAAGCAGAAGAACGTCCCGGACACACAAGAAGGATAAACCGGAAACAGCCTGATGAAAGGGACTGAACAATAAATGACAAATCAGAATATAGTGCTGCCTGCGATCGCTCTCAGGGGGACTACCATCCTTCCAGGGATGATCGTTCATTTTGATGTGAGCAGGGAGCGTTCTGTCAAGGCGATTGAAGCTGCCATGCTTCATGACCAGAAGATTTTTCTGGTTACTCAGATTGATCCTGAGGTGGAATCACCGGATCTGGCAGGTGTATATCATGTAGGAACCATTGCCTATATCAAACAGGTTGTGAAACTTCCGCAGAACCTTTTGCGGGTACTTGTAGAGGGAACGGGAAGAGCCACACTTGTGAAATTTGAGCAGGAGTTTCCGTTTATCAGAAGTGAGATCACACCTGTTGATGAAGAAGAAATGCAGATGCCGGAACCAGTGATGGAAGCCATGCACAGAAGCCTTAAGGAATTATTCCACAGATACTGCATGGAAAATGGAAAAGTCAGCAAAGAGCTGGTAGCACAGATTTTAAATATAGATAATGTTGAGGAACTGGTTGAGCAGATTGCCGTAAATATTCCTTTATCTTATCAGAATAAGCAGAAGATCCTGGAGGCACTTACACTGGAGGAACGTTATGAAGTTCTGGGTGCAATCCTTGGAAATGAGATTGAGATCATGCAGATTGGCAGAGATCTCCAGAAAAAAGTGAAGGCCAGAATTGATAAGAATCAGAGAGAATATATTCTCAGAGAGCAGCTGAAACTGATACGTGAGGAACTGGGTGAGGATAATACTGCGGATGACGCAGAGGAGTTTAAGAAGAAACTCCAGAAACTTCAGGCCGGCGATGAGGTAAAAGAGAAGATCAGCAAAGAAATCGAGAGATTTAAGAATACCAACAGCAATGTATCCGAGAATGCAGTACTGCGTGGTTATATTGAGACCATGCTGGCACTTCCGTGGGAGAAGAAATCCACAGATTCTGATGATCTGAAAGAAGCATGGAAAGTACTTCAGGAAGGTCATTACGGTCTGAAAGATGTGAAGGAGCGTGTGATGGAGTTCCTTTCCGTCCGCAAACTGACACATAAGGGAAAAAGTCCGATCCTTTGTCTGGTAGGACCTCCCGGAACAGGTAAAACCTCCATTGCCCGATCGATTGCAGAAGCAATGCATAAGAAATATGTACGTATCTGTCTGGGCGGTGTGAGAGATGAGGCTGAGATCCGGGGCCACAGAAAGACTTATGTAGGAGCAATGCCGGGAAGGATCACTGCAGCATTACAGCAGGCAGGAGTGAGCAATCCTCTGATGCTTCTGGATGAGATTGACAAGACCAGCAGTGATTATAAAGGAGATACTTCTGCGGCACTTCTTGAGGTGCTTGATCCGGAACAGAACAGCAGATTTATGGATCATTATATAGAGGTTCCACAGGATCTTTCAGAAGTACTGTTTATTGCAACTGCAAACGATGTTCAGGGCATTCCGAGACCACTTCTTGACCGTATGGAACTGATCGAGATCGCAGGTTATACTGAGAATGAGAAGGAACATATTGCAAAGGAACATCTGATTCCGAAGCAGATGGAAGAGAACGGTATCGAGAAAGGTAAACTGACAATCCAGTCAGCGGCTCTTAAGAAGATCATCAACAATTATACAAAAGAAGCCGGAGTTCGAAACCTGGAGAGAACCATCGGACAGATATGCAGAAAAACTGCACGTCTGATCATGGAAGAAGATAAAAAGAAAGTTACAGTGACTTCAAAGAATCTGTCAGATTTTCTTGGAAAAGAGCATTTCAACTATCTTATGGCAAATAAGAAGGATGAGATTGGTATTTCCCGCGGGCTTGCCTGGACACAGGTGGGCGGCGATACCCTGCAGATTGAAGTCAATGTGATGCCAGGCAAGGGTGAGCTGATGCTTACCGGACAGTTGGGAGATGTTATGAAAGAGTCTGCACAGGCAGGTATTACTTACATTCGTTCCATTGCTTCTGACTATAAAGTTGAGCCGGAATTTTTCCAGGAAAACGATATTCATGTGCATATTCCGGAAGGGGCAGTACCAAAAGACGGACCATCCGCAGGTATTACCATGGCAACTGCAATCCTTTCCGCAATTATTAAGAAGCCGGTAAGGGCAGACCTTGCAATGACCGGTGAGATCACACTGAGAGGAAGAGTTCTTCCGATCGGCGGTTTGAAAGAAAAACTTCTTGCGGCAAAATATGCTAAGATCAAAGAGGTGTTAGTGCCGGCAGAAAACAAACCGGATATTCAGGAATTAGATAAGGAAATCACAGACGGACTTACCATTACCTTTGTAAGTTCGATGAAGGAAGTGCTTAATAAGGCACTGGTATAAAATAAATGGTCAGTCAGTAAAGATTGACCATTTGTTGTGAAAAAAGAGAGGAAATCAATGGTTATTAAGAATGTATCATTAGATATCGTATGCGGTATTACCAGCAAACTCCCGGACACCAACAGACCGGAGGTTGCATTTGCAGGAAAATCAAATGTGGGAAAATCATCGCTGATCAACGGGCTGATGAACCGGAAATCTCTTGCCAGAACAAGTGCACAGCCGGGAAAAACACAGACCATTAACTTTTATAATATCAATGAAGCCATGTATCTGGTAGACCTCCCTGGTTACGGATATGCAAAGGTTTCACAGTCTGAGAAGGAAAAATGGGGCAAGATGATCGAAAGATATCTTCATACATCCAAAAACCTGAAGGCGGTTTTCCTTCTTATTGATATCCGTCATGATCCGTCTGCAAATGACAAGATGATGTATGACTGGATTCTGAACAATGGCTATGAGCCGATCATTATTGCAACGAAGCTTGACAAGCTCAAACGAAGCCAGGTTCAGAAAAATATCAAAGCAATCAAAGAAGGGCTGAAGCTGAGCAAAGATGGCATTATTATTCCTTTCTCTGCTGAGACGAAGCAGGGAAGAGATGAGATCTGGGCTCTGATTGACGAGTTGACCGGACTGGCAGCTACTGAAGAAGCCTGAAAAAATAAATATTCGCTGTTTACTGACGGGATTCTTTTCCTGTGAAAATAAGCAGCAGACAGACAAAATACGAGGACAAAAAATATTATGGGAATTATCAAGGCATTCAAGCTGGGATTTGACTATCTCAAGTATGATGAAGATGGTAACGTGCAGGATACGCAGCGTGCTGTCAATGATGTAAACCTGGACATTGAAGCCGGACAATTCGTGGCTGTTCTGGGACATAATGGTTCCGGAAAATCTACTCTTGCAAAGCACCTGAATGCGCTGTTGCTTCCGACGGAAGGAACTTTGTGGGTAGATGGGATTGACACGTCTAAAGAGCCGGAATTATGGAAAGTCCGACAGAAAGCGGGCATGGTTTTTCAGAATCCTGACAATCAGATCATAGGAACTGTAGTAGAAGAAGACGTAGGGTTCGGACCGGAGAATATGGGTGTGCCCACAGAGAAAATCTGGGAGCGTGTAGATGAGAGCCTGAAAAAAACAGGAATGACATCCTATCATTATCATTCTCCGAATAAACTTTCCGGCGGACAGAAGCAGAGAGTTGCAATTGCCGGTGTCATGGCAATGCGTCCGAAATGCATCGTTTTGGATGAGCCAACTGCAATGCTGGATCCGAATGGACGAAAGGAAGTTCTTGAGGCAGTCAGTGACCTTAACAGACGGGAAGGAGTGACAGTCATTCTGATCACCCACTATATGGAAGAAGTTGTTCATGCGGACAAGGTATATGTTATGGACAACGGAGAAGTGGTGATGCAGGGAACCCCCAGAGAGATTTTCTCACAGGTGGAAACTCTGAAAGAATACAGACTGGATGTGCCGCAGGTAACACTTCTGGCACACGAACTTCATAAAGCCGGAGTGGATGTTCCGGAGGGAATACTGACTACAGAGGAGCTGGTGAATGCCTTATGTCAATAGAATTAAAAAATGTAACTTATACCTACAGTCCGGGAACTGCCTATGAGATCCATGCGCTGAAAGATATCAATCTTTCTATTCCGGACGGACAGTTTATCGGAATTATCGGACATACAGGAAGTGGGAAATCTACACTGATCCAGCATTTCAATGCGCTGATCCGTCCAACTTCCGGTACGATCACTTATAATGGAGAGGATATCTGGGGAGAGAAATATGATCGTCGTGCCCTGCGAAGCGAGGTTGGTCTTGTATTTCAGTATCCGGAGCATCAGCTCTTTGAGAATGATGTGCTTTCTGATGTATGCTTTGGTCCCATGAATCAGGGATTATCCAGGGAAGAGGCAGAAGTAGAAGCAAAGAAAGCACTGCAGCACGTAGGTTTCAAGGAGAAAAATTTTAGTAAATCCCCTTTTGAGCTTTCCGGCGGACAGAAGAAAAGAGTTGCTATTGCCGGTGTACTGGCAATGAATCCGAAAATTCTTATTCTGGATGAGCCAACTGCAGGTCTGGATCCGAAAGGACGAGATGATATCCTTGACCAGATCGCAGAGCTTCATAAAGTAAGAGGGATTACCATTATCCTTGTATCCCACAGCATGGAGGATATTGCAAAATACGCGGAGAGACTGATCGTAGTCAATGACGGAGAAATCGCATATGACGATGCTCCCAAAGCAGTATTTGCTCATTACAGAGAGCTGGAGGCCATGGGACTTGCAGCACCGCAGATTACTTATATCATGCATGCGTTGAAGGAAAAAGGCCTGGATGTAGATGTAACTGCTACAACGGTGGATGAGGCAAAAGAGAATATCCTTGCAGTTTTAAGAAAATGTAATCCCGGGAAATTGTCTGGTGACAAACAATCTGTTTCAGACAGTCAGTCGAAAAAAGAAAATGCCAAAGCAGAAACCTTAATTAGTGAGATGGAAGCTGATCTGACTGAGGATGGGACGAAAGAGTCTCATTCAGATGCGTCTGATGAAGATTTAAGCATTCAGAAGGAAACAATGGATAAAAAGTCTGCAGAACAAGAAGAGAATGAGGGAGGGCAGGAAGTATGATCCGAGACATTACAATAGGACAGTATTATCCTGCAGATTCCGTTCTGCACAAAATGGATCCGAGAGCAAAGCTGGTGGGTACGCTGGTGTTCATCATCTCTGTCTTTGTATTCCATACATTTCCGGGATATGCAGTGGCAACTATATTTCTGGCAGCGATGATCATTCTTTCCAAAGTTCCTGTGAAATTTATGTTCAAGGGACTGAAGGCAATCGTGATGCTTCTTATGATCACAGTGGTATTTAATATATTTCTGACACCCGGAAAGGTTCTCTGGCAGTGGGGAATCCTGCATGTGACAGAGGAGGGCCTGAAGCTGGCCGGAAGAATGGCCATCCGCCTGACGTATCTGGTGATCGGTTCTTCTCTTATGACGCTGACGACCACACCCAATCAACTTACAGATGGTCTGGAACGACTTCTCAGGCCGTTAAATAAACTTCATGTGCCAATCCACGAGATTGCCATGATGATGTCTATTGCGCTGCGTTTTATCCCAATCCTTATGGAGGAAACCGATAAGATCATGAAAGCACAGATTGCACGTGGCGCAGATTTTGAAACCGGAAATATAATTCAGAAGGCAAAAAATATGATTCCGCTTCTGGTTCCGCTGTTTATTTCTGCGTTCAGAAGAGCAAATGATCTGGCCATGGCCATGGAAGCAAGGTGCTATCATGGAGGGGATAACAGAACCCAGATGAAGCCATTGCGTTATGAGTCCAGAGACTACATTTCCTATGTGGTGATGTGGGCTTATCTGGGAATCGCCATTGTTTTCAGAATTGTGGGAATCTGAGAAAGTACTGATATAATTTATAAAGATATTTTATATGCTGTAATCCGGTAGGAAAGGATTACAGCATATTGTTTATTTTGTTATAACAAAAGTTTTCAATTTTTATGGAGGAAAACAGATGAAAAGAATTGGTCTTGTAGTCGCATATGACGGTACCAACTACTGCGGCTGGCAGACACAGCCAAACGGGATTACTGTACAGGGGGTATTAAATGATACATTGTCCGAGCTTCTTGGCGAGAAGATAGAAACGATCGGTGCAAGCCGTACAGACGCAGGGGTTCATGCCATGGGAAACGTGGCAGTATTTGACACCAACACACGCATTCCCGGAGAAAAGATTTCCTATGCACTGAACCAGCGTCTTCCGGAAGATATCCGCATTCAGCTCTCTGAAGAAGTAGAACCGGATTTCCATCCCCGTTATTGCGACAGCGAGAAAACATACGAATACCGCATCCTGAATCGCAAATTCCCGGTTCCGACAGAGCGCTTATACACCTATTTCTACCACTACAAACTGGATGTAGATAAGATGAAAGCAGCAACCTCATACCTGATCGGACAGCATGATTTTGCTTCTTTCTGCGGTGCAAAAGCGCAGGTAAAAACAACTATCCGCACAGTGACAGGAATTGATGTATGGCGTGACGGAGATATCGTAACCATACGTGTAACAGGAACAGGATTCCTCTACAACATGGTACGAATCATCTCCGGAACTCTGATCGAAGTAGGAAACGGACAGTATCCGCCTGAGAGAGTAAAGACAATTCTGGAAGCCTGCAACCGCGAAATGGCAGGCCCAACTGCTCCGGCACAGGGACTGACACTGATGGGGATTGAATTTTTTGATTGATAGTCAGGAGGAGAAAATCATCCGTTTCGATAATTGCCGGTGGGATAACTGATCAACAGTTTTTTTGATGAAAAACAAAAAACGGGGGAGTAACGAAAAAAGTTGAAAAAACGACACAAAACCTATTGACAGAACAGAACCCTTATAATATAATAACCAAATGTGACGTAGTGCGAGATGCTTAAGCCAAATAGCCCAGGCGAAAGTATTTATCAGCGGTTTCGGACATTTCCGCATTTTTAGCACCGGCGTTTCCAATAACTTATATTCGCGGGAAATTCCGCGGTTAATTAAACTATCGTTGATAAATAACAGGAGGTAAAACCATGCAGACTTATATGGCTAATCCAGATAAAATCGAAAGAAAATGGTATGTAGTTGACGCTGATGGATGTACTCTTGGCCGTCTGGCATCCGGAGTAGCAAGCGTTTTAAGAGGAAAAAATAAACCACAGTTTACACCACACGTAGACACAGGTGATTATGTAATCATCGTAAACGCTGACAAGATCAAAGTTACAGGTAAGAAATTAGAGCAGAAAATCTACTACAATCACTCCGATTATGTAGGTGGAATGAGAGAAACCACATTAAAAGAAATGTTAGCAAAGAAACCTGAGAGAGTTATCGAGCTCGCAGTTAAAGGTATGCTTCCAAAAGGACCTTTAGGAAGAAGCATGTACACAAAACTTTTCGTATATGCAGGACCGGAACACAAACATGAAGCTCAGAAACCAGAAGCTTTAACATTTTAATTAGGAGGTAGAAAACATTGGCTAGCGCAAAATTCTACGGAACAGGAAGAAGAAAAAAATCAATCGCAAGAGTTTATCTTGTACCTGGAACCGGTAAGATCACAATCAATAAAAGAGATATCGATGAATATTTTGGATTAGATACACTGAAAGTTATCGTTCGTCAGCCTTTAGCTGCAACAGAAACAGAAGGCAAATTTGACGTATTAGTTAACGTTCATGGCGGTGGATACACAGGACAGGCTGGTGCCATCAGACATGGTGTTGCAAGAGCCCTTCTTCAGGCAGACAACGACTACAGACCAGTTCTGAAAGCTGCTGGATTCTTAACTCGTGACCCACGTATGAAAGAACGTAAGAAGTACGGTCTCAAAGCAGCTCGTCGCGCTCCGCAGTTCAGCAAGCGATAATCGACTGCTCAGACTATATCAAAATGGTTCAAAAAGCCCGGAAAATCAAGGTTTTCCGGGCTTTTGCTATATCTAAACGGGCTGATATGGTTTGACCAAATTTGGCAAAACGAGAGCCGATTTCACCCAATTTTTAGTGGTCCGCAAGTGGTTAACTGGCCAAAAAGAGGGCGAAAAGAGGGGTAAGTGGTTCCCAAAGTGGTTAACCGAGAGCCGATTTTTGGGGTGCTTTTCAGCCCTCCTTCCCCTCGTTTTTTGGCTGTGGCAGTTTGGCATAGTTTGAGCTAATTTGAATAATTGAATATGAATTTGATGTAGCACACAGTATAAATGCTGGGTGCTTTTTTCATTTCAGGAACTCGTATTCCGGCGATAGAAAGAGCCGTCACTTCACTGTTAATTTTGAAGTGGCGGCTTTTTCTATTTCCAGAAGCAACAGCAATAATTAGAAATGAGGTGAAGTCAATGAACACGCAAATCATCGCCATTGCCAACCAGAAAGGCGGCGTTGGCAAGACAACGACCTGTGCCAACTTGGGAATCGGGCTGGCGCAGGCCGGAAAGAAAGTCCTGCTGATCGACGGGGACCCGCAAGGGAGCCTGACAATCAGCCTGGGCCATCCCCAGCCGGACAAGCTGCCCTTTACGCTGTCGGACGCTATGGGGCGTATCCTGATGGATGAGCCGCTTCGTCCCGGCGAGGGTATCCTGCACCACCCAGAGGGTGTAGACCTGATGCCTGCGGACATCCAGTTATCCGGTATGGAGGTATCCCTGGTAAACGCCATGAGCCGTGAGACTATCTTGCGGCAATATCTGGACACGCTGAAGGGGCAATACTCCCATATCCTCATCGACTGCCAGCCCTCCCTGGGTATGCTCACAGTCAATGCGCTGGCCGCTGCGAACAGGATCATCATTCCCGTTCAGGCGGAGTATCTGCCCGCCAAAGGGCTGGAACAGCTGCTCTCCACGGTAAACAAGGTAAAGCGGCAGATCAACCCCAAGCTCCAGATAGACGGTATCCTGCTGACGATGGTGGACAGCCGAACCAACTTTGCCAAAGAGATCTCCGCGCTCCTGCGTGAGACCTATGGCAGCAAGATCAAAGTATTCGGCACAGAGATTCCCCACTCTGTCCGGGCAAAGGAAATTAGCGCAGAGGGAAAAAGTATTTTCGCCCATGACC
>OGOH01002243.1_pt1 | contig 12353 bp, 8 predicted proteins | sample 1552571 | NCBI WGS metagenome assembly OGOH01 (sample SAMEA2580170, study PRJEB22360) | human gut metagenome | biome: human gut; feature: human-associated habitat; material: faeces | place: Denmark | collected 2008/2010
CGGATCGGCAGCTGGGCGCGCGCCGCGGTGTGGCCCGCGGGCAGGATGCCTTCGGCCGTCTTGAGTTTGTAGGCCACGTTGAGCAGCAGTTCGCCCGCCGCGGGCAGCGTGGCCGGATCGTAGGGGAGCGTGATGCGCACGCGCTGCTGCGGCGCGGCTTTCAGTCCGTCGACGACGCCCCGGCGGAGGGGCGTCCCGTCGCAGAGCACCTCCCAATGGAGGTCGTAGTTTTCGAGGCCGCGGAAGAAATTTTCGTTGAGGACCTCCACCGTATTCCCCGCATCGCCGGCCCACGAGGTCCAGACCGACTGGTAGTAGTAGCGCACCTCCTCCATGTGTGGGTTCGGAATGCGGTCGGGACCGATCAGGCCGTTGTCGCAGAAGTTCTGGTCCGAGGGGTCGTAGGGGTTCCAGTCGCCTCCGTAGCCGTAGACCGTCACGCCGTTGCGCCCCTTTTTGTGCAGCGACTGGTCCACGAAATCCCAGATGAATCCGCCCTGATATTTCGGTTCGCGGCGGATCAGCTCCCAGTACTCCCTGAATCCGCCCATCGAGTTGCCCATGGCGTGGGCGTATTCGCACTGGATCAGCGGTTTGGCGGGATTCTCGGCGAGGTATTTCTCACACCGCTCGTAGTCCCAGTACATCGGGCAGATAATGTCCGTGTTGCGGCTGCCGGGCGAATAGACGGCCCGTTCGTGGTGAATCGGCCGCGAGGGGTCGTAAGCCTTGATCCAGTCGTAGCAGGCGTCGAAGTTCGGCCCGTCGCCCGCTTCGTTGCCCAGCGACCAGATGATGACCGACGGATGGTTGATGCTGCGCTGCACGTTGCGTTCGTTGCGCTCCAGATGCGCCTTGGCGTAGAGCGGATTCTTGGCCAGCGTCTTTTCGCCGTAACCCATGCCGTGCGACTCGATATTGGCCTCGGCCACGACGTAGAGTCCGTATTGGTCGCAGAGCGAGTACCAGCGGGCGTCGTCGGGGTAGTGGCACGTGCGCACGGCGTTGATGTTGTTCTCCTTCATGATGCGGATGTCCTCCAGCATGCGCCCCTCGGAGACGTAATAGCCGTAGTCGGGGTCCATCTCATGCCGGTTGGCGCCCTTGATCAGCACCGGCCGGCCGTTGACGAGCAGCTGCCCGCCCTCGATCTTCACGTCGCGGAATCCGATCCGGAGCGGAATGACCTCGATCACTTCGCCCGCCGGCGCGCGGAGCGTCGCCGTCAGTCCGTACAGCACGGGCGTCTCGGCGCTCCACAGGGCGACTTTCCCGGCGTCGAGCGTGCAGCGCTCCTCGTCTTTCGTGACGCGCAGCTGCTGCGACGCGACGCTGCGCCCTTGGGCGTCGGTGAGCGCCAGTTCGACGCTGCATCCCCGCGCCTGCCTGGGGAAGAAGGCTTTGACGGCTACCGTTCCCGCGGTGTAGTCGGCCGAAGGCGCGGCGTCGACCTGAATGTCCGTAATTTGCCGTTTGTCGCGCGCGTAGAGGTAGCAGTCGCGGCCCACTCCGGAGAGGCGGAGGAAATCCTGGTCTTCCAGATAAGTCCCGTCGCACCAGCGGAACACCTGGAATGCGATCAGGTTTTTCCCTGGTTTCAGGTATTTGGTCAGATTGAATTCGGCTTCAAGTTTGCTGTCTTCACTGTAGCCGACGAATTGTCCGTTCACCCAAAGATACATGTTTGATGTGACAGAACCGAAATGAGCGAATATCTCTTTTCCTTTCCAGTCTGCCGGAACCATGATCTCTTTACGGTAAGAACCTACGTGGTTGTTTTCCGTAGGAACTTCAGGCGGGTTGTTCTTGAACTGGCTTCTCCAAGGATACCCGACATTCACATAGATCGGGTCGCCATAACCGTTCAGTTCCCACAAGCCGGGTACTTTCAGATTATCCCATCCCTTGTCGTTGAAGTTCACCTGGTAAAAATCTGTCGGGCGCATATCTGCATTTTTTACCCAGAAGAATTTCCAGTTACCGTTCAAGGTCATAAAATTCCCGGATGATTCCTTACATCCTTTCAATGCACTGTTTTCGTCTTCGTATGCGAAATAGTTGGTGTGCATGGGAGCTCTGTTGATCTCGTTTACGTTAGGATCTCTCCACTCGTTTTTTTGAGCGAAAGCTGCCGTCCCGAGTAGGGACAGGCAGCAAGCAAGTACGTTTAGTTTCATAAGATGTTATTTATTTACGGTTTTTCAGGATTTCAATCAATCCATTTTTGCCATTTTACATTATCGTTATATCCGGCTTCCACCATTGTTTCAATGAATTGCATACCTCTTACGCCATCGTATACGGTCGGGAAATCCAAGCAGTCTCCACTGGGTGTTTCTCCGTTTTTGATAGCTCTGACGGTAAGTGAGAAATTGCGGTAGATATTGGCAAAAGCTTCGATAAAACCTTCCGGGTGTCCTGCCGGAGTTCGGGTATTCCACAGGGCTTCGGGGGTCAGGTAGCCGTTGTTGCCGATATCCAATATTTCAGTCGGACGATCTCTCCATCTCAATGTCAGCGTGTTCGGCTCCATCTGGCGCCATTCCAGTCCGCCTTTTTCACCATAAATACGGATGCGGATATTATTGGCTTCGCCAGTTCCGATCTGTGTTGCGGTCAAGACGCCTGTCACATCGTTTTCGTAGCGAAGGAATGCCGCCCCGTCGTCATCGATCGGACGTCCGGGAACGAATGCCTTCAGGTCGGCACATAGTTCTTTGACTTTCAGTCCGGTAATATATTCGCTCAAATGCCAGGCATGTGTTCCGATATCCCCTATGCAACCGGCTTTGCCGGAACGTTTCGGGTCCGTGCGCCATCCGGCATTGTTGCCACCTAGCAATTCGATACGTTCGGAAAGCCATCCTTGCGTATATTCTACATAGACGCGGCGCAATTTTCCGAGTTCGCCTTTCGCGATACGGGCTTTCGCCTCTTTTACTGCCGGATAGGCCGAGTATACATGTGTCAGAGCCAGCACGAGTCCGGTTTCTTCCACTTTTTTCTGTAGTTGTTTGGCCTCTTCGAGCGAGAATGTCATCGGTTTATCCACAACCACATGGAAACCTCTTTCAAGGGCCATCATGGCTGGTTCGAAATGCCAACGGTTGGGAGTTACGATCGTGACAAAATCCATCCTTTCTCCTTCCGGTAAGGTCATTTCGTGTTCGAACATTTCTTGGTAAGTGCTGTAAATCCGGTCTTCCGGCAAGAAGTACGATAAACCGGAGCTTTTGGATATCTCAGGGTCTACGCTGAAACATCCGCAAACTAATTCGATCTGATTGTCCATAAAGGCTGCGCGACGGTGGATCGCCCCGATGAAGGCGTCACTACCTCCTCCAACCATTCCCATTCTTAATTTTCTGTTCTTCATGATATTATTAAATTAGCAATTCGGTGAATTGAGATATTGCCCAAAGTTACAAAATGTTGTAATAAGTGCAATGTGTTTTGCAATAAATAATTTGTTATGCGAAGTGTATATGTCATATACAAAAAAACTTGATTCCGAAAATCAATATCACTGTATCACTTTTTGTTTTTAACTGACTGTATATTAGCATGATGATGTGCAATTGGTGCTTGGAATATCTATCACGCTTATATCACTCATATGTCACCGCTTTTTTATAAGTTAAAAGTCTTTTTAGGACTTGCTTAGCTCAACTACCTGATATATAGTGCCTCTGTTGCTTCTTTTCGAAGGAATGCCGTTTCGCTTCAAAAGACGTCCGAAGTTGGAAATGACGGTTTTTGTGTAGCTGAAATCACGTTGTTTCTGCTTGATCCGCCCTAAAATCTCTATCGACAGAAGAAATTCGCCTACCTCATTCTTTTTCGGGAGTCGGAAATATTGCAGGAACAGTTGTTCTTCGGGCGGTATTTGCTGGAATTGCCGGTTGTTGGCGACTATTTCGGTTTCTTCCTCGTGTGTGAACCAGTAGCGTTCGCCGTTAGCCAATGCTTCCATCGCCTGTGCATACAGCTGCTCGTAGTCGATCGGTTGTGTATAATCAATGGTGTCTGTGACTTCGATGCAAATGAAACGTCGGCTACCGGTCGGGTCGGTCAGGATATTGAAGTTGTTGCTTGTCGCGATGAATGTGGCGTAACGTCTTAAATTCCTGTTGGCCGTCTGATAGGGCAGCCGTGTACTGACATTCGCTTTTTGCAGGATATGCTTCAGGTAACTTTGGTGTGTATCCTTGACGGAATCGAACTCGTCTATGTTTACCAGGGCATAGCGGTGCAAAGCCAACTCCGTATCCCGGCGCTTGCTGAAATCGATGCTGTCTGTGTAGAACTGCCGCAGTTCGGGAGGCAGGATGTTCAGGCAATAAGTCGATTTGCCGCATCCCTGGTCGCCGACCAGTAGGGGAGTAGTGCTGTTGCCATGTTCCCGGTCCAACCCTAACCAGTGCGCTACCATACTGAGGAACCATCTGTGGAAGTGGTCTGCCCATCGGATATTGTTGCAAGGTACGCGTTTGGCAAGCTTCCGGATATGATCTTTGCCATCCCATTTGGGCAGATGTCCGAGATATTCTTCTATCGGGAAAAAAGTGGGTATGTTGTCCGAGTAAACATATCGTTCGATGTCTTTATCCCAGACGTTCAACCCTTCTTTGTGCGCTTCCGTACAGATGGAGTTGCGGACTTCGCGGGTGAAAGGGCTGAATGTGAAACGTAGGAGCGATTTGTCCCGGTATTCCACTTCGCCACTCATCTTGTTGTTTCTGATTTCGTAACGGCGCAGCATGAATTCTTCTAATTGCAAAGTCAGCGACATGATTTCAGGCATGAATGTTTTTCCGGCGAGCGCTTCTTTCAGTGTGTAGACGGATCGGAAAGTCATGCGGATTTCCATCTCTTTGGATCTCAGATCGTTGTAAAGTAGTGTGCATTGTACGGCATCCTCTTCCGGGATACCGGCTTTCAGGCAATTATCGGCTAATAGGGTAAAGACCGGCTTGAGATCCCCGTCTTTTATTTGTCCTGATTTTCGGATGGCGTCTACCATCGCTATGCTGAACAGTGTAGCGATCCGATAGTTGCGTGACATACCGGGCATTAGCCTTTGAAGTGGTTCGGATGGTTCTTCCGGGACGATACGGATCTCTTCCGAATCCGCCATCCGCATCGGTTGCTCGATCCGGATGGCGACGGCATCGGGGTTGTATACCGGCTGCGGATCGTAGCTCATGCGGCATCCGTGCTGTAGGACCGGTTCTTTCAGTGTGATGTTACGTCCTAATTGTGGCTGGTAGTATTTAACTGCCGTCAAGTAGGCTTGCGAGTGGAATCGTTTGACCTGTTCGGGTGAGCGTGGAAGCGTCCCGTTCGGCAGTGTGAACGGGATCACTATTTTCACACTTTTCCCACTAAAGCCGACGAATGCCAGTAGCGTTTGCGGCATCATGGCGGCTTGTTGCCGGATTTGTACCGCTTCTTGCAAGTCGGAAAGATGGTTTACTTCGAGCAGCACCAATCCCGAATAGTCGCGCATGGGAGGGGCGGGTTCGCCTGTCTTGCGGAAAGTCCCTCCGAAAACGACCACCGGAAGTTTCTGTATGTAGCTGTTTTGCGTGCCGGGCAGTGCAAACATGGCTTTGTCGCGTGTGGTGCTGACCGGTTTGTTGAGATTCTCTGTTCGTAGGGCAGCCTGCAGTTTTTCCATTTCGACGGAACGCATGACGAGCGTCTCCTTTTCATATCGATATAACGTTACCTTCATTTTTGATTGTTTTTTATCATGAATTTCTACTTGCAAATCATTTCCACCTTTCAAACTTGAGTCTTTTCATGAACTTCTTCATTTCCGGATCAGCCTTGATGCATAGCCGTTTAGCTTTCACGCGATGAGGCGTGCAGTCTTTCGGGTTTTCATATCCTTCACTTCCGGCCGAGAGGAACAATGTTCCTATGCCGTGAAGGTTTATGGTGTACCCCATATCCAGCTGGAACTGGATTTCGCGTCCGATTTCGATTATGGCCGCCAGTATTTCGCCTCTTGAAAGCGTGCACCGGGTAGAGATACATGTAGCCAGTTGTTCGGTCGATACTTGCCCGGATGTTACCGGGACACCATAATAGCGGATTTTTTCTGTTTCTCCGCTTTTGTCCACTTTGGGACGTACTACATAAGCGTGTGACATAAGCTGTATTTTTGATAAAACCAATGAATAAAACTGAGAGAAGTGCCTAATTAACTTTCTTTACACCCGGATTTACATTTCTGAACACCCGGGTGACGGCGGTCTGTACATGGGGGTGTAGGGGGTGGAAACATCCGGATGTATGTGACCTTAAGTCCTTACAAAGATAATAAAAATATGGATAAAATGCAAGAAAATCAACAGTTTTTTAAAAATAAATGAGGCTGGTTTTAATATGCAGTCAACCTATTTCAGGATGAGACACAGTGATGGATGGTGATAGGGGAGTGATACATGAAAAAGGGTATGTGTCACTTCTTTATCGGTTGATAATTAATATGATATCATGAAAAAGTGATAGAGTGATATTACAAAATATGCACAAGAAAAAATAGGGAGGAAGTAAAAAACTTCCTCCCTATTCTGATTTGTTTGGAAACAGGTATTATTCGTAATACGGATTCTGTATGATCGCCGGATTACGTAATGTTTCTTCTAACTTGATAGGGGCGAAATACATCTTGTTGTCCCATTTGCGTTTCTCAATATAGTTCAGATTGAGAACTGTCCAGGTGTAATTATAGACTTCTTCGTCATGAACATACGGTAAAGATGCTGTCTTGCCCGGTTTTAAACGGCCGACAATTGATACACCGGTTAATTTCTTGTTTCCGATTTCCGGTGCAATCATCCAGCGACGTATGTCATAATAACGTGAATGTTCATAAGTTAATTCGACACGACGTTCATGGCGCAGGAATTCACGCAGATCACTTTGGTTGAATGTTTGTCCGCGGATAGCCAATGTGGCTTTGGTATCTGGACGACCGATACGTCCACGGATAGCGTCTATATAAATGACTGCTTCATCCAATTTGTTTAATTCGATACAGGCTTCGGCTGCAATCAAATACATTTCGGCTAAGCGGATGTAAGGCATCGGACAAGTTTGGAAGTTGTGTTCGTTGGCTGCTACAGAACCGTCGATCAATTTCTTTTCCAAATAGCCGGTGTAAGTACCATTCCAGTTTTCGATCTGTCCCATACGGGTATCAACGCCGACCATACCATTGAATTTTTCCTGCTTGATGGGATTGTTATCGTCATCAACTGAATATATGGCATTGACGTTATTGCCGCCTTCACTTAATTCATAATAACCGAATTGCAGGTTACCCAGTGGAGTCGCATCGAACACGGCTCCATCGGAAGCTCTGGGGCGTCCCCACTCTGCACCATCATAACCGATTGTAGCATAAAAACGTGGTTCACGGTTCATATACGGATTTTCGGTGGTTGATTCACCCGGCTTCAATAGCGTATTCAGGATTTTGCCTTCTTCTGTTTCGAAAGCCATCACCAAGTCATGTGTCGGAGCTGTTCCGGCCCAGTTGTGATAACCGTTCGGCCCATGCAATAGGGCTACACGGTTACGAACCCAGTTGTCGGCATTCAAATCTTTGTTTACATACTGTTTCGACCAGATAGTCTCTTCGTTGTTCGTGATAATGATGTTATGGAATTTTTCTGCAATTTCCTTGATGGTACCGGCATTACAGTCAATCAAAGAGTAATTGCTGTCATTGATAACATCTTTAGCGGCATCTAATGCTTGTTGATATAATGCTTGACGGTCACCTGTATATTGGTTACACTCTAATTTATTGACGGTACGATCAGCAAACAATGGGCTGGCTACATGCAGTAACAGACGTGCTTTTAATGCTTTAGCTGCTCCTTTGGTAGCACGACCTAAATTGACACCGGTTTGTTGTTCAGGTAATAGGTTGGTAGCTTGTTCGATGTCTTTCAGAATAAAATCCATTACATCCGCAACATTGGCACGTGGTAAATTTAAGGCCGAAGCTTCTTCAATGCTATACACTTTGTCTACGATGGGTACGCCACCGAAACCACGGAGCAACTCTGTGTAGATATATGCCCGAAGGAAATAAGTTTCTCCTTTCAATATATTCAAGTCTACACCGGTCTTTTCAGGAACGTTGTCGATATTTGCCAAAACCAGATTGGCACGATAGATTCCTTTGTATTGCTTGCTCCATTTGAACGGGCAGTCGTCACGGTCGTAAGCGCCCAAGTTGCTCGGTGAGACGGTCGCTTCGTTGATATCACGGCATCCGTATACGTGCGTAAAGAAAGCATCATCTGTCCAGGCGTCTGGATTTACTTCTTGTGCTATGTCGCATACGTACGAATAGACATCGTTGACAACCGTTTTTGCTAAATCTGCATCCGACCAGACTGTTGTTTCGTCATACTGGTCTTCAGGTGTGAGGTCCATGAAGTCGGAACAAGAACTAAGTGAAAGTGTCAGTCCCGCTGCTGCCGAAAGGCAGATATATTTCAATTTTGTTTTCATAATAATTATCTTTTAAAATGTCGCTTGAACTCCGAAGTTGATGATTTTTCTCAAAGGATAGCCTCCTAAACTGGCGTCACGCTGTTCTGGGTCTGCATCTTTAACTCCGTCGATGGTGATCAAGTTGGTCCCGTTGGTGTAAAGACGCAAATTGGAAATGCCCGCTTTTTTCAATCCTTCGAAATTGAATGTATAACCCAATTCAATATTTTTCAGACGTAGGTAGTTGGCATTTCTCATGAAATAGGTATTGTCGTTGTTGATCCAATACTGGTTTTCACGGTCCCATGTACGCGGTCCTTCCGAATACGGATTTTCCGGTGTCCAACGTTTGTCGTAGTCGCTCTTCAAGAAGTTACCAACCAAGCCTGACCATGTTTCGATATACACTTCGGCCCCGGTTGCTCCCTGCCATAACATCATCAAATCGAAGCCTTTCCACTTGGCTGTCAGGGTCAGACCGGCAACAAAACGAGGTTCCTGGTTCTTTTCCGGACGGATACGATCCAAACCATCTATTTTACCGTCACCATTCATATCTTTAAAACGAATGTCACCTGGAACGGTGTTGTCTGAATATAATAACCCTTTTGCGCGTGCTTCATCAATTTCTGCTTGTGTATGGAAAATGCCGTCTGCAACGTAGAGTAACATATTGCGGCTACCTACCGGTCTACCGGTAGAGAATTGGTATTCGGGCACATTTTGTACTTCATCCCAAAAAGTGATTTCGTTGCGTGCATACGTCATGTTCAGAGATGCTCCGTATTCGACTTCTCCGATCTTATCCTGCCAGCTGACCAATGATTCGAAGCCTCTATTCTTCATTTCTCCCAGGTTTTCACGAGGTAATGTGATACCGGTGATTTCAGGCAGAGAAGCATTACGGGAGATCAGCATGTTGGTTCGTTTGTGATAGAAAACGTCTGTTTCCCAACTCAGGCGATTCTGCAAGAATTTGAAGTCCAAGCCGACATTGTAAGTTGTACCTACTTCCCAAGTGATATTCGGGTTGGGAGTACGGCTCGGATAGAGACGTTTGTTTTCCTGGCCACCGAATACAGTACCGGCATTGTTGAATGCGTAAGTAGTCAGATATTGGATGGAGTGGTCATAGTTGCCATCTCCATCTACCAATGCATCGTTACCTGTCTGAGAAACCGAACCACGCAGTTTGAAGTAATCGATAAAGCGGATATTATCTTTCCACCAGTTTTCTTCAGAAGCACGCCAAGCTAAAGAAACGCCGGGGAAGAATCCATAGCGGCTCTCTTTCGGGAAACGGTAAGAACCATCTACACGCCAAACAAATTCGAATAAGTAGCGTTCCAAGTAGTTATAAGAAGCACGTCCGAAATAGTTCAATCGGGTTTCTTTCCAAGAATAACCTCTTGCAGACTGCCCTTCTTCACCCCCTAAACTCAATTCCGGTTTGGAATCGGAGATGAAACCTTGACGGAATGCCCATGTTTCTTCGTATTGCTTTTTCTGTCCTTCCATACCGAAAGTAACACCTATAGTGTGTTGTCCGAATGTACGATTGTAGTCGATTAATCCGTTTAGCATCCAACCGATTTGCTCACTGTGTTTACGTTCCAATTGTGGAGTGTCCAACCATTGTTTGGATGCACTCAATCCTTCGCTCCCTTCAGTTGTTCCATCCCATGTGTACAAGTACACTGGTTTTTTCATCAAACGGCGGTTTTGGAAGTGGATGTCGTAAGAACCGTTTCCGCGTAAAGTTAGACCTTCGATCCAAGGTACTTTTATATTGACTGACAAATTGTTTTGGATGTATTGGTTCTTATAGTGGTCAAAACCTGCCAAGTCAGTGCTGGTTACAGCCGGGTTGTCACCGCGTTCAACTGCAGGTCCCGGTTCGCCTGAAGGCCACCATGCTACCTGGTCGGGACGAGAACGACGGGCTGCACCAAAAATATCACCTGCTCCTTTAGCCGGATATTTAGTGTCCTCCAAGCGGGCTGTTACACCTAATTGGAAATCAACATACTTACTGGTCTTGACATCCAAGTTTGTACGCAGACTGTACTGATCGTATCGATTGGCGGAATTTCTGTACAAACCGTCTTCACCATTAGCTCCGAAGTTTGCGTAATATTTTACTTTTTCTGTACCACCAGATACGCCGATGTCTGCACGATATAGCGGAGAGGCGCCTTTTACGATTTCATCAAACCAGTCGGTGTCTGGATATTTCCACGGATTGGCGTGTGTGCGGAAACCTTCGAGTTGTTCGTCAGAGAAAGAGCCCGGAAGAACTTCGTTCAACATGGTTGCATATTCGTATGAATTAGTCATTTTGGGTAAACGGGTTGGTTGTGAGAAACCTGCACTTGCGTTGAATGAAACAACTGGTTTACCTTCTTTACCGCGTTTGGTTGTAATCAAAATAACGCCATTAGCGGCACGTGCACCATAGATGGCGGCAGATGCGTCTTTCAATACGGAGATTGATTCAATTTCAGTCGGGTTCAATCGGTTCATACCACCATCACGGTCGGGCACACCATCGATTACAACCAAAGGGTCATTACTGCCTAAAGAATTTGTACCACGTATACGAATTGTGGTACCGCCACCACCCGGTTCATCAGCTGTCTGAAAACCGATAACACCTGGCATACGGCCTACCATGCCGTTGGTAAGGTTGGTTGTCGGTGAGGCTTTCAGTTCTTCGCCGGATACACTGGCAACAGAACCGGTTACAGTCACTTTCTTTTGTGTGCCGTAACCGACTACTACGACTTCTTCTAGTTTTTGAGTGTCTTCTTTTAAAGTTACATTGATCGTTGATTGGTTACCTACTGCAACCTCTTGAGTTTGATAGCCGATGTAAGAAAAGACGATAGTTGATTTGGAGGGAACTTCCAATGTGTAATTGCCGTCAATATCGGTGATTATACCGATTGTTGTCCCTTTTACTGATACGTTGACACCGATTAAGGGCTCACCGGTCGCATCCACAACAGTTCCTTTTATAGTCTTTTGTTGTGCGAATGCCGTTGCTGTAAACATGATGCAAAGCATAAAACAGCCAAGCATCCTGAATAAATGGTTTAAAGAATATCTTTCCATGTGTTTGGATATTAAATGAATATAAGGTTAAAAAACTAATATGGATATTGCTATCCAGCTAAAAAAACGGAATTTAGAGATGATAGATCATAGGCAACATGTATTAGGTGGAACATATATTTTAGATAAAAATTTACACATTTGATTATATCTTTATAGGTTAACAATCCTCTTAATTGATTTAAGAATGAGTTTTGTAAACACAATCCTTGTTAATAGTTTTAAATTGTATCAGCAGCAAAGATATTGCAAAATGTTATATATGCAAAAAATAATCGCAATAAAATATTACGATGTATGCTTATTTTCTTCTTAGACAATTGTTAATTTGAAAGTATGAACAGTATATTGGAGAATATAGATACAATTCGAAGAAATAAAGGCTATTCACAGGAATATCTTGCTATGCGGATTGGTATGAAGCAGGCGGGATTTAGCTTGATCATGTCGGGTGAACGTGAATTGAAGTATAATACGTTATTGCAAATTGCAAATGCCTTGCAGATGTCTGTAATAGATGTTATTACATTTCCCGATAAATATGTTATGGCGAAAGGGAATGGAACATCGACCGAAGCTGTTCTGCAAATAAAATTGGACAGCGATAAAAAAGATCAGATATTGAATATTGTGTTCGGGGAACAGATTGCGGAATTGTTGAAATCGAAATGATTTCCTTTTGGCACGGAAGGAGAGGCTCGAACTCCCGACACCTGGTT
>OGOH01002260.1_pt1 | contig 12290 bp, 9 predicted proteins | sample 1552571 | NCBI WGS metagenome assembly OGOH01 (sample SAMEA2580170, study PRJEB22360) | human gut metagenome | biome: human gut; feature: human-associated habitat; material: faeces | place: Denmark | collected 2008/2010
AAGCACCAGGCAGCCTCCTGCCATCATTAAATTCCATTCACCTCTGTAAGAACCAGTAAACAACTGAAGTCCCAGTGCAACTGTATATTTTTTCTCAGAATTTAAATATACAAGCGGACTCAGGAAATCGTTCCAGGAATTTAAAAACGCAAACATACCTACAACAGCCAGGGCCGGTTTTGTAATTGGCAGGATAATTTTTGTAAAAATCTGAATATGGGAAGCACCGTCCAGATATGCTGCCTCATCAAAATCCCTCGGGATTCCCAGATAAAACTGACGAAGCAGGAATATGTAAAATGCACCGCCTCCAAACCATGCCGGAACAATCAGTGGAATAAAGCTGTCTGTTATTCCAATAGTTCTCCACATCAGAAATGTAGGAATCAAAGTAACCGCAACTGGAAGCATCATACTGCTGATGATGCAGGCAAATACCACATTTCTGCCTCTCCATTTAATTCTTGCCAATCCATATGCACAGATGGAACTGGTAAGCATTGTTCCCACTACACATCCTCCGGTTACAATAAATGAATTCAGGAAATATTTTCCAAAGGGAAGTGTATCAAAAACTTCCTGATAGTTTTCCCACATAAATTTAGAAGGAATCCAGCGAGGCGGCATCATAAACACTTCCACTGTGTTCATCAGTGAACTTCTGATCATCCAGTACAAAGGAACCAGACAAAACAAAACACCTAAAATCAGCGCAAAATATATTAGAATTTTTGAAATAATTTTCTTTGTATTCTTCATATTCATTCTCCTCCATAATAAACCCAACGGTTGGAAAACTTAAATATGACTGCAGTCAGCACCATAATGATCAGGAACAATACCCAGGCAACTGCACAGGCATTTCCCATTCTTCCAAACTCAAATGCTTCTCTGTACAGATAGTATACATAGAACAAACTGGAATTGTTTGGTCCACCCTGTGTCATAACATAAGACTGGGTAAATATCTGGAATCCATTGATGATTCCCATTACCACATTATAAAAAATTGTAGGAGTCATCATAGGAATCGTAACATGAAGCAGCTTTGCCCAGAATCCGCCTCCATCAATCTCAACTGCTTCCAGAAGCTGTCTCGGTACATCCTGCATTCCGGCAAGGAAAATTACCATTGTAGATCCGGTAGTCCACAGATTAATAAAAACCAGTGTGGGAATAACTGAACTTTCACCTGAAAGCCATGTGCTTACCGGTAAATGCATTGCCTTTAAAATATTGTTTGCCAATCCCATGTCCGGATTGAAAATCCACATCCAAATCGCAAACATCTATTTTAACATGCGGCGCGCTTTGAGCCGCATCGGCAAGCAAAACTGCACCGTGCTTATGAGCAAGCGCTGCAACCTTTTTAATAGGATTTTCCCTGCCGAACACATTTGATATCTGCGCCATTGCCACAAGGGCGGTTTTATCCGTTATTGCGGCCTCAAGCGCCTCGTCGGAATACGCGCCCGTTTTATCACATTCAAGATATTTAAGCGTTGCGCCCGTTTGCCTTGCCACCATTTGCCAAGGCAAAATATTGCTGTGGTGCTCCGCTATCGTAACAACGATTTCCTGACCCGGCTTAATGAAATTCAGCCCATAGCTGTAAGCCACAAGATTTATGCTTTCCGTTGCGTTTCTTGTAAACACAATATCCGCTGCACAGGGTGCGTTTAAAAACCTGCGCACTCTTTCGCGCGCGCCCTCATAGGCCTCCGTGGCATCCACCCCAAGCTTATAAAGGCCGCGCAGGGGATTTGCATTGCGGGTTTCATAAAAATCATTAACCGCATTGATCACCTGCACGGGGCGCTGAGCCGTGGCGGCGTTATCAAGATACGCAACATTGCTTTGCGAAAATATCGGGAAATCGTTGCGATATTTCAAAACCTCTTTTTCCGTCATTCGGCAGCCTCCAAATATTCTTCAACCGATTTTTGCGCTTCGGCGTCACCGATTTTTGCGCAGAGCGCGTCAAGCTTTGCACGCGCCATAAGAGCCTCTGCCTGCTCGGCGGTAAGCCCTCTTGAAGCAAGGTAAAACAGCAATGCTTCGTCCAGCCTGCCTATGCTGGCGCCGTGATTGCCCTGCACATCCTCCTCCGCGCACAAAATTAGCGGAATTGTTTTATTTACAACATCATCGCCGAGAAGAAGCACATCCTCTTTTTCATCGCCCTTTGAGCCTGCGGAGCCCCGTTTAAAATCAATGGTGCCCCTAAAGATTTTTTCTGCCCTGTCATCAAGCACTCCGCCCGCATTCATAATGCTGCGTGTGCGCTTGCCGAGGTGAACGGCATTGTAATTCATATCAAAAGCCTGATTTTCTTTGCCGAAATATCCGATTTCGGCCTCAAATCTGCTTTCATCGCCCTCAAGGCGTGCTTCACAGCCCGAATAAGTTTTGCCCGAGCCGAGGAAAAATTGAATAAGCGAAACGGAAGCACCGCTTTCACAGCTTGCAGCAATATCATTAAACACCGTGCAGCCCTTGCCGAGCAGCTGAAGCTGAACAAGCTTAATCTTTGCGCCCGTTTCGGCGGTGATTTCCGTTTGCACGGCGAAATTGCCGGCACAGTCCGGAGCGGAAGCGTAATCCATAATAACGGTTAAATCCGCGCCCGCCTTTGCGCTTATTGCCACGCGGCGGCACAAATCGCCGCCGTTAAAATCAAAATGAAGCTTTGCCTGCGCGGTTTCGTTTTCACCGGCCGAGGCAAGCAAAACTGCACCGAAATTTGAAGTGCCGACGGCATTTGCAAGCTGCACGCCCATGCCCGACGGATAATTTTTCCAATCGGCATAATCGGCGATTTCGGATACCGCACCCGAAAGCGAAGCCTCAGCCGCGCCGAAAGCCGAGGGAAATTCGGCGGCCGTTTCATTTAAATGCAGCCAATTCCAGGTGGGGGCAGGCAAAGGATTGACCGATATTATATTTTTATCATTCATAACCGAAACCTCCTCAGCCTATGCTGCCTTTCATTTCAAGGCGAATAAGATTATTCATTTCAACTGCATATTCAAGCGGCAGCTCCTTTGAAACATCATCCGCAAAGCCGCTTACTATCATCGCCCTTGCATCCTCCTCGCTGATTCCGCGAGACATAAGATAAAACACTGCTTCATCGCTGATTCTGCCGATTTTGGCCTCATGCCCGATATCGGCATTCTTGGTGCGGATATCCATTGCGGGAATGGTATCCGACCTTGAAATATCATCAAGCATAAGGGATTGGCAGGAAACAGAGGATTTGCTGTTTTCCGCCTCCTTATTCACAACCACGCTGCTGCGGAAGGTGCTTATGCCGCCGTCCTTGGAAATTGAGCGTGTGTTCATATAGGAGGTAGTTTCAGGCGCACTGTGAACAACCTTTGCGCCCGTGTCAAGATTTTGACCCTTGCCGGCAAAGGTGATGCCCGTGAATTCCATTCTTGCTCCCCTGCCCTTTAAAATGCTCATGGGATAAAGATAAGAAACATGCGAGCCGAACGAGCCGGAAACCCATTCGATTGTGCCTCCCTCTTCCACCAAGGCGCGCTTGGTGTTGAGATTATACATATTCTTAGACCAATTTTCGATGGTGGAATAGCGCAGCTTTGCATTTTTGCCGACGAATAATTCAACACAGCCGGCATGCAAATTTGCAATATTGTATTTAGGCGCAGAGCAGCCCTCTATAAAGTGAAGATAGGCGCCCTCGTCAACTATAATCAAAGTGTGCTCAAACTGGCCTGCACCGGGCGCATTGAGCCTGAAATAAGATTGAAGCGGAATTTCAACCGAAACTCCGGGCGGAACATAGACAAACGAGCCGCCGCTCCACACAGCGCCGTGAAGCGCCGCAAACTTATGATCGTGCGGGGTGACGAGCTTCATAAAATGCTTGCGCACCATATCGGCATAAGGGCCTTTAAGCGCGCTTTCCATATCCGTGTAAACAACGCCCAGCTCGGCAACCTCGCTGCGCACATTGTGGTAAACAAGCTCCGAATCATACTGCGCGCCGACTCCCGCAAGCGATTTGAGCTCTGCCTGCGGAATACCGAGGCGCTCAAAAGTGTCCTTAATATCCTTGGGCACTTCAGACCATTTTGCGCTCATTTTTGTGTTTGGCCTAACATAGGTTACAATATGCTCCATATCAAGCCCCGCGATTGAGGGGCCCCAATCCGGCACCTGCATTTCATTATATATTTGAAGCGCCTGAAGCCTGAAAAGCTGCATCCACTGCGGATCGTGCTTTTCCTCGGATATTTTTTGCACGATATCAGGGGTTAAACCTTCATTTACCTTATAGGCGTCTTTTTCATCGTCTTTAATATCGTAAATGCTGCGGTCTATATCCGCAACATAAGTTTTATCTGCCAAGTTAATTCCTCCTTTGAAAAAGCGCCGAATTATTCGGCAGCGTTTTCATACGCCTCAAATCCGTTTTCGTTTATTTCGTCAACAAGAGAGCCGTCGCCGGTTTTAACTATTTTGCCGTTTACAAGCACATGAGTGTAATCCACATGCAGGGATTCCAAAATTCTGGTGCTGTGGGTTATAATGATAAGCCCGCCGTTTTTGCTTTTTTGATATTCCATAACGCCCTGTGAAACCGTGCGAACAGCGTCTACATCAAGGCCGGAATCCGTTTCATCCAAAATCGCAAGCGAGGGATGAAGCATAAGCATTTGCAAAATCTCCGCCTTTTTCTTTTCGCCGCCGGAGAAGCCCACATTCAAATCGCGGTCGCCGTAAGCGGGATCCATTTGAAGCAGCTTTGCCGCGGCTTCAAACTGCTTGTTAAACTCCCAAAGAGGCACTCTTTTGCCGCCCCTTTGCTGCAAGGTGCTGCGAATAAAGCCCTTTAAGGTTATTCCCGGCACCTCAAGCGGATTTTGGAAAGAGAGAAACATGCCCTGCTTTGCGCGCTCATCCGCCGCCTTAGCATTTATTTCCTTGCCGTGAAACAGAATTTTGCCGCCCGTGATTTTATAAACGGGATTGCCCATAAGCGCATAGCCGAGGGTGGATTTGCCCGCGCCGTTAGGCCCCATAAGCACATGGGTTTCGCCCTTATTAACCTTAAAATCTATTCCGTGCAGAATTTCCTTTTCGCCAACGGAAACCTGCAAATTTTGCACATCAAGTAAATTTTCAGCCATATCAAGCCATCCTTTCGATTTGCCCGCCGCAAACGGCAAAGCAAACATCACTCATTTTTATACACCTAAATAATAACGGTTATTTCCTACTTTGTCAATAGGAATTGTAATGTTGATTTAGTTAAAACAAAAGCGGCAGTGCAAAAGTACGATGAATTGTTGATTTTTCACATAAAAGAGCCGAAAAAAATAAGCACAAGGGCAAGGCCTTGTGCAAAATTACGATATTCGCTGCCGTTTGTTTTTATTTTTTTGATGGCGGAAAGCGAAAATTTAAAATGCGTTTTAAGCATTGGCATTTTTGGATTTTGCCGATTGCTTTTTGAAAAATAAAGCCAACACAATTATTCCAAAAACGGCGCAGATAAATTCCGAAGCTGGAAAAGAGCACCAAACGCCTGCCATTCCGAAAGCGGCGGAAAGTGCAAAGGCAATAGGCACAATAACCGCAACGCCCCTTAAAACAGAAAGCACATGCGCCGGGCGCGGATTTTCAACAGAGGTTAAAAACACCGTAAGCACCACATTAAATCCCAAAAACGGAGCCGCCGTATAATAAAGCCGCAAGCCCTGAACCGCAATTTGCTGAAGGATGGCATTATTTTCGCTGTTAAAAGCAGATGTTATCGGATTTGCAAAAATTGCAAGCAAAGGATACATAACAGCCGAGCCGAGCACCGCCGTTACGCAAGCATATTTAAAGAATTTGCAGGCAGCTTTAAAGTTTCCTTCGCCGTGAGCACGGCTTGAAAGCGGCTGCATTCCCTGCGCCACGCCGGTGTAAACAGACGAAACAACAAGCGACATATTGGAAACAACACCGTAAGCGGCAACACCGATGTTGCCGGCAAGGCGCAGAATGATCATATTAAACACAAGAATAACCACACCCACGGAAAGCTCCGTTACAAGCGACGGCGCACCGAGCGCCGCCACATTGCCGATAACCTTAAAGCTCGGCGCCATGCGGCGAAAATGGAAGCCGTTTTTACCCTTTATTTTGTGGGAAGACAAGATAAGCATGCTTATGCACGGTGAAAAGCCCGTGGCAAGCACGGCGCCGAAAATTCCGAGTGCAAGAGGATAAATAAAAATATAATCCATCACTATATTTGAAAGGCTGCCTACCGTCATGGCGGCAGTGGAAAGGCCGGGTGCGCCGTCGTTTCTGACAAAAGCTATAGCAATGTTATTAAAGATAAAACCCGGTGAAAACAGCATAATAACCTTTAAATAAATTGCCGTGCTTTCAAGCACCTCGCTGTTTGCCCCAAGAGTAGACGCAATTTGCGTTGAAAAAAGCGCACCACAAAGCATATAAACCGCCGAAAAGAACGCGGCGGCATACATTGTGTTCACAAAAGCGCTGTCCATACCGTGCGAATCGCCGCGGCTTTTGCAAACATTATATTTGGTTGCGCCGCCCATAGCAAGCATAAGCCCCGTGCCGTTTACAATATTGAATATCGGCAGAGCAAGATTAAGCGCCGTGAGCCCGTTTGCGCCGACGCCGTTTGCAATAAAAAAAGTATCCGCCAAAATATAGACGGACATGCCTATCATACCTATTACATTAAGCGAAGTATATTTTGCAAACAAAGCAAGATCCTTGTTTTTCATAACAATCACCACAGCCTTTTAATAAAAAACCGACCGCATCTTGCATCTTTTAAAGCCTGACGATGCAAAACACGGTTAAAACGCCGCCCGGCGGCGGCCGTATTATTTCATTTAACGGTGATATTATTGCACATAGGAACGCAAAAGTCAATCGCCAAAGCGCACATTTGACCCATATTTTACAAAGGCAAAACAGCCTTTTAAATTTGCATAAAAGCCGCAAATATCAAGCGGCATAAAAGCGCAAAAAAATGCCGTGCCTTGGAGGCACGGCATTTTGAATTTAAAATTTGAAGGCGATTTCGGATTATTCCGCTGCGGGAGCCTCTTCGCCGTCTTTTTTCTTTTCTTTGAGGAGAACGAATTTTTCCATCGGGAAAAGAACAACCATTTGAACGAAGCCTGCTGCCATTGAAGCGATAAGGCGGGCAACGGATTCGTTTGTTACGATATTAAGGAACCAGTTTGTGGCCTCAACCTTTAAGAGAGCACCAACGATTGCGCCCTGCATCCAAGTTGAGAACAGGATAAGCGCAAGAAGAAGCACAATATAAACTGCGAAATTATACCACGGTGCATCGGATTTAAAGGTGGTTTTCTTATTCTGATAGAAGCCATAGATATTTGCAATAAGGTTTGAAAGCAGGAACGGAAGCACATAGCCCCAGGTTACAACACCGTCAATAACATACTTTTTAGCCTCTTCAGAGCCGGTGGTGAACATTGTGGGGGTAAAGATACCTCTTAAAAATTCCGGAAGCAATGTGTGAATTTGGTCGCAAACAAGCGGAAGAAGTGCCGCAAGTGCAAGCTGAATAATTGTTACAAGGCCGGAAACAACAAGGAACTTAACGATTTGCCACAGTGTTTTGAAAAACGAGCCTTTGCCCTCGGCCTTATCATCAATACCGCCGAGGCTGAACTTTTTCTTTTCTTTTTCTGCCATAATTTTTACTCCTTAAATAAAAGATTGAGAAGCGGCGATAATTCCGAACACGCCGCTTCAAATAATTATCTATTAAAGTATAACAAATACGCCTGCAATATGCAAGAATAATTTAATACTTTGTTTATAAAAGAAGCCCCAAAGCAATGCTGCCCGTAACGGCATGCACAATTGCAATGACTGCCCAAACAACAAGCGCAATCACGCCTGCGATAATCGCAAGCAACAAAATAACGCACAAAATCAATATGAGCAAAACGAGCGGACCTTTTTTGCTCTTTTTAACGGGATCTTCAAAATGGGTGTAAAAATCCTTTGGCTCGGTTGCTTTTTCACCGCCGTCGTTAAGCGGATAAAGCTTTAAGGTTGCTTTTTCATCGCAAATGCCGTTGTTCCAAAGAAGCGGCTCCACAAGCGCTCTTGCCGTGGTGGCGCCTTTAAGCACCTTGCCGAGCTTGAAGCCGATTGTGTTAAGGAAGCTGTCGATAACATTAAGAAAAGCACAGGTGATTTTATATTCGCGGGTTTCGGGGCCGTAAGGCGAATCACCGCAATAAAGATTTTGCACCAATTCAAGGATGAAATCCACAACCTTATTATTTGCGATATCCGCAATATCGCTTTTTTTAAGGCCGCTTTCTTTTTTGCAAAGCCGCCAAACTTTTTTAATGGTGAGCTTATTGAGCCATTTTCCTATGGGTTTAATGAGCCACGCAAGCTTTTTAACCTTTTCACCCGGTATTGAAAAAGCGGGAGTGAGCTCTGCAAGGCGATTTATATCATTGCCCATTGCCCAAATAACCTCTCCTATCATACCGAAGAAAAAGCCCTTCATATATTCGTCAAACGGTTTGCCGGCGGTGTCGAGCCCCGGCACATCCTTGATAACCTGAGTGTCTACCCTGATTTCGCCGGCGCGGGGATCAAGCGTTACCGTGCGCATAACCGGAGGGCAGCCTATTAAAGAGCCGCAGGAAACATCATAAAAAACATTGCCTTTTTTTGAAACGGTGTAAGAAATATCGTGAATATGAGTATGGCCCGAAAGCATGCAGGAAATGCCGTTATCGGCAAAAATCTCTCTCGTATCCTCACAACCGCGCTGCATATCTCCCTTGCCGATTATTGCATAAAACGGGCTCGGCGCAATCATCGGATGATGAGTCATGGCGATAACGAATTGGTCGTTTTTGCGCGCATCCTCAAGCTGCTCCAAAATCCATTTTTTACATTCTTCGCTGTAGCCCGAACCGGGGGCATCCGGATTGCCGTTTTTATCATCGTTCAAAGCAAAGAGCCTGTAACCCGGAGCAAGCTGCACAACATAGCAAAGCGACGGCTCATAGGAAGCTATGGCCTCGTTGGGGCCGAATTCATAATACATATCCCACAAATCATGAATATTTTCAACCGCAGGAACGGTTATGGTTTTATCGCCGTCATAGCCCTCTGCCTTGCCGCCCTCTTTAAAATCGTGGGTGGAGGTGATAACATAAACCCTTTTGCCGCGCTTTTTCAAATCGCGCAGCATCTCGATAAATTCCTTGTGGGATTCGATTTCGCCGTCTTTAGTGGTGTCGCCCGAAAGAACAACAATATCCGTGGAATTATCCTCGCAAAGCATATCGAAGCCTTTTTTGATTACAAGATCCGTATCCTTAATAACCTTTTGGCTTTTTGATTCCGCCTTATCGTATGCGGCGCCGTGATCGCCGCCTTTTCTGGAATAATAATGGGTGTCCGTTATAAACTGAATTTTAAGCGGCTCATTATTACTGCCCCAAATTTTACCTGCCATAAATATTTAAACTGCCTTTCTGCAAATAATTATTCCTTAACGCAAACGCAAAGCTTGCCGCCCTTAACATCGCCGCCGAGTGTGATTTCGATTATGCCGGCGGATCTTTCGTTTATCTCAACCGGGCTGCCGTTTAATTCGGCGCGATATTTGTTTTTATCGTTAAGGCACACAAGGATTGTGTACTTATCGCTGCCGCCGTAATATTTAAAATCGATTTCGGCCGAATCGGCTGTCGTGATTTCTTTATCCACCCAAATATCAAGGCCGCTTGTTACCGTGCCCGGCTTATAATAAGCATTTGCCCAAATGCAAACGGGAGCGGAAAGGCCGCCGAAATTATGGAACCAGCCGCCGCGCTGAGTTTCGATGCCGAAGCATTCATATGTGCAATACGAAAAATCGGTTTCCGCTTTCCACATATCAAGCGCGCGCTTTGCGATTTCAAACGCAAAATCAGCTTCGCCGAGATCAAACATTGTTTTCCACAAAAACCATTGGTGCGACATCCACACATTGCCGTTCCAATAGCCGTCGTTAAAATAATAAGAAGCGCTCATATCAACGGCGGAAATGCCGCTTTTGCTCCACATTTCATTTGGATTTTTTATGTGGGCAAGAAGCCTTTTAACTCTGTCTGCCGGAGCGGCACCCGCAACTATCGGGTAAACGCCGTCCATGCCCTTATTCATATTTTCGCCCTGCTCATTTCTGAGATAAGCGCAAAGGTTTTTGTTTTCGTCATAAACCGTGTATGAATAATAGCCGGCTTTTTCATCCCAAGCAAGGGCATTAAGAGCCGCCGTGGATTGCTCGATATCCTTCGTGAGGCGCTGTGCGTCCTGCTCCTTGCCGAGTGCAAGAGCCACCATGCGCATAATCTTTGCCGCACGAATGATATGTGATGTTGAAATGCAGGGGCAAATTCTGTCCATCATCTGCTTATCTATCATATAAACCTGAGCGGGATAATCGTCCATACCCGAGCAGGAATACCAATAATCGTAAGTGGTGAGCAGTCCGTTTTTGAATTTTGCCGTAGTGGAGCCGTTTTCGCCCGCAAGGAAGCGATAATAGCGCATCATTTTATCATAAAGCGCCAAAAGCTTTTCCTTATCGTTTTCGCGCTTGAGCATTTCAAGATACTGCACAAACTGAGTGGGCACAAGGCTGCCGTGAAGCAGGAAATCAAAATCCTTATTATCATCGTCTGAAAGATAGGTTTCAAGAATATATTTTGACTTTTCGGGGCTGAATTCCAAAACGCCTGCGCCGATTACACCGCTGTCCCATGTATAAAAGCTGTCCCATCTTTTGCCGGGGGTGAAATGAATAACATTTTCGCCGTGCTTATAAACGGGGTAAACAACATTTGTGAGCAGAGTAGATTTAAGAATTTCGGTTGAAAGGGTGTATTTTTTGCCCTCTTCGTTATAGCCTGCATCCTCTGTTACGCTTGCTTTTTTATAAATCGCCTCATATTCGGAATCCGAAAGCGGCTCAAAAGCCTCCTCTGAAACAACCATGTATTCAACATGAGTTGATTGCGGGTCGATAAATATAGACTGAATAAGCGCATTGTGGAAGAAGCCTTCGTCGCTTTTCTTTTCCGTAAAGCTTTCGGAGAAGGTGCGCCTTAATTCGTCATAAGTGTGGTCGCCGTTTGAAAGTCTGTTCGGCAAAGCGTCTTCAAGGCAGCCGGAATCGAGGGTGCGCTCTCTTGTGCGCTCGTTGTGAGTGAGCACATAATATGTATCGCCGGTTTCTGGATAGGTGAGTGAAATTCTTTTTCCGTTGCCGCAGGGCTCGGACTTAATTTCGGGAGTGAAGCCGTGCTTTTTGATTTGGGTTTTAATCAAATTTTCATCGCCCGCTTCGGTTACGGCAAGAAAATCAAGCTCAATGCCGCCCTTGCCGAGGCTTACAAATTCGAGCGCGCCGGAAGAAATCGGGAAAGACGCAGTTGTGAGCTCATCGCTGTGGAAGAAGGTGATTTTTTCGCCGCAGAGCAAAAATTCAGCGTTATCCTCCGTTACGGATTTATAGCGAACGGTAAGCATGGGATTATCAAAACCCGAAATATCGAAATTATAGGAAACAAAATCGCCTTTTTCACAGCCAAAGGGCTTTAAGCCGAGGGCGGGAACATGGTAATTTTCACATCTGTCGCCGAGGCCGAAGCCGCCGGTGAAGCGATAATCCGAGAATTGACCCTTATGCATGCCATCCGGATTTTCGGTATCCCACGGGCGGGGATTTGCATAATTATATTCAACATAATCGTTTGCGCCCTTAAACACGCATTTTTTCGGAAGCGAAGCATCACAATAAAGCGGCTTTGGAAATTCCATTGCCGAATAAGCGTTTAAAATGCAATTTTGCTTTAAATCCGTGTTATTGAAAAATTCACAGCGCATAAGATAGGCTTTATCGTTTATTTTTGAAAAGGAAACATCGCAATAAATCATATCTTTCCACATAAGCTCATAGCGATATGAATAATACGAATAATCACCGTTGCAATGCCAAAGATGATAATTGCTCGGGAAGGTTACATTAGGCACGGGTACCGAGGAATTCCACACGGTGGGGTGCACGGAAAAATCAAATCTTGCACCCGATTGCGGCAGCGAATCCACCACGCGGGAAATTCCCATATATTTTTTTGAATACGGACCCCAAACGGGCATTTTTTCAAGCATCATAAGCAGTACCTCTGTTCACATAATCGAAAAACGCTTCGATTATATACATAATAAATATTTTA
>OGOH01002266.1_pt1 | contig 12271 bp, 10 predicted proteins | sample 1552571 | NCBI WGS metagenome assembly OGOH01 (sample SAMEA2580170, study PRJEB22360) | human gut metagenome | biome: human gut; feature: human-associated habitat; material: faeces | place: Denmark | collected 2008/2010
CGAAGCAGAACAATGAAAGCCCCAGTGGGGCTTTTAAGCGACAGAACGGTCTTGCATAGCAAGATGGAGGGGCTTTGCCCCGACAAGTCCCAGTTTGCTGTACTCGTTCCTAGCAGGGTCTGGGGCAGGCACGCCCCAACAAGAAAGCTGTCCCGGAGGGGCACAACATTTTCAAGAATTGAAAATCTGCGGCCACGGGACGGTTCTTGCTCTGTCATTGCCATTGTAGTTGTAGTCATCTTGTGATACAATATCTCTGACAGGAGGTGTTTTTCCATGATGCAGACATTCGTCCGCCCATCCCGCGACCTGCGCAACCATTACGCTGAAATTTCAGAGATGCTCAAAGACCACGACCATGTGATCATCACAAATCATGGCCGTGGGGAATCCGTTCTCATCAACATTGAGGACTATGCCAAGTACGAGGAGTTCCTGCACCAGCGCTATGTTGCCGAGGCACTCACCAAGGCAAAACAGCAGGCGGCTGACCCCAGCACGCAGTGGGCAGACCACGAAAGTGTATGGGAGACGCTCCATGAACAGTATGACGTATAAAATCAAATATCTGCCCCTTGCCGTGCAGGATCTGAACGATATCGCCCGGTATCTTTCGGGATTTTATCCCAAAACCGCCAGCCGGGTGCTGAAAGAGATGCGGGATAAAATCACAAAACTGGGCGATAACCCGAAGATGTGTGAAATCTATCCTCTTGACCCGGTATATCGCAAAATGGTCGTTGACCAGTATCTTGTATTTTATCAGGTCAACGACTATGCCAGAACCGTGGAGATTCACCGTATTCTCCGTGGTTCGTGGAATCTGCCACAGTATCTGGAATAAACGGTTCGGGTTCGAGTGCTGTGGAGAATGCTCCACCATGATCCCCAGGCCATTTGGTCTGGGGATTTTTTGTGGTGGGCGGTACAGGACTTGCACACGGTCCGGCCTGCCGTTCCGGTCGTCGCGCCTCCCAGTTCAGCAGGAAAAAGAGCAACAAAAAAGCAGTTCTGCCGAAGCAGAACTGCCAGGTTTGCGATACGGGGTAAATCAGCGCTTGCTGAACTGGGGTGCACGACGTGCAGCCTTCAGACCGTACTTCTTACGTTCCTTCATACGAGGATCGCGGGTCAGGAAGCCAGCCTTCTTCAGGGTGCTGCGCAGCTCGGGGTCGAACTGCAGCAGAGCGCGGGACAGGCCGTGGCGGATAGCGCCAGCCTGGCCGGAAGTACCGCCGCCGACAACGTTAATCACGATGTCGAACTTGCCATCGGTGTTGGTCAGAGCCAGCGGGCTGCGGACCATCAGCTTCAGGGTTTCCAGGCCGAAGTAATCGTCGATATCACGATTGTTGATGGTAATCTTGCCGGTGCCATTGTAGACGCGGACGCGGGCAACGGAATGCTTACGACGGCCAGTGCCGTAGAAATACTGTTTAGTTTCGTACATCTTCTATTGCCTCCTTATCAAAATTCCACAACTTCGGGCTTCTGGGCAGCATGTGCATGCTCAGCAGTCTTGTAGCAGTGCAGGCGGGTCATAGCCTTAGCGCCCAGGGTGTTGGAAGGAACCATGCCCTTAACAGCGTAGGTCATAGCCTTATCGCTGGCTTCAGCCATCAAGGTCTTATACTGGGTTTCCTTCAGGCCGCCGATCCAGCCAGAATGGGTGCGATGATACTTCTTTTCCAGCTTCTTGCCAGTCAGAACAGCTTCGTCGCAGTTAATCACGATGACATGGTCACCGCAGTCAACATTGGGGGTAAAGGTAGTCTTGTTCTTACCACGCAGCAGGACAGCGGCCTGGGCAGCAACACGGCCGAGCGGTTTGCCGGCAGCATCAATAACATACCACTTGCGGTCGACCATCTCAGCGGGCTTAGCGAGAGTAGTGCTCATGATTTGAATCCTCCATACTTTATAGTGACGCATCCGAATCATTTCGGTTTATTCAAAGCGCAATGCACAGCACGGCACTGCGCTGATTTCGCGCAAGTATGATTTTAGCAAATACGCGCTGTTTCGTCAAGGGATTTTGCAAACAAAATCATTTTATTCTCGCGTAGCTCTTGTTTTCTTATGTTTTCTCTTGTTTTCTAACGTTTTCGCAAACGGCATTTTACTGTTTTGCCTTTTGCACTTGTTTTTGTGTACCCTGCAGCAAAGTGTTCTGCCCGCTTTGTGCAGTCTGCTGGTTTCCGGTTTTCTCCCCTGCCCTGCTTTGCCAGCCAAACTGCGGCGCGGGCGCGGCTTTGTTTTTGCAGCTCCTGTGCGGTGCTTTGATAAAATTCTTCCGATTTGGCTGCGGCTGTTGGCATTGGGCAGCAGGATGTGCTATAATAGCGATGTTTATAGTATCGTCTTAGAGTGTATAAAGGTAAGGTGGAACGGGCATGCAGCGCTTGGAGGGTCTGCTGCGCAAGGCAGTGCAGGATTACGAGATGATCGCACCGGGCGACCGGGTATGCGTTGGTGTTTCCGGCGGGAAGGACAGCGTTGCGCTGACCGTGGCGCTGGGACACCTGCGGCGGTATCTCGGCGTTCCGTTTGAGGTCATGGCGGTCACGCTGGGCCCGCGCTTTGGCGGGGTGGAAGCCGACTACCAGCCACTTGCGGACCTGTTTGCGCAGGAAGGCATTCCTTACGAAATACGGCGCACGGATATCGGCCCCGTGGTATTTGATTACCGCAAAGAGCCGAACCCCTGCGCGCTGTGTGCCAAAATGCGGCGCGGGGCACTGCACGCTGCCGCGCAGGAACTTGGCTGCAACAAAGTGGCGCTGGGGCACCACCTGGATGATGCCGTGGAGACTTTTTACATGAACCTTTGGCGGGAAGGCCGTATTGGGTGTTTTTCGCCCGTGACCTATCTGGACCAGCGCAACATTACGCTGATCCGGCCAATGATCTTTGCCACCGAAAGCGAGGTAAAAAGCGCGGTATACCACGCCGGGCTGCCCATCATCAAAAGCCGCTGCCCGGCTGATGGCGCCACAGTGCGCGAACAGACCAAATTGTTTGTGCAGCAGATGAGCCGGGACGACCCGGCTTTCCGTCAGAAAACACTGCACGCTTTGCAGCAAAGCGGCATTGACGGCTGGCGGCCGCTGCATACCGGGCGCACGCGGGGCTTGATTCCCCGTTGTGTTTTGTATCGAAATGGGGTGGATTGCAATGACGAACGAACTGTACGAAAAGCATTGTTGGGCATTGGTTGATCTGGATGCTATGCAGAGCAACCTGGCACTGATCAAAAAGACGGTGGGCGCGCCGGTGTGCTGCGTTGTCAAGGCGGACGCTTACGGCCACGGCGCCGCTGTGGCCGGGCCCTGGCTGGAAGAAAACGGTGCAGCCGCTTTTGCGGTCAGCTGCCTGGCCGAAGCGCGGCACCTGCGCCGCCACGGGATCAGTAAACCCATCTTGATCCTGGGCTACACCGACCCGCTGCAGGTGGATCAGCTGGCGTTCAACTGCATTACCCAGACCGTCTATTCCGAAGAGTATGCCAAGGCGCTTTCCGCTGCCGCCCAAAACGCCGGCGTGGAGGTATACTGCCACTTTAAGGTTGATACCGGTATGGGACGCATTGGGTTCAGCGTGCGTTCTGACTTTGAGGCGGCAATCGCTGCCATGGAGCGCTGCGCCGCCGAGGGGCACGGCCGTGACGCCATAGCGGGTCTCGCCCTTCGTGAAGCCGATGGAGGGGCCGGGCAGGCCCAGCATGAACTCGGTCACGCGCACGCCGAAGGCCCGAGCGGCCAGGTAGTGGCCGCCCTCGTGGATGAACACAAGGAAGCCGATGCTGATAACGGCGCAGACGATCATGATGAGGATGTCCACAGATGTCTCCTTATATATGAGAGATTTCCTGCCTCGCGGGGCAGGAACGGGTGTCGCTGGTCATTATAGAAAGCGGGCACCCTTTGTCTTTCCCTTGGAGAGCCGTCTCGGAAAATAACTACAAGCTGGCTACGATCCCTCCATGGTTTCGGAGGGACGTACACCAAATCTGCCGGCTGCGCCCGCCGCCTTGGCTACCGCCACAGCGAGCGCGAGGCACGCGCCTTTGCTACCGCCGCTTGAGAATCGAGCGCCTCGAAGTCCCGCCCTTTTCCCACTGAAGACCCGTCGAAGTCCCTTTTGGCTCCTCGCGCCGACCGCTTTTTCGTCGCAAAAAAAATACGACTCCCGCACGGTCGGGGGAGGGAACGAACTGGGACATTCCCGCGTCATTTCTACGGTTCGGCTCTCGTAAGGTTATCGGCGTCAGGCATCGGGCGCCGTACGCCAAACCTTCCAGCCCGCATTCCTTCGAGACACGGACGTCACGATTGCGCCCCACGCCTGACTCTCTTTCGTCAATCGAGCAGCGCGGACACGTGGCCGCGCAGAGAGGAGTCACCGTGGATTCACTCGATCCCGTCCCCGCGCGCCCGCCCCTCCAAGGAGGCCGCGCCCTTTTCAACATGGTTCTTGCCTTCCTACTGCTCGTGGGCCTCATCCCCGCGATGTGCGCCCCTGCGACCTCGGCAGTCGCCACGGAAACCGAGGGGGTGCCCGTCATGTTCCACTTTAAAGACTCTGCGGGCGAGACCATCGACTTCGCCAGCATCACCGCGCCATACGACCTGCAAGAAGGGCACATTGTCGCCACGGTCGATGAGGGCGGAGCGCTTGGCCTCGACGAAGCGCTCAGCTTCGCCGTGTACGAGCACTACGCCACCTTCGGCGACCGCCAGCGCGACATTACCGATGAGTGCTCCCTTGATGCCGCAGCGGGCACCGTAAGCATCCCTGAGTCCTATGCGAACACCCTGGACACCCTCGGCATCGTCTTCGAGCTATCGCCCGCACATCCCGCCTATGAGCGCTTTGTGCTCGCCGACCTCGACACGAGTCCGCAGGAGCTCACCGTCGGCGAAGAGACAACGACCATCGCCTCGGACATTCCCGATATCCTCGCCGAGGCTGGCGGCATCGCCCCCTTCGCAGCCGCCTTCCCCGGCCAGACCGAGAAGCACTACGCGCTCAACCCCTATATGCGCCTCGAAACCTTCGATGTCGACATGCCCCGCAAACAGGAGGCCTATGGGTTCCCCAGCGATCTGGTAGGCTCTTATGGGTTCGGCGCTTTCTTCGGCACCTCTCAGCACTGGGTGAACGGAGTTTCCCAGGGAACGAACTTCAACGACTACGTGCTGAACACCGCATCGAGCAGCTTCGACGCCGTCGTGGACGCGTTCCTTTACGAGACGATCGCCGCCCGCAACGGCGCCGATGCGCCCTTCGCCACCTCGCGCACCGGCAGCGACTACCGCGCTCGCTTCCTCACCACGGGCAACGACTACAAGGACACCAACTACAGCGGGGGAAGCGCACCCACCAACCGCGCCATGGCCCAAGCCACCTGCGGTACTGCCGGCGTTTCCAACGGCTACGGCGCCGTGGCAAGCAACCCCAACGGCGACAACTACATCACTTACAAGGGCACCTACACCGGCTCGCAATCCGCGTACAACGGATGGTACAAGTTCTACTACAAAATCGATGCTCGATCCGCTGCCACCAACAAAGAGTTCCAGGACGTTGTCGGCTACCTGCTGGTGGAGCCCATCAACACCGGGCGCGCCCAGGTCGTGAAAACCTCCGCCAACCCCGCCATCTCCAACGCCAACGGGAATTACTCGCTCGCCAACGCGGTGTTCGGCGCCTTCTCCACTCGTGCAAGCGCCGAAGCGGCGGCCGAGCAGGCTGCCAAGGGCGCCTGGGGAAGCTGGCAGGCGGCCCGCACCTGGGCTCAGGCCAATGCTTCGTTTACCCTCGTTACCGGGGCGGATGGCAGAAGTGCGGTCGCCGAGGACATCGAGGGCGGCGACTATTACTTCTGCGAACTGTTCGCCCCGCCCGGATTCCGCCTGAACAGCGCCGTCCAGAAGGCGACCGTGGAGGCAACCAGCGACGAGAGCGTCGTGTGCCAAGTATCCTTTGCCGATGAACCCATGCGCGGCTCCATCGACTTGCTCAAGCAGTCGGGCTATCCCGAGGTCACGATGGGACACCCCGGCTATACCTTGGCGGGCGCCGTCTATGGCGTGTACGCGGACTCGGCCTGCACAAAGCTCGTCCGCGAAATCCGTACGAGCCTGAACGGCGATGCCGACGGCTACGGACGCATCGACGAGATGCCCATCGGCTCCTATTGGGTGCGCGAGACCAAGCGCCCTCTGGAGGGCTATGCTCTGGATAGCCGAACCTATGCCGTGACCGTCGCTGATCGTTCCGTCACCCGCGTGAATACCACTGCCGTCAGCGACAAGGCAAAGTTGAATCCCCTCTCCCTTCTTATCCAGAAGAAGGATGCTCAAAGCGGTCAGAGCCATGCGCAGGGTGCTGCCACCCTCGGCGATGCCCACTTCCGCATCGATTATTATGCGGCCAAGAACGCTTCCCTGGACGCCCTTAAGACCCTCGAGCCGCAAGCAAGCTGGGTCGTGCGCACCAACGACGAGGGCGCCTTCTTGCTCGACGAGGCGGAGGGCAGCTTCACACACACTTTGGCCGACGGAACAACCGAAGAGCTTCCCTACAAGGTGGCAGGTGATGCGTTCTACAAGCTCTCCAACGGCCGCATCGCGCTTCCCATCGGCACCTATGTCATCCAGGAAGTGAAGGCACCGCGTGGCTACCTTCTCGACGAGACCGTGCACGTGCGCCACGTCACCGATGCCGACACCGATGGCGAGATTATCGAGACCTTCGATGCGGAACAGAACGGCGATCTCGTCACCGACCGCGTCGCCCGCACCGATCTGCGCTTCATGAAGCGCGCCGACGGCGCCGCGAAGCTGGCCGGCATCCCCTTCAAGCTCACCTCGAAGACGACCGGCGAATGGCACATCCTCGTCACGGACAAGAACGGGCTCGCTTCCACGGAATCTACCCCGGGCCATCCCCACGACGCGAACACGAACGCCAACGACGCGCAGTTCACCGCTCCTGACGGCAGCTTCCAGATGCCGCTTACGTTGGACACCGAGGCCCTTGATGCCACAGCGGGGATCTGGTTCGGTCTCAATGCCGAAGGGGCGTCCGTCGCTGCGGACAATGGACTGGGCGCACTGCCCTTTGACACGTACGAGCTGGAAGAGCTTCGATGCCCGGCCAACGCAATCTTCGAGATGATCCGCGATGAAATCGTGGTTGACGAGAGCGATGAGGGGCTCGTCATAGACTTGGGCACTCTCAACAACACGGGCACCGGCAAGCCCACGATCCGCACGAGTGCCTACGACGGTCTGTCCGACGATCTGTACGACACGCAGATCAGCGCCGATGCCAAGGCCGTCGTCATCGATCGAGTCACTTATTCTGGCCTAGAGCCCGGAGAGCCCTATCTGCTTCGGGGAACCCTCATGGACAAAGCCACCGGAGAGCCGTTCCTCGTGAATGAGGAAGAAGTCGCCGCCGAGCTTGAGTTCGCTCCCGAGGATTACAACGGGTACGCAAACGTGACCTTCGCCTTCGACGCCTCGGCGATCACCGAGGACACCAACCTCGTCGTCTTCGAGACGCTTCTGCAGGATGGCGTCGAAGTAGCCTCGCACCGCGATCTCGCCGACCGCAAGCAGACCATCGCCGTGAGCCCTATCGCCATCGGCACAACGGCCGTCGACGCCGCCACCGGCACTCACGAAGGCGTGCCAGCCGAAGAGGTCACCATCATCGACACCGTCAGCTACCAGGGACTGACCCCCGGCGAGGAGTACGAGCTATCTGCCGTGCTCATGGACAAAGAGGAAAACGCCCCGTGGCTCGTGGAGGATAAAGTGGTCATGGTAAGCCACCGGTTCATCCCCGAGGAATCCTCGGGCACGGTGGATGTCGAGATCACCATTCCCGGCACCAACTTGGATGGCGTGAGCCTCGTGGTCTTCGAATCGCTGCTGCACGACGACATCGAGGTGGCCCTCCACGCCGACATCGAGGACGAGGGGCAGACCGTCTCCTACGCCTATCCCGACCTGCCGCTGCCGCCGACCGGCGGCGACGAGCCGGAGAAGCCCACTGAGCCCGAAGCCGACGAGCCCGAGCCGACGCGCGTCGCCCAAACCTCGCGCCTCGCTCAAACGGGAGACGAGAGCCTCACGGTGATTTGCCTGGTCGCCCTGCTCGCCGTAGCCGGCGCCGGCGCTGCCTTCGTCGCCTACCGCAAGCGCCGCTGAGAACGCTTCCGGGGCGGCGCCGCTAACTCCGCCGCCCCCGGGCCCACTCGCTTGCGAAGGCGCGGGCCCATGCGTCGACGGCCTTCAGCTGCTCGAGGCTCTCCACGACTTGGACGCCTGCCCCTTCGTGGGCGTCCATGGTCGCTTCGACGCAGCGGGCGATATCGAGGTAGCCGATCTGCTCGGCGAGAAATGCCGCCACCGCCACTTCGTTGGCGGCATTCATGACGGCGGGCAGCGTGCCCCCCACCTCACCTGCATGACGAGCCAGAGAAAGACAGCGGAACGTATCCACATCGGGCGCCGCAAATTCCAGCGAGCCCAACGTCCGAAAATCGAGCGGTCTCACGGGAGCCTCCCACCGCTCGGGATAGGAGAGAGCAAATTGAATGGGAATACGCATATCGGTCGTACCCAAATGAGCCAGAACCGACCCATCGGTAAACTCCACCATCGAATGGATGGCACTCTGGGGCTGCACTACCACCTCGATCTGATCGTAGGGCATCGCGAACAAGTGGTGCGCCTCGATGACTTCGAGCCCCTTGTTCATCAGCGTCGAGGAATCGATGGAGATCTTCGCCCCCATGTTCCAGGTGGGATGGGCCAGTGCCTGAGCTGGCGTGACCGCCTCCAGGTCGGCGATCGTCTTGCCTCGGAACGGGCCGCCCGAAGCCGTCACCCACAGCTTCGAGATCTCGCGCGGATTCTCTCCGAGCAGACATTGGTAGATGGCCCCGTGCTCCGAATCGATGGGCATGAGCGCCCCGGCCGGCCCTGTCGCCGGAGCTACGCCGGAGGCCCGACGATCCGCATCCACCGCTGCTGCCAGCGGCATAATGAGGTCGCCACCCACCACGAGCGACTCCTTGTTGGCCAAAGCGAGCACCTTGCCCGCCTTCAGCGTCGTATAGCTCGCCTCCAAGCCAGCTGCCCCTACCAGGGCGTTCACGACGACATCCACCTCGGGCAGTTGGGTGAGAGCCACGACGGCTTCGGAGCCCACGCCGAAGCTCGCCTCCGCGTCCTCCTGGCCCTCGGGAACGGCCAGCGACCGCACGAGGGCCCGCGCCTCATCGCAACGGGGATCGTTCGCCAAAGCGGCATTCCCCACCGCCAGATGGCGCACGCCGAATTCCCGGGCTTGAGCGAGCAGAACATCCAAGGAGCTGTTCACCGCAAGACCGACGATCTCCAGCTTATCGCCGTGCTGACGCACGACATCGAGGGTCTGGGTACCGATGGATCCCGTAGAGCCGAGTACCGCAATGCGCCGTTTGGCCATGAGAACCCCTTTCACTATGACAGGACACGCAAAGAGCGAACCGGGACGGATCGCCTAGAAAAGAGCATAGGGAATGCAACCGCCGGCTATCAGAAGGATAGCTGCCGTGATGGAGGTGAGGAACAGCGAGTCGCTCCGATCGAGCAGGCCGCCGTGGCCGGGCATGATGGTGCCGGAGTCCTTGAACCCGGAATTCCGCTTGATGCGGCTCTCCGCCAAATCGCCCAGCACTCCCATGCAGCCGGAAATGATGCCGAAGACAATAGCCTGAGGAATGGCCATGGTGATGCCGGGCACCAGCGTCATGAGGCACCAAAATATCACCGACCCCACCAGACCTGCGATGAACCCTTCCCAGCTCTTCTTCGGACTCGTGCGCGGTGCCAGCTTGTGCCTCCCGATTTTGCTTCCCACCAAATAGGCGAAGGCATCGTTGGCCCACACCGACAAGAACAGCAGAAGCACGCAGGCGCCGCCCCACGGCGCCGGCAGCGACACACGGATAATCACCAGTCCGCACAGCAGAAGGCCCGTGTAGGCAGCACCGAAGAAGCTCACCCCCACATCGGGGATGCGGGCCCGCAGCCAGAACACGTACCACACCAAGAGGGCCAGCAGAAGAGCCAAGCTCACCAGCATCGCGCCCACCAGACCGGCAATGTACACACTTAGGGGATAGAGCACGGCCGCAATAATGCCGAGCATCTCGTTGGGCAGCTTCGCATCGGAGCGCAGCATGTAGAAGAACTCGCCGGCGCAGATGCCAGCGACAACCATCAGCATGAGCACCATGGGGATGTTGCCGGCCAGCACGCAGATGACCGTCGCCGCCGTGTAAATTACCCCGGTACGGAAACGCACTTGAAGATCGGAGGGATTGCGCAGCTTGTCCGGCGTCTTGTTCAGCGCCTTCTGCTTCAGGCGATCGCGCTTCTCCTGGCGCGTCTCGCGCTTCTCCTCGCGGGCGGCGCGCTCCTCATCGGAGAGGTCGTAGTGCCAGGGAGGGCCTTCGGGGGCCGATTCCGCATCGCAGACGACGGGAGGCAAGTCGCGTTCCTCATCGGGCTGCAGCCGGTCGAGCAAATGAGTGCGCTCCTCCGAGGGCGCACTCACCTCGTCAGGGGACGCACTCATCCCGTCAGAAGCCGCCGCCCCACGCGCAGCTGACACGCTTCCGCGCTCTTCCGAACGCACACGACGGCCATGGTCGCCTCGGCGCAATCGCTCGCGCGCCGCTCGGGCTCGATCCTTCTTCTCTTCGTCGGAAATCCCCCCGCGCATTTAGGCCACGCCCCCGAAACGGCGGTTCCGCCCCTGATACTCGAGCAGGCACTCCAGGAAGGTGTAGCGGTTGAAGTCGGGCCATAGCACATCGGTGACCACGAATTCGGAATAGGCGATCTGCCACAGCAGGAAGTTCGAGATGCGCATCTCGCCCGAAGTGCGAATGACCAGATCGGGGTCGGGCATCCCGAACGTGTACAGCCCCCGCTCGAACATCTCCTCGGTGGGCTCTATCACTTCCCCGGTCTCTTCGCCCAAAAGCACCGCCTCGCGCATGCAGCCCCGGCAAGCGCGCAGTATTTCCTGACGGCCACCGTAGTTCACGGCCACCACCAGCGTCATACCGTCGTTGTCGCGCGTCTTCTCCCAGGCCTCATCGAAGGCCTCACGCGTCTCTGCGGGAAGCGCCGAGAGATCGCCAATCGTCCGCACGCGCACGCCCTCTTCATGAAGGCCGTCCACTTCGGCGAGCATGGTCTTGGCGAACAGATCCATCAGCCCCACGACCTCATCTTCGGGCCGCTTCCAGTTCTCCGTGGAAAACGAGTAGATGGTCAGATAGCGCACCCCAAGATCCGACGCGCAGCGAATGGCCTCTCGCACCGCCTCGATGCCGGCCTTATGGCCCTTCAGGCGATTCAGCGCGCGCTTCTTGGCCCAGCGCCCGTTGCCATCCATGATGATGGCCACCGACTCGGGAATCCTCTCCGGATCAAGCGCCCGAGGATCAACCCCCTCGGGCGGATCCGGAAATATGTAATCTAAATCCTTATTCATCCCTACCCACCGGTCGTTCGTGAAGCCAGTGAACCCCCTAGATCTCCATGACCTCGGCTTCCTTCTTCTTCAGAACCTCATCGACCTCGGCAACGAACCGATCAGTCATCTTCTGGATCTCGGCCTCGGCCCGCTTCGATTCGTCTTCGGGAAGGTTGTCGTTCTTCACGGCCTTCTCGATCGCATCAAGAAGCCTCTCGGGCGTCACGGGCTTCGAGAGGAAGTCGTCCGCACCGTCCTTCATCGTCTTCACGGCCATGTCGATGTCGCCATGCCCCGTGAGAAAGATGACGGGCAGCTCAATCCCGCGCTCCTCCATCGCCTGCTGAAGTTCGAGGCCGCTCATGCCCGGCATGCGCACGTCAAGCACCACGCAGCCCGGCTCCGACGGGGAATCTCCCGTGAAGAAGTCTTCTGCCCGCCCGTAGGTGACCGTTTTCCATCCTTCCATATCCAGCACGAAGCTCAAGGCTTCGCGCAGATCCGCTTCATCGTCCACAATGCGCACTAAAGCGTGCGCCTGTGCGAAGGCAAGCTGTTCGGGGGTAATCTGTTTCTGACTGGGTCTCATAATGCTTTAGTTCTTTGAAGAATTACCGATTTCTTTTGCCTCTGCAGCTTGGGCAGTGCCTTCGGCCGCCTGATGAAGCGAGAGCGCCCGCGCGAGCGTAGGAAGCGTTGCCACGGCAGCCAATCCGCCCCC
>OGOH01002269.1_pt1 | contig 12241 bp, 11 predicted proteins | sample 1552571 | NCBI WGS metagenome assembly OGOH01 (sample SAMEA2580170, study PRJEB22360) | human gut metagenome | biome: human gut; feature: human-associated habitat; material: faeces | place: Denmark | collected 2008/2010
CCATATCTTACCTTAAATAAAGATAAGTGCAAATGGCAGAAGTTTCTTTTTACGAAATTTTATTTCAAAAAAGTTTCTTACTACTTTACAAAATACCGGTTTTTCCGATATAATCGTATACAATAAAAATTAATAAGAAAAATAGATAGTATGAGGAAACAAAATGAGTAATTTTACCTGTTATGTAGGTGAACAAATAAGAAAATACCGAAAAGCCGGAAAGATGACTCTGCAAGATCTGGCAGATGCCATCCATAAAAGTCGAGCTACCGTATGCAAATATGAAAATGGAGATATCTCCGTTGATATCGAAACTTTATATGAGATCAGCCAGATTCTCCAGGTATCTATGTCCCAGCTTACCACTGGTCTTCCTGAAACAGCCAGTAAACCGTCCAATGCACCGGGAAAAGGACAAAAAAGCCCATTTTTTCAGGCACAGCGGCTATATTTTTACTTTTACGATGGACGCTATCAGCGTACGAAGGATGGCGTCATCGATATTTATGAAAAAAAAGGCGAATCCGGAAAATACGAAGCAACCTTAACGATCTGTTCTGTTTCTGCCAACGGAAGAAGCAGTGAGATTTTTTACACCGGAAAAGTTCTTTACAGTGATATGCTGATCCGTTTTTCCTTTGTAAATCAGTATAACCCACTGGAAGAAGATCTCCTGTACATTTTTAATCCTCTGGAGCTTCGAGATTTTACAACAGGACTTTTGTGTGGGATTTCCAGTGCGGATCTGATGCCCTGCGCATTCAAATGTGTGATCACTTTAAAACCACAGGAGCTTACCGAAGCGTTCCGTCACCAGCTGCTTTTTACAAAAAAAGATCTGAAGCGCTGGGAACAGCTGAATATGTTACTGATAGATAATATGGAAAAGTAGTTTTCTGCAAAAAACGGTACACCTTATATTTTATAAGCTGTACCGTTTTCGTATTTTTCTGTATCAGGGTTTGCCTGCAAACCCACACCGGATCGCCTGTGTCGGACATATCTTTTTACATCTTCCACATCGGATACATTCTGTACTGTTTGGATTTTCCGTCGGATCGACCTCCATCTGGCAGATATTCCTGCATTTTCCGCAGTGAACACATTTTTCTTTATCTACTCTGTAACGAAAAACGGAAACTTTATTAAATACCGAATAAAAAGCTCCCAACGGGCAGATATACTTACAGAATGGCCGGTATATCATAATTGATAAGATAATGGTGATCACCAGGATTGTATTTTTCCACATGTACAGCCAGCCTACTGCACTTCGCATGGATTTGTTCAGCAGCACCAGAGGGATACCTCCCTCCAGCGTTCCTGCCGGGCAGATCAGCTTGCAGAAATATGGCGCTCCCTGTCCCATGATATCTACTACAAACATTGGAAGTATGATCACAAATACAAGAAAGATCACATATTTCAGTTTTCGCAGAAGCTTATCTCCCCGAAATGTCCGGATCTTCTTTGGAAAAGGAATTTTGTTCAACAGATCCTGGATCAGTCCAAAGGGGCAGAGAAATCCGCACACCAGTCTTCCAAGCAACGCTCCCACAAAGATCAGAAATCCAGCTACATAATATGCCATCTTGAAGTTCCAGCTTCCGATCACAGCCTGAAGGGAACCAATGGGACAGGCCCCTCTTGCCCCGGGGCAGGAATAACAGTTCAGCCCCGGAACACAGACATTTTTCAGTTTTCCGGTATAGATCTTTCCAGTCACAAAGCCTGATATGTGACTGTTTGTAAGGGCCGCCCACAATGCCTGGATCCCATGCCGCGGCCATTCATTTATTTTCATCTTCTTATTATCCAATGCCAATACACTCCATACAGATGTTGATCGCTTTTGTAAAAACTACAGATACCTCACCTCTGCAGATTCCCAGTATCATCAGTAAAATCCCCAAAAACGCCAGAGCTGGTCCGATCCACCTGGATTCTGTTATTTTCCGAATCATTTTTTCACTCTCCGTAATGATCATCTTTTACTTTGAAACGTTTTTAAGCTCTTTTTCCACGATTTCCTTCCATTCGTCCAGTGTATGGCTTCCTGTATAGGTATCGCCTACAATGTTTCCATCTTTGTCAACAAAAAATGTTTCAGGAAATGCGGAAATCCCCTGCAGACGGCCGTTCATCATAGTAGTATCCGGCATCAGGAACGGATACTCTGCTTTTGTTTTTTCCTGAAGAATGCCAGCTTTTTTTACAGCCTCCTCGTCCTGATTTCCCTTTTCATCTGTAGTATCAAGCACCACGCCTGCTACTCCGACGCCTTTATCTTTCATTTCTTTATAAAGCTCCTGAAGTTCCGGAATTTCTTTTACACATGGTGAGCACCAGGTTGTAAAAACATTTACCAGCGTCAGGTCATAGTCACTGAATACTTTTTCTGTATATGTTTTTCCATCTATTCCTGTTGTTTCAAATTTTCCTACAGATTTTACATCCTCCGGGTTGACGCTGGTATCCTGTGGCTGTTCAAACACGGAAATATTCTGATACGGTGTCATTTCCGTAATGTCGGTTTTGATCTTTTCCAGCTCCTTTGTCAGCTTTTCATCTGCATCTTTGTTGGTGCTCAGATAATATTTGTATTTCCCGTCACTGCTGCTTCCAAGCTCTTTATGCTCTGTACAGCCAGTGATCTCATCCAGCTTTTTCTGTGAAGCTTCGTCATAAACGCCAATTGTACCAATTCTGTCCAGACCTGCCACCCAGTCGTCATATCCTGTTCCCATCTTCTGTATTTCGGCATTTTTCTGTTCCTCTGTCATTTTGCTCCAGCTTACATAGGCATATGTCACTGCGTTGGTCTGATTCTCAAAATCTTCCGTAGTAAGCATTGCAATGCTCTGATCCTTGATCTGCTTTAACAGCTCCTTCGAAAGTGAAAGCTTCAGTCCCAGAAACGGATATTCATAAGAATCCTGTGCCTTGCAGGTTACGTCGGAAGGCTTAAATGTACCTGCTACCAGATCTGATGAAACTGCCTCTCCATCCACCGCCATTGCCTCTCCGATATCTGCTGTTTCCGTGCTCTCTGCCGCTGTTACCGGCACACTTCCTAATGCAGATATTCCTAATACCGCTGCTGCCATAAGTGCTGTTATTTTCTGTGTTCTTAATTTCATTGTTTATATTCTCCCTTCTGATATCACCGGCCCATATCCGGAACCGACGTATATTTTATATGTAAATCTTGCTCTCTGTAGCCTTACTATATCATCTCCTGTATAAAATCTCTGTTAAGAAGTGAAAAAATTTACAGGAATTTTATGCTATACATGATATGATAGATAACAAAGCAAAATCAACTGTTTTTTAGGAGAATTTACTATGCATATATTGATAATCGAAGATGAAAAGCAGCTCTGCCAGTCTATTGCGGAGGGACTTCGCATGGATGGCTATGAAGCGGACACATGTTTTGACGGGGATGAAGGACTGGAATTATGTCTGGTGGAAAATTATGATCTCATCCTTCTTGATCTGAACCTTCCTGGCGTTGATGGTCTGGAAATCCTGCGCCAGTTTCGGAAATCCGATACTTCCACTCCCGTTTTGATCCTATCTGCCAGAGGACAGATCCAGGACAAGGTAGAAGGGCTTGATCTCGGTGCCAATGACTATCTCACAAAGCCTTTTCATTTTGAAGAGCTGGAGGCACGGATCCGAAGTCTGACACGAAGGAAATTTATCCAACAGGATGTATGTCTGCAATGCGGACGTATCAGCTTTGATACCCGTACAAGAAAGGCCAGTATCGATGGACTTCCCCTTTCTCTGACCCGAAAGGAAAGTTCTCTTCTGGAATATTTCCTTCTTCATCAGAACCGTATCATAAGCCCGGAAGAAATGATCGAGCATATCTGGGACGGAAGCGTCAACAGTCTCAGCAATTCCATTCGTGTCCACATTTCTTCTCTTCGAAAAAAGCTGCGCACAGCTCTCGGCTTTGATCCAATACAGAATAAGATCGGCCAGGGTTACATTTTAACGGAGGATATACAATGAAAAAAATAACCGGAAAGCTTTCTCTTCAATGGCGTCTGACACTGATCACCGCACTGCTTATGACAGTCACCTGCATTCTGATGTATTTTTTTATCAGCCAGTCTGCAGTTGCCGGAATGGAGGATCTGGGAGATTACATGATACGGATCGATAACACAGATTCTGCTCCCATCACCTTTAATATGAATCCCTCCGTCTTATTTCCGGAGCTTTCCGATCAGCTGCAGCTAACAAAAAAACTGTTTCTCACCAAAGGACTCATGGTAACAGGGATCATCATCCTTCTCAGCAGCATCTGCACTTATTTTATCAGCCGTCAGGCATTACTTCCACTTCGCAGACTCAGCCAGGAGGTAAACCAAATAGAGGTCCAGAACCTTTCAGAGGCTCTTGAAGTTCCTGCTACCAATGACGAAATTTCCCGCCTGACAATTTCATTTAACAAAATGCTCGCACGCCTGGATGAGGCATTTACTGCCCAGAAGCAGTTTTCTGCCAATGCAGCCCATGAGCTTAGGACTCCTCTTGCCGTTATCCAGACAAATCTGGAGGTTTTTGCCCGCAGGGAAGCACCTGCTTTAAAGGATTATCAGGAGATTTTTGCCATGCTCCAGGAACAGACCGGGCGACTTTCCCATCTGGCTGAAATCCTCCTAGATATGACCGGTGTACAGACTGTTGAACGTTCCGAAAGGATCTCTCTGGCAGCACTGACGGATGAGGTTTTCTGCGACCTGGCTTCTGTAGCGGAACAGAAGGATGTTGAACTGATCCAACAGGAAGGGGACTGCATTATTACCGGAAGCTATCTGCTGCTGTATCGCGCTGTGTACAATCTTGTGGAAAATGCGATCAAATACAATCACTCCGGTGGAAAAGTAACCGTAAATATCCATCCTTCCGAAGAAATAACAGATACATCCACCTCTGTCAATTACGTCTTTCTTGAAGTCTCCGACACCGGAATCGGCATTCCTCCTGAATATCAGGAAAAAATCTTCACCCCGTTCTTCCGTGTAGACAAATCAAGAAGCCGTGCTATGGGAGGTGCCGGCCTGGGGCTTGCACTTGTCAGTGAAATTGTCAGACAGCATAACGGACAGGTAAAAGTACTGGAAAGCAGCAAAAAAGGCAGCATGATTGCAATTATTCTGCCAGTCTGAACATGTTTGTATTACATTTACTTTATATGCTCATGAACGGTTTTCTGAGGATTTACCGCAATGTTTCCGCTTTTCATGGCATCCTCTGTCATCTGCGCAAAATACTCATCCGTAACCCCGGTGTCCGATAATTTCGCAGGGATTCCAACCTGGGCGTTCAGCTCATAGCCATTACTGCTCACCAGACCGGAGATCGCCGGTGCGCCAAAGGTTGCAAATACAATGCCGAACATGACAAATCCGTAATTCTCCCCGGTGTGCTTCATTCCGAAAATAGAGCTTGTCAGGGACTGAAAGCTTCCCATGATGCCGCCGTAGCAGCCGTACATCAGCACAACAGCAACCGTTACTGCCAGGGATCTTGATACAGCGAGAACTCCCATAGCGATCACTGCCACGATCAGCACTCCTTTGATGCAGACGATCCTTCCCACTTTATCTGCAAGTGTCGGAAGCACCAGTCTTGCTCCCGCATTGACAATGGATCCAAGCATAACGGCGCTGACTGCCACTGCAGACGGAATCCCAAGGTCGATCTGGTAGGTCTGGGATACCGGTGAAACCATAAAATAAGAAATCAGTCCAAAGAACATGGTCGCAAGAAGAAGATAAAAATTTATTGTACGCATCATCTCTCCGGATGTATACTGCTTCATCTCCGATGTTCCGGACTTTGCCGCAGAGCCACCTGCGTTCACCAGACTCTTATCGGGTGCCTGAAAAAAGATGCCGCACAGGATCCAGGAAACTGCGATGGCTGCCCCAATGATCAGAAAGGTTTTCTGCACGCCCTCTGCCTCCAGCAGCTTTCGACTCAGCGGCGCCAGGAAAAATCCGCAAAGTCCGTTGGCAGTTACCACAACGCCGGAAGCAAATCCGGTACGGTCCGGGAACCATCTCTGTACCGTTGCCAGAATCACCGTATAGATCATTCCCTGACCAAATCCCTGCATCACTCCATAGGAGAGATACATAGGAAGCGGTGTGGAAACGATCAGAAATGCGGATGCCAGGATTCCTGCCGCAAAGATCCCGCCTCCGATCCATACAATCGTCTTTTCCTTAAAGCGGTTCTGCATCCTTCCGCCTACGATATTTCCGAATACAAAGGTGCTCAGTGCCAGATAAAAGCACATGGATGCCTGTCCCTGACTCCAGCCTGCCTGCTCCATCACATAGGGCTGGTAAATAGACCATACATGGGGATATCCGGTAAAAAAGATCGCGAAAGCTCCGAATATCATAGTCAGCAGACGCTGTTTTTTCTGTATTCCTTTCATAATTTCCTCCTCTGAAAAAGATTTCAGGCCTGCTCTGTATTCTCTGCTCACAGAATGCAGCCTGTTTCTGTACACACGATCTGCACGTTTTCCTGCACATTAGCTCCGCTTATTACGTTTTTTCATTTTATATTTCTTTATTTACGCAAAAAGCACGCCATGTAACAGGCGTGCTTTCGTGATTTTCTATGATTTCTGTTGCTTATTTGATTATCTTCAGCTCATATTCCCTGATTCCCAGGCCGATCTTTTCTGCCTGATCCAGAGTTGCCTTCCACTCAATATTCGGATTGGAATCCTTAAAGTGGTCATGGTGACAGTGCCATCCCGGCTCTGCCAGATGCTCTCCAAGCTGGCTGTTGGCGATCGGTGTTGCATTCAGGCAGGCATCTGCACAGGCCTGATCCAGTGCAACCGGGTCAAAGCTTGCGAACATTCCGATATCCGGAAGGATCGGCGCATCATTTTCACCATGGCAGTCACAGTTAGGGCTGATATCCTGTACCAGCGCAATATGGAAATGGGGACGTCCGTGACAGACAGCCTGTGCATACTCTGCCATCTTGCGGTCAAGAAGCTCGTTTGCACTGCTATTCGGATTGTATACGGCATCATAGCTGCAGGCCCCGATACAGCGGCCACAGCCTTTGCATTTACCGTAATCGATAACTGCTTTCTTGTTTATATATGTAATCGCATCACTTCCGCACTCTTTCGCACAACGGCGGCAACCACGACAGACATCTTCATGGATGGCCGGCTTTCCGCTGGCATGCTGCTGCATTTTTCCGGCACGGCTTCCGCATCCCATACCGATATTCTTCAGAGCACCGCCAAAGCCGGTTGTCTCATGTCCCTTGAAATGGCTGAGACTGATAAAAATATCTGCGTCCATGATAGCATGTCCGATCAGGGCAGTTTTGCAGTATTCTCCGTTTACTACCGGAACTTCTACTTCATCGGTTCCTCGAACTCCGTCACCGATGATGATCTGGCATCCGGTTGTGATCGTGTTAAATCCGTTAAGATTTGCACAGTCCAAATGCTCCAGTGCATTCTTTCTGCTTCCCGGATAAAGAGTATTACAATCTGTCAGGAACGGCATTCCGCCCTGCTCCTTACAAAGATCTGCGACTACCTTTGCATAGTTCGGACGAAGGAATGCCATATTTCCAAGCTCTCCGAAATGCATCTTGATGGCTACGAATTTTCCATCCATATCGATATCTTTGATTCCTGCGGCAACGCAGAGTTTTTTCAGTTTGTCCAGCTGGCTGGTTCCCACCGGACAACGAAAATCAGTGAAATAAACTGTTGATTTTTCCATTCTGGTTTTTCTCCTGCTGATTCTTTTTATGTAATTACATTTATTTAAACTCTACACGTTTTTTCTGTTTCTGTCAACGGATACTCGCATTCGTAAAATTCCATCTATTTCTCCCATATTCCTTTACAAAATCCTTCATCTTACCCACGGAAAAGAACCTGGGAAAAATAACGGATCATTCCGTCGCTGGTCCAGCATAGCATTCCTGCAGCGTCTGCCATTTTCTGTGCATCCACACAGTAAGCGGACATGCAGGAATTATGTTTATAAGGCCCCGCACTCATGATCAGAAGATCAGTTATTCCCTCTTCTTTCATCTTCCCTGCCAGCTGTTCTGTCAGTTTGTTATGAGCAAGTTTTGCCTTTTTGTAGTCCATAAGGCCATCCTGCATTGTCTGGAGTATCAGCGTTTTTTCGTATTTCAGCGCATGCTCTTTCATCTCCTCTACAGTGCCGCTCTGTGGTGGACATGCCGGGTTTTTATCATAATTCCCGCAAAGATTGTCCTCGCAGAAAACCCGGTATTCCGGCACAAATACAAGCTGATCGGTACTTATGACCGCTGCGTCGGAAAAACCAAGAGCTTTTGCTTCTTCAATAAGATTCATTTTTTCTCTCCTGTGTTTTTCTTTTATAGTGCCACATTTTATTTGTTTTTACAAGCTCTGACTTTCACTCTGCCGCCAGACGGATAAACTCCTCCATCTCTCTCGTCTTAAACTTATTTTTATGGTAAAAGATCTGCCGGTACATGGATATCTCCACATCTTCCACATGTAAAAGGGCAATTCTTCCTTTCCGGATATCCCGCTCCACAGCCAGATAGGGAAGAAAGGAAAGTCCGTGGTTCTTTTCCAGCATGCGGATGATAAAAGCGGTATCGCTGATCTCCAGTACCGGTGACAGGGCCTGCTTCTTAAGCGCCAGCTGCTGATCCAGGGCCTGGCGATAATTGGCATTCTTTTCCGTGAGAAAAAAAGGCTCTTCCAGAATATCCTCCATCTTCAGCGTCTTTCCCGCAAACTCCGAATCTGCAGAGGCCACAAATACTACCGGCTCCGCCTTCTCCATGACCTTCACCCAGTTCTGGTCCCACCTTGGGGTATCCAGTATATAAATAAGATCCAGCCCGTTATGCTCCATCATCCGTATCAGCTGCTCCGGTGTATCAATAGTCACCTGCATATTTACCTTCGGGTGAAACTCACGAAATTTGCTTAGAACAGCCGGAAGCTTTGCTGTGCAGAGAGATTCAATAGTCCCGATATGTAATGGATTTTTCAGTTCCGCATCATCATTCATTGACTTTTTTGCTTTATTTACGTCATATAAGATCCGGCTTGCATGCCCCATAAACTCTTTTCCGGACGGAGTAAGCACCACACGCTTTCCGGTTCTGTCAAAAAGTCTTGTTTCCAGCTCATTTTCCAGAAGACGGATCTGGACAGTGATCGCTGACTGGGTGTATCCCAGAACCTCTGCTGCCCTGGAAAAGCTCTGAAGCTGTGCTACATGTACAAACGTCTCCAACTGACGGATTTCCATGATTTTCTCCCTTTTACTATGAAATTTTTTCATCGTGATGATGAAATCTGTGAATTTGCCTTATTTTTATGTCAATGTTACAATACAATCACGAGGACGTCAATCGTATTTTTGTGCAAAATGAATAAATTCATACTTAGGAGGAAAGAATCCAAATGGAAAAGAAAAAAATCAAGATCGGACTTGTGCCGAAGCTGATCATTGCCATCATCGTAGGTATCCTGTTCGGCCAGTTCCTTCCGGAAGGCTTCTGTCGCTTTGTTGTAACCCTTTCCGGATTTTTCAGTACCTTTCTGAAATTTGTCATCCCGCTGATGATCCTTGCCTATGTGACCATGGGTATTGCGGATCTTTCACAGGGTGCAGGGAAGCTTCTCCTGATCACAGTGGCTCTGGCTTATGGCTCCACTCTGATCGCAGGTTCCGCATCCTATCTGGTATCATCCAGCCTGTTCCCGCACTTTATGAGTGAAGGTGCACTGGATCAGATCGCAGCTACCGCAGACGCATCCCTGACACCATTTTTCTCCATCACACTGGAGCCAGTCATGGATACTCTTTCTGCTGTTGCCCTTGCCTTTGTCATGGGACTATGCCTCTCTTCCATGCGTGGAAAAGAAATGGGAAACAGCCTTTATAACGGAATGAGTGACTTTTCCAAGATCATTGACAAGGTCCTTCATGCCATTATCATCCCGCTGCTTCCGCTTTACATCTGCGGAACCTTCACAGATATGACTATTTCCGGAAAAACCTTTGCCATCTTAAGCATCCTCTGGAAGGTATTCCTTGTTGTTATCATCATGCACCTGATCTGCATTACGATCCAGTTTGTGATCGCAGGTACTGTCAGCAAAAAGAATCCTTTCACTCTGATCAAAAATCAGATCCCGGGATACACAACTGCTCTGGGAACCCAGTCTTCCGCAGCTACCATCCCGGTCAATCTGGAATGTGCCAAAAAGGACGGCGTGTGCGAGCAGATCCGCAACTTCGTAGTACCGCTCTGTGCAAACATCCACATGGCCGGTTCCATGATCACCATCACAGCCTGTGCTACTGCAGTCTGCCTTATGAACCAGCTGCCCATCAGTCTTGGGATCATCGTTCCGTTCATCATGACTCTCGGTGTTGCCATGGTTGCATCTCCCGGTGCTCCCGGTGGTTCCATCATGACTGCCCTTCCATTCCTTTACATGGTATTCGGAGCGGAAGCCGGTGATCCGGACGGTGCCATCTGTGCGATCATGGTTGCCCTTTATATCACACAGGATTCCTTTGGAACAGCCTGCAATGTATCCGGTGACAACGCCATCGGCGTGATCGTTGACACTATTTATAAGAAATTTATTGCAAAAACACCACAGGAGATTTAAGTAAAATGTCTTTTATCAGTGTATTTGACGTTATGGGTCCCAACATGATCGGTCCTTCCAGTTCGCATACCGCAGGGGCTGCACGCATTGCTTTCCTTGCCCAGAAGATGATCACGCCGCCCCTGAAAAAAGTGGAATTCATCCTTTATGGTTCCTTCGCCAGAACATACAAGGGACACGGTACAGACCGTGCCCTCCTTGGCGGGATCATGGGCTTTTCCACAGATGACATGCGTATACGGAATTCTTTTGATATTGCCAGGGAACAGGGGATCGACTTTTCCTTTACTCCAAATGAAGCGGAAACCGATGTCCATCCCAACACTGTAGATATCCATATGGTCAATGAACAGGGACAGGAAATGACAGTCCGGGGGGAATCGCTGGGCGGCGGCAAGGTCCGCATTGTGGAGATCAACCACGTGAAAGTGGATTTCACCGGCGAATACAGTGCCATCATCGTGATCCATCAGGATACTCCCGGTGTTGTGGCCTACATCACCAGATGCTTAAGTGAACGTAACATTAACATTGCCTTCATGCGCCTCTTCCGTGAATCCAAAGGAACCACAGCCTATACGATCGTGGAATCCGACGGTCATCTCCCGGAAGATATCGTAGAAAGCATTCACCGGAACACCAACATCCATGATGTCATGGTTGTTCAGATGTAGGGAAAAGGAGGATGTGTTTTATGGATTTCAAAAATGCCAAGGAACTTCTTGCTCTCTGCCAGGAAAAAAAGCTTCCGATTTCCGAAGTAATGCGCCAGCGTGAGATCCTTCTCGGTGAAACCACTGCTGAAATCGTGGACCAGCGCATGGACCGTGTTCTGGAGATCATGAAGGATGCTGCTTTTTCCCCCATCAAAGATCCGGTGATATCTATGGGCGGACTGATCGGCGGTGAAGCCCGAAAGCTCTGCGAATTTCATGACCTGGGAAAAAGCCTGTGCGGAAATGTTCTCGGAAAGGGGATCACCTACGCTATGGCAACCCTTGAGACCAACGCTTCCATGGGACTTATCGTTGCCTCTCCTACTGCCGGCAGTGCCGGGATCGTTCCTGGAATGATGCTTGCTCTTCAGGAGGTCTACGGCTTTTCCGACAAAAAAATCCGCCAGGCACTATTTAATGCAGGCGCGATCGGCTATCTTGCCATGCGTAATGCAACAGTTGCCGGTGCTGTTGGCGGATGTCAGGCTGAGGTCGGAATCGCTTCTGCAATGGCTGCTTCCGCTGCTGTGGAGCTTCTTGGCGGTACACCTCTTCAGTGTACTTATGCTGCTTCCACGGTTCTTATGAACATGCTTGGACTTGTGTGCGACCCTGTAGGCGGCCTGGTAGAATATCCCTGCCAGAACCGTAACGCAGCCGGTGTTTCCAATGCCCTAATCGCAGCCGAAATGTCACTGGCCGGTATCCCCCAGTTCATCCCGCTGGATGAGATGATCGATGCCATGTATACTGTGGGCAAAAAGCTTCCTGCAGAGCTTCGTGAAACTGCTCTCGGCGGTTGTGCAGCCAC